>Ga0190275_10000014_pt1 | contig 291850 bp, 326 predicted proteins | sample Popmic550T_FD_133745 | JGI IMG/M metagenome (GOLD analysis project Ga0190275, IMG submission 133745) | Populus adjacent soil microbial communities from riparian zone of Yellowstone River, Montana, USA - 550 T | ecosystem: Environmental > Terrestrial > Soil > Riparian zone > Trees stand...
ATCGTCGCGGCTGTCGAAGCCGGTTACGATGTCGTTGCCCAGCGTCTGCTGCTCGGCGATCAGCCGGCCCTGCAAATAGCTCAGGCCCCAAAGGGTGCCGTCGTCGAAAACGATCTCCTCGATGTGATCCCCGGCGTCGTTCTCCAGCGTGTTGACGATGGTGATCGTGTCGCTCGACCCGGCAAAGCGCAGCGTCAGATCGGCTCCCGACCGCGCCAGCGTCACCCCCGAGGCCAGATGGCCGTGGATCAGCAGCCGGTCGGTATCGCGAAAGCCGTTGTCCTCGATCCGGTCGGCGCCGTCGCCGGTGCTGAAGATGTACTTGTCCGAACCATCCCTTCCGGAGAGATTGTCGGCGCCACGGCCGCCATCGAGCATTTCGCCGCCGTCGGCTCCCTCGATCGTGTCGTTGCCGCCAAGGCCCGCCATATAAACCGACTGCACGTCGGTGGTTATGTGATCGGCGCCCGCGCCGCCCCCGGCTACCCCGTGAAGGAAGGCATGGAAAAGGGCTTCGTCAGGGAAACCCACGCTGTTGTTCGACGTGGAATCGATCGCATAGGCCAGCGCGGCGCCAAAGGCCTTTTCATCTCCCGAAAACACCGTCGCCCTGGCGAGCTGCACGAAATGGCTCGCATCGGCGAGTGAGTCGACGTCGATCACCGTACGGGAAATGAGGGAGACCAGCGTTTCCATGCTTCCCGAGATCGAATCGCCTGCCGGGTCATACTGAAATGCCAGGAAGCCGCTCAGCGGGTGGTCGATCAGCGCCGCGGACATGTCGGCGATCCCGGTCTGGTGCGCGACGTAGCTCAGCGGCGACTGGACGAGAATCTTCATGAAGATCATATCGACGATCTCGGCATATTTGCCGTCGATGAAGTCGGCGGACCTCGTGTCCAGCGAAGCCTGCCAATAGGTGATTCCGAAGAACGTCTCCACCACCGCCAGCTTGTATCGATCGACGTTCGGCCCGCGGTTGCCGAGCGAGGCTTCGTCGATCTCGAACCAGTCCGCGATGAGGCCTTCGACAGCGGCGCGAAGCGAATCATAGTCCGGCGACGCGGTAGCCATGACGATGTCGAGCAGTTGCTGCCGAAGCGCGGGCGACTCGCTGATCGCCACGGGCAAGTCCCGAACGTTTCCATACCCAACGACCACGGGGAGGATGTACGCCTCCGGGTGCAGGACGAAGTTCTCGGGAGTCTGATATCGGCTCTCCGTCTGGTCGATTGAGAACCAGACTGCGGCGACCGAGCCCGTCGATCCGTCGCCATAGCCGAACTCCCCTTCGGCCTCGACGAAGTTGCCGGCGGAGAAATGGCCCACGGCTTGGCTATGCGTCGCTATACGGGCGATGCCCAAGCTCGCCAGCGAGCTGAGCTCGCCGGCATCGGTCTCCCCGTTTCCGTTGGCATCCCTCCATATCCGCAACTGCGAAAATATCGCATCGGCCTGGTCGATCCGGCCATCATGGTTGCCGTCATATCCGCCGAGAACAGCGAAACCGTTCTCCGTCGCCGTACCGAAGAGCTCGCTGATGTCGTCGATCTCGCCATTGCCGTTCCGGTCGAGCGCAAGCAGGCCGTCGTCCGCACCAACCCAGCCGACATTCTCGGCAAATCCATCGAGATCGATGTCAAAAAAGGCTGACGAATGATCGACCGAGATCAGCTCGACCCCGTCGCCATCGAGGTCGAGGACCAGCGGGTCCGATGGCCGCTGACCCATTCCGGAGCCGTCCGGCGGCCCGCCGCGTCCACCGCCCGCGCCCGCGCCCGGCTCGTCCCGGTCGGGGATGTCATCGTCATTGTCGTCGTCGTCCGGATCGGGCGTGTCCTCATCGGGCGCCTCGTCGTCACCGTCGTCGCAATCCCCCCGGCCCCCGCCACCCGGGAAGACCTCGTCTGCCACCTGCTTTGCGCGATCCAGGTCATCGTTGAGTTGCTGATAATTCTCATACAGGTCGGCGATCTGCTGGGCGTTAGACAAATAGCCGACCATCCTGCCCCAATTTCCGCCGACATTACTTAGAGCATCCAATGCAGCATATGTATCGGGACCAAATGTGCTCCAATCCATGTTGTCGAATTGGTACTTTCCGCCCGTTAGTACGTCGTCCAAGACATTAGATATAATCGATCCACTCGGACCTCCAATGATGTCGGCGATCGACCGTGCAGCAGCGGCCACCCGGTACGCAGCTTCAATCATCCCGTTGCCTATGTCCTGTGCATTATCAGTCCAACAAGGCATGGCGATTCCCGATTCTCAAGCGAACAACACGGAGTGTATCGAATATCCGGATGGCATCAAGGTGCTGCGCAGGTACCGAGCCAGTGCCACGGCCGGTGTCGCGCGCGTGTCCCCGTATCGCACGGGTTCCGCGCCGTTAGGGCTCGGTCGGTACCGCTTGCGCAGCTTAGCCCCTGCCCCCACATCGCCCGAACCCGCGTTGACGCCCGGCGCGCGCCCGCTTAACAATAGAACAAATCTGGAACAGCTACCCAATGCTCACTCACATTTCCGTCCGCGGCGCGCGCGAGCACAATCTCAAGGATATCGACGTCGATATCCCGCGCGAGACGCTGACGGTGATCACCGGCCTGTCGGGCTCGGGCAAATCCTCGCTCGCCTTCGACACCATCTATGCCGAAGGGCAGCGCCGCTACGTCGAGTCGCTTTCCGCCTATGCGCGCCAGTTCCTCGAGATGATGCAAAAGCCCGACGTCGACCATATCGACGGCCTCTCGCCCGCAATCTCGATCGAGCAGAAGACGACCAGCCGCAACCCGCGCTCCACGGTCGCCACGGTCACCGAAATCTACGATTATATGCGGCTCCTGTGGGCCCGCGTCGGCGTGCCCTACAGCCCCGCCACGGGCCTCCCCATCTCCGCGCAGACGGTGAGCCAGATGGTCGACCGGGTGATGCTGCTGCCCGAGGGGACGCGGCTCTACCTGCTCGCTCCCGCCGTGCGCGGCCGCAAGGGCGAGTATCGCAGGGAGCTGGCCGAATGGCAGAAGGCGGGCTTCACCCGGGTACGGATCGACGGGCAGTTCTACGAGATCGAGGACGCCCCCGCGCTCGAGAAGAATTTCAAGCACGACCTCGAAGTGGTGGTCGACCGGCTGGTCGTCCGCCCCGGCATCGAGACGCGGCTTGCGGATTCGCTGGAGCAGGCGCTGAAGCTCGCCGATGGGCTGGTCTATCTCGACCCGGCCGACCAACCTCCCCTCCCCAGCGGGGAGGGGGCAGGGGGAGGGGGTTCCCACGTTCGCGAGCAACCTCAAGCGTTCGATACCCCCACCCCGGCCCACCCCCTCCAGGGGGAGGGAGGTGAAGGCCAGGAACGCACCGTCCTCTCAGACAACGCCCCCGAAGGCCGCATCACCTTTTCCGAGAAATTCGCCTGCCCCGTCTCCGGCTTCACCATCGCCGAGATCGAGCCGCGCCTGTTCAGCTTCAACGCGCCGCAGGGCGCCTGCCCCGGCTGCGACGGGCTCGGCGAGAAGCAGCTCTTCGCCGTCGAATTGATCGTCCCCAACGAAGCGCTCTCCATCAAGAAAGGCGCCATCGTCCCCTGGGCCCGCTCCAACCCGCCAAGCCCCTATTACATGCAGGTGCTCGGCAGCCTCGCCGCCGAGTTCGGCTTCAGCCTGGAGACGCCGTGGCGCGAGCTGCCGGAGGAGGTCCACGAGATCATCCTCAACGGCACCAGGGGCCGCCCGGTCACGCTCCGCTTCATCGACGGCCGCAAGTCCTACGAAGTGAAGAAGCCCTTCGACGGCGTGATCGGCAATCTCAACCGCCGGATGCTCCAGACCGAATCCGCCTGGATGCGCGAGGAGCTCAGCAAATATCAGAGTGCCGCCTCCTGCGAGACCTGCCACGGCGCCCGCCTCCGCCCCGAGCCGCTCGCCGTCAAGATCGCCGGCGAGCATATCAGCCAGGCCACCGCCCGCTCGGTCCGCCACGCCCTCGCCTGGTTCTCCACTCTCTCCGAAAAGCTCAATCCCACCCAGAACGAGATCGCCCGCGCCATCCTCAAGGAGATCAACGAGCGGCTCGGCTTCCTCAACAATGTCGGGCTCGACTATATCGACCTCAACCGCACCTCCGGCACGCTCTCCGGCGGCGAGAGCCAGCGCATCCGCCTCGCCTCCCAGATCGGCTCCGGCCTCTCGGGCGTCCTCTACGTCCTCGACGAGCCGAGCATCGGCCTCCACAAGCGCGACAACGAACGCCTCCTCGTCACGCTGCGCCGCCTGCGCGATCTCGGCAATACCGTCATCGTCGTCGAGCATGACGAGGACGCGATCAAGACCGCGGACTACGTCATCGACATGGGCCCCGGCGCCGGCGTCCATGGCGGCCACGTCGTCTGCCACGGCACCTACGGCCATCTCCTGAAATGCGAGACCAGCCTCACCGCCGATTATCTCAGCGGCCGCCGCATGGTCCCCGTCCCCGCCAGGCGCCGCAAGGGCACGGGCAGGAAGCTCACCCTCTCGGGCGCCACCGCCAACAACCTCAAGAGCGTCACCGCTTCGATCCCGCTCGGCACCTTCACCTGCGTCACCGGCGTCTCCGGCTCGGGCAAGAGCAGTTTCACCATCGACACGCTCTACGCCGCCGCCGCCCGCCACCTCAACGGCGCCCGCATCCAGGCCGGCCGCCACGACAAGCTCACCGGCCTCGAATATCTCGACAAGGTGATCGACATCGACCAGTCGCCGATCGGCCGCACCCCGCGCTCCAACCCCGCCACCTACACCGGCGCCTTCACCCAGATCCGCGACTGGTTCGCCGGCCTGCCCGAGAGCGCCGCGCGCGGATACAAGCCCGGCCGTTTCAGCTTCAACGTCAAGGGCGGCCGCTGCGAGGCCTGCAAGGGCGACGGCCTGATCAAGATCGAGATGCACTTCCTCCCCGACGTCTACGTCACCTGCGACGTCTGCCACGGCCAGCGCTACAACCGCGAGACGCTGGAGGTGAAGTTCAAGGGCCACAGCATCGCCGAAATCCTCGACATGACCGTCGAAGCGGCCGCCGAGCTCTTCAAGGCCGTCCCCCCGATCCGCGACAAGATGCGCATGCTGGAGGAGGTTGGCCTCGGCTACATCAAGGTCGGCCAGCAGGCGACCACGCTCAGCGGCGGCGAGGCGCAGCGGGTGAAGCTGGCCAAGGAGCTGTCGAGGCGGGCGACGGGGCAGACGCTGTACATATTGGACGAGCCGACCACGGGGCTGCATTTCGAGGACGTGCGGAAATTGCTCGAGGTGCTGCATGCGCTGGTGGAGCATGGGAATACGGTTGTGGTGATCGAGCACAATCTGGAGGTGATCAAGACCGCGGATTGGGTATTGGATCTTGGTCCGGAGGGTGGCGACAAGGGCGGGGAGATTGTAGCTGAAGGGACGCCGGAGCAGGTGGCGGACGAGCCCCACTCCTACACGGGCTCCTATCTCAAGCCGCTGCTCAAGGGAGCGCGTACCACCTCATCGCCGCATGGAAGAGGAAATGCGCACTCGCCCGCTTCGACGCGAGAGCAGGAGCCAGCAGAATGATGGCCCTCAATAGGGGGCCGCAACCTCCTGAATGGCTGACAATCTGGGATAAGTGAATTACGCTTCCAGAATGTCCTACGACCGTCTCCGACTGATCTACATCCTCGCCCTCTGCGTCTTCGTTGCCTTAGGGATCGCGTGGAGAATCTACTCCATACGATCCGCTCGCCGAAAGGGGAACGTCGCCAAGCTCGAAGAGGACGAACGCACCAGACATCGTCACGCTCGAATATCCGAAGACTATGATACAAGAGAGATTAGGGCGGCTCAACGAGGATACATTGAGCCAGACTGTTCTCAAACTGACCCAGCAAACGAAACGAATATCGACAATGTGCTCGCCGTAAGAGAACCGATATTTCGCGTTCTGGATAGATACGTTGCACGCAGTGAGAAAGCTCATATACTGATTTTGGCAGACTCAGGCATGGGTAAGACTTCCTTTTGCCTCAACTACTCCGCACGCCTGAACGACGCCTTCACTGCACGAGCTGTTCTAATAAGCCTGGCGCGACCGGATGCTCTGGAACGAATACGCAAAACGGAAACGCAATCGCAGACTGTCCTTATATTAGATGCACTTGACGAAGACATTCATGCATTTGACGACGCGGCTGGGCGCCTGCGAGATTTGCTCGACGCATCCCAGCGATTTGAGACAGTTATTGTCACATGCCGGTCACAGTTCTTTGAGGACGACGCTTCAATACCGCAGGAGACAGGAATAGCGCGGATTGTCCCCAGACCCGGCGGCGGGTCACCGACCTATGCCTTGCTAAAGACCTATATTCTCCCGTTCAGCAAATTCCAAATGCACCAGTACATTCGGGCCCACTTTCCATGGTGGTCATTATCCAACATTCGCGGGAGAAGTATTGCCTGGCATCTAGTTAGGACCATCCCAGAGTTATCTGTCAGACCCATGTTGCTTGCGCTTGTTCCAGATTTATCGCGCGAAAAAAAGACTATTTCGGAACTCTTCGATCTATATGATTTTATGGTTCAAAAGTGGCTAGATCGCGAGTCTCGTTGGATCGACCCTGCTGAGCTGCTTCCACTCTCAAGGAAGATAGCGGTGTACGCTACGCGTCAGAAGCAGACTTCTGGCTCCGATCGTTTGGACCCGAGTGAACTCAGAAACGAGTTTCGAGGATCGTCCGCCAGCCAAATTGACTGGCGTAACCTTACTACGCGCTCTTTGCTGAATCGAGATAGCATTGGCCGACTGAAGTTTGCCCACCGTTCCATTATGGAGTTTTTGGTCGTGAAGGAGGCCTTGTCCAGCCCGGAAACCGTATCTGGCTTGCGCTGGACCGATTTCATGGAGGATGCACTTGTTAGCTTTGGATATTCCGAGGCAGGGACATCCACGAACGCACAGGGAGCTGCTGTCAAACTTCTTGAGCACTGCCGAGAGAGCGGCGAGGCATTTCCACTTGTTGAGCGCCTTCCTCAACCAACGGATGTAACCCGGGATGTCCTCATGCTTGACATCCAAAGAGCTGTGCATGGATGGCGGCGTCGACCCTTGCCCGGACGATGGAGGGCTGCGGCCCTCAGCTGGAATCGGCGCAGAGGCGTGTTGTACCTTAAGGATGCTGAGCGTGGGCTGGCGTGGCGCATTGTCGATCCGCGGACCTCCATCGAAGAGGGGGAGTTGGAACTTTATCGCGTGAAAGCATCAGATATCAGCTCCCGAAGACATGCGAGCGAGTATCGGCTGCCATCGTTTTCGGAGTTTCTCTCCCTACTTCATGCCCAGCACGTTACAAAAGTTGACGCTATTAAGCAGTATGAGTTTTACTGGCTCGGCGACCGTTTTAGACAGGGCGAGTATCTAATCGCGTCACTTGATCGCGAATTGAGCGGTGATGGGATATTCCCGCTTCTAATAAGGGATCGCCTTAGCGGTCTGGACGAGACTGTTAATGTGTACGGCTTAGACGTGCGAAGGTCGCCATTAAAGCTCGGCAAATTGAAAGCACTAGAATTGCAGGTCAAGGGGCTTTAGCCTGGGACTACGTGCACCGAATTCCGGGGGCACGATACTCAATTCAGCCGGCCTTGCTATCCGCTTTCAGTCCCTTCTCGATCAGGCGTCGGATCGCTTCGGAGCGAGAGGGTTTGGGATCGGGCTGACCAGCGATCCACACATCAATCGCGGCCTCCAACTCTGGCGGCATGCGCAGGCCCCGCATCGGATGACGCCCAGTCGCAGGACGGCCGCGCGGTCTTTTAGGTTTATCGGCTATTGACTCGCCCCTATTTTAGGTTTAGCCCAAAAATAACGACCACCAACCACCCAACCGAGGGCGATCCATGGCTGCCCGCGAGCATAGTCGATCGGGCCGCGTCCATCCAGACGCGACCGTGACGACCTCGCGCCGCGCCTTGCTCGGCGCGGCCCTGGCCATCCCGCTGGCCTGCGCCGCGTCCCCGCCCCGCCGGAAATTCGCCACGCTCTCGCCCCCCGATGCCCACCCTCCGTGCCCGCTCCCGCTCCCCGACGCCCGCCATGCAAATGCCGCCCATTCCCTCGCGGTCACTAAATGTGACCGTGCACCTTCCCTTCCCGATCGTCCTGAGCCGGGCCGAAGAAGCCAGGACGACGACAGCGGTGACGCGCAGCATGCCGAAAGCCATGAGGCACAGTCCTCCGCGGTCACCAAATGGGACCGCGCGCTGGCGCGGTTCCGCCGGGCCGAGAGGATCGTGAAAGCCGCCGAGGGCGAGCCGGACGAGGATCGCTACGACATCCTGCTCGGCCGCTTAAACGACACGCTCCGTCACCTCCTCCGCATTCCCGCCCCTCACCTCCCCGCCTTGGCCGCCAAGCTCGCCGCCGCGAACCGCCATGTCGCCTGGGAGTTCACCGGCGCCGAAACCTGCATCGCCGCGCTTGCGCGGGATGCGAGGCGCCTCGCGTCCCTCCGGTCATCCTGAGCCTGTCGAAGGACGCGGCCCGTCTCGCCGCTGGGGAGCGGACCTGATATTCAAGCCGAAGGAGGCAGGCGATGGACGACTCGTCGGATAACCCGGAAGGCGGCATTACGGTCGGCAAGCGGGCCTACTTCCTGGTTGCCGTGGCCCAGCGGCTCCAAGATTGGTCGCGGTCGACGCGAAGACAAACCCCCGCCGAAATTCACCGCCCGCAAACCAGCGCCCCCACCCGCACCTCAAACCGCCGCGCCCCCACCATGCCGCGCGGCATGGGCAGGCCAATAATCGTCGCCTCGACGTAGCAGCGGCCGGCGGTCACGCGGTAGCGATCGGGGCGGACATGTTCGATGCGGTTGATCAGGACTCCGCCGAAGGCGTTGGCGGCGCGGTCGAGCACGGCGCGCAGCTCGGCGATGCGCTGATGTTGGGGCGGCAGCGCGGCGCCGGCGGGGAGAGCGGCCAGCGTGAGCGTGGCGGGGATGGCGAGGCTGAGGGCGTTTGGCATGGTGGCTCCTTTCCGGGCGAGCGACGCCGCGATCATGCACCATGATGCACCCGAACAGGAAGATTGGTTCGCGCGGAGACGCGGAGACGCGGAGGCGCGGCGGGCGTCTCGTCCGTGCGGGAGCCTCGTTTTGACGGCCGCAAGCTGCCGTGCGACGCGAGCGGAAGGCCTTCGGCCAGGCAGGGAACGGTCCCTCCGCGCCTCCGCGTCCTGGCCGGAGGCCAGGTTTACCCTGAGCGCCTGCAAGGCAGTCGAAGGGCGCGAACCCAACCCTTCTCCCCGCCGCGCATCTCGCCTCCCTCCGCTCATCCATGATGCGGGCTGTGCGCGGTTTGCGGCGGAGCGAGCCGGCTTTGCGCCGGCGGCTTTTGCGCCGGGCCGCGCGCGGGCCTAAGCTCGCGGCCGGTCCCCAGCCAAAGGGAGTTCTCCTCATGTCCGCCTCCTTTGCCACCCGGTTCCGCTATCTTCCCGCCGCCGCCCTGCTCGCCGTCGGCCTTGCCGCCCCGGCCCAGGCTGCCGGCCCCTATTACCTCCAGCTCCTCGGCCGCGACCCCGGCAACGGCGCGACGGCGGGCAACGGCCCGGGCGGCGGCTGGATCGAGATCCCGTCGGTCGGGCATGGCGCCGCCGCCCCGGCCGCGGTCGCCGCCGGCGCCGGGCCCGCCCAGGGAGCCGCCCCCAGCGACCTTACCGGCGACGGCTTCCCGGACCTCCTGACCAAGGTCGGGCCAGGCACGCTGGTGCTCAGCGGCGCGCTGGCCGGTTGCCGTGCCGGCGACCGCTACCGTACCGCCCGGTTACGCGAGGGCGCGAACGGTCGTGTGGCCAATCTCGAAGGCGTGACGATCGCCAGCTGTGCGCGGGGCTCGTTCTCGCTCAACTACACCCGCGTCCGGCCCTGAGCGTCCGGCCCTGAGCGTCGGGCCCTGAGCGTCGGGCCCTGAGCGTCCGGCCCTGACCCGGGGCGGCAAGTCCGGGCACGCGAGCCCGGATTGCCCGCGCGTCGCGGAGCCAGCCGATCTCCCTCCAAACCGGAGCGAGCCCGCATTTGCAATGTAGGGACCTCGTCTGGCCTACGCTGGAAGATGGAGAGAGACAGCGCCCGCCCCCCGGCCACCTTCAGGAGGCGCAGGCGCGCTACCGTGTCGTCCCCATGCACTCGACCGAGATAAGGCAGGAAATAAGGCCCAGGCCCCGGTTGCGGCATTCTTCGTTGCGCAGTTCGCGCAAGCGGTTGCGCTCGACGATGCACGCGCTTTCCGAGTCGAACGTCTCCCTCACGTTTCCGGCGATCCGCAATTGATAGACGCGCACGGCTGGACGCAGCGCGGCGGGCTGCGGGGTGGGCGCCGGGCTCGCATAGCCGGGCGGCGATGCCGGGGCGAAGCAGCGGGTCAGCCGGACCGACCCGCCCGATTGCTCGGTGACAATGAGGGCGTCGCCGCTCCGAGCAATCGGCTGGCGGGTTGCTGCGCCGTCTGGGCGCGTCGTTTCGATCAGGCCGCCGTTCAGCGACCAGCGTGATGCCGCCGCATAGCCCGTCACCGTGATCGTGCCATCCGGGTGGAAGGTGACGGTGGACGTGCAATTGCCCTGCCGGCCCCAATGGCCGATCAGGAAAGCGGAATCGACACTGGTGTCGGCGGGCGCGGGAGGTGGTGGAGGCAGCGAAGCGGCATCGTTCTGCGGCGTTGCGGCCGCGAGATTGTCGCCCGTTATGTTGGCGCTCGCATTGTTGTCGCCTCCGGCACTGCACGCCGCGATGAGCGGGATCCCCAAGCAAGCAAGAATGACCGATGCACATTTCGCCATTTCTACCCCCCTTGTAAAAACGCTGCAGCACCGCCTCGCTTAGTGTCAGGATTTCACGAGGCGGCAAAGGACAATTGGCGGCCAAGGACGTCATTCGCCGGCCGCGTCACCGACCCTGCGCGATGAACTCCAGAAGGCACCCAATCCGCATTTGCAATGTAGGATTTCGTGTGGCCTATCCTCAAAGATGGAGAGAGACGGCGCCCACCCCTCGGCAGCGCATCATGCCGAGCCCGAAGCCAGTCCCCAGCGCGGACGCGGGAGCAACGCGCCTGATCGTGCCCAGCCTCGCGGCCCTGGGCCTACCCTCGCCGTGCCCGCCAGGCTGCCCGGCGAAGGAGCAACTCCCTCCTGAGGTGCCATCAACTTCGTCAACTTCCGCGCCGCCCCCGCATCCTTGCGGCTCCGAAACCATTGCCCTACGCTCCCCTCCATGGGCGGCAATCGGCGCACATTGGGTCTGGTCGTCGGCCTGGGCGGCGCCGCCTTGACCGGCTATGCCCTCTTCACCTTGCTCTCCTCCGCCGGCTGCGCGGGCAGCGGGGCCGAATCCTGCCCGCCGCTCCCCGGCTTTCCGGTCTGGCTCGTCCTGGGCATCCTCCTCGTCATGGCGGGCATGTTCATGGGCGGCGGCGTTCTGCTGACTTCGGCCCTGTTCGCGGCGATCGGCGGCGGCGCGCTCGCGGTCGGGGCGCTCGGCCGGATGCCCGGCATGCCGACCTTCCCCTGGCTGTTCGGCGGCCTGTTCCTCGTCTTCGGCCTGCTCCCGCTCCTTCTCGGCGTCGTGCTCCGGCGCGCTGGCGCGGCGAAGCAGGCGATGGCGGGGGAGCTGATGCGCACAGGCGCCAAGGGCATCGGCACGATCGTCGAGGTGACCGATACCGGAGTGACGATCAACGAAAATCCCCGCATCGTCATCCGCATGCGCATCGAGCCGCTCGATGGCTCTGCCGCGGTCGAGCGAAGCAAGACGGTGACCGTGTCGCGGGTCGCGGTGCCGCGGGCCGGGGAGCGCTACCCGGCCTGGTTCGACCGCGCGGATCCGGACAAATGGATGTTCGGTACGGACATGGACGAGAGCGCGCCGGCCGAGGTCAAGGAGATGTTCGCGCGCGCCCGGGCGGGGCCCGGTGACGAGGATCGGACCGAAAGCGGCCCCGTGGAAGAGCTGTCCCGCCTCACCGAGCTCTGGAAGGACGGCGCCCTCACCGACTCCGAATTCGCCGACGCCAAGGCGAGGCTGCTGCCCCGGATCGGGCGCTGAGTTGCGGCCCGAGCGCCCGGAGGTTCGGGGACAGCTGCGTACCTGTCGCCGTTCGCCTCCCGTCGCGGCCATTCGCCGCGCGGTCCGATTTCGCAGGGCCGGGCGCAACCTCCCCCCGCCTCGGCCATTATACAGGCCAGACCCCGACTCCGCGGAAGGAACCCCAATGAACCTCATCGAAACCATCACCGCCCAGGTGCTCGGCGCCGCCCGGCAGGCCGAGACCGCCGGCGCGCAAGCCGCCGCTCCCGCCCAGCCCATCGACGTCCAGGCGGTGCTGACCGAGAAGCAGCGCGCCAAGGGCGGCCCGGCGCTCAACTGGAAAACCTCGATCGCCGATCTGATGCGCCTGCTCGATCTCGATCCCAGCCTCGACAACCGCAAGCAGCTGGCCACCGAATTGGGCTATACCGGCGCCAAGGACGGCAGCGCCGAGATGAACATCTGGCTGCATCGCAAGGTGATGGAGGCGCTGGCCGCGAACGGAGGCCGCGTCCCCGCCGCCATGGCGGACTGAACGAAGCCGCCGCCGCCCGCGAGGACGCGCCGACGCGTCGGCCTCGCGGGACTGCGCGATCACGTTCCCGCGGTCCGCCGTGATCGGCGGCGACCGCGGCCGTCTCGCCGTTTACCATTCCTTGCCGATTTCCCGGCATAACCGCACCCGCGAAAGCGAGAGGCGCGGCATGCGAACGATGAAGTCAACTTTCGGCCTGGTCGGAGCGGCCATCCCCGTCCTCATTTGCGGCGGCCTCGTCCTCTACTTCAGCGGCGTCAACAGGGATTTCGGGGGGACGCTGGGCCGCGCCCTGGGCCCGACCATCGTCGGTATCGGCGTGATCGGCCTGCTCTTCCTCATTGCGCTCGTCCTGAAGATCCGCAAGCTCGCCGCCGAGGCAGCCGCGCCCCCCGCCCCCGGCGGCGGCGGCCCCGCGGATCGGCCGCCGGAGGACCCGCCGAGCGATTTCGATCCCGACGCGGCGATCGCCCGCTACATGGCCAAGCGGCCCCCCGGCCCGCGCGGCCCCGCCTCCCCATTTGCGGCGCACGAAGCCGGCAGGCCGGCGGGACAGCCGGGGTTCGGCCGCAAGGGCGCCTGAGCCGCCCCCCCCCGTTCGGCGAGGCTGGCGGTGACAGTTAGGCTGGCGGTGACAGTTACGTAACTGTCAGCGAAGGGCCGTCACCGCAGGGCCTGTCCCGGGCCCTGCCGAATGGCGGCTAGCGTCCGCACACGCGCTGACCCACCCGCACCTCGAATCGCCGCGCCCCGGCCATCCCGCGCGGCATCGGCAGGCCGACGATCCGCGCATCGACATGGCAGCGCCCGGCACTCACCCGGTAGAGGTCGGTCCTCACAAATTCGATCCGCCCGATCGGAGTGCCGCCCAAGGCGGCGGCCACGCCTTGATGGTCGAGCACCGCGCGCAGCTCGGCGAGGCGCTGATATTGGGGCGGCAGCGCGGCCTGCGCCGGCAAAGCCGTCAGGGCTCCGAGACAGAAAGCGGCTACATGAAGTGAGGTGCGCATGGCGGGTCCTTGCGATCCGTGGAAGATGAGGTGCAACGCCTCGGGATAGCCGAATTGCGGTGACGGCGCACCGGCCGAGGCCGCTTGGCCCTGACCCTGTGCGGGGAGCCCGCGCCAATCGCCCGCTATGTCTCCCCCTCGACCACGGGCGCCCGCGCGACATAAACCGGGGTCTCGGGCGCGCGGAAATAAGAAGCGAGCACGGCGCCGGCCAGCGCCAGGCCCGCCTCCCAGCGCAGGAAGGCAAGGCCCGCCGCCGCGACCATCAGCGCCGTCGTCACATAATATCTGCGGGTGAGCCTGGCGACATAAGCGGGCTCCAGCCGGTCGTCGACGTCGCCGGTCGCGCAGCCGGTCTTCCACTTGAGCAGCCAGGTCAGCGCGATCGCGGCGAGCGCGCAGACATAGAAGATCGCCGCCGCCTGGCGCGCATCCGGGTCGTGAAGATGCTCGGCGAAGGCGCGGGTCGGAAAGGCGATGAAGCCGATCGTCATCAGGAAAACCATGGTGGCGAGCAGCAGATGATGGCCCGTCGTGCGGTAGATGGCGCCGGAGAAATGATGGTGCACCCAGTAAAGGCCGATCACCAATGTGGAGAGGACATAGCCGAGGTAGGAGGGCCACAGCGCGAGCAGTTCGGCGCCGAAATCCGGGCCCGCCTCGGGCATGGGCAGCTCTACCAGCGGCAAGGTGAAGGCGATCGCGAACACCGCGTCGGCGAAGATCTCCATCCGCTGCGTGCCGCGCACCGCGCCATCGCCCGGATGCTCGTCGAACCGCGGCGCGTCCTCAGGGTCGTGCTTGTGCGCCATCCTCGCTCCTTCGCCGTCCAACCGGCGCCCGCGCGCATTCGTTCCCTGGGCGACACCACCGATCCTGCGCGCTGGCGTCTCCGCGCCGTCGCGCTACCTGTTCGCCTCGGTCGCTTTGCCGGCGCTTGCGGCCTCGCCAGGGGCGGGGTGAGCAGCGCTCCCACTTATCCCCGTTATCCTCTTTATCCACAGGCAGAATCCGCTTCCGCGAATCGGAAAGCCTGTCCATATTGGCATTTCGCGGTCAGGAGCGGCCGCCCGGAAACGGACGAAAGCTTCTGAGTGCCGCCACCGCGGAAGCGGCGGATGTCCTTCGGGATGGAAGCCATGGAAGCAGTGGTGGGGCAGCCGGGAAAGAAGCGCGAGGAGGCGGGGCGACCCAAATCCGAACCCACTTTTCCCGGAGTCCGGCGGAACCGGAGCCTTCGGGCGAAGGAACCGCAAAGGGACCTTTCGGAGCTTGCTTCGATTGGACCCGAAATCGGGAAACCAGTTGGAGCTTGCTTCAACGGGCGCCCGATTGGGAACCGACCGGGGTCGCAAGACCCCGGCCGGAACCCGATTACGGGGCCGGTGGCAACACCGGCCCCGTTTTTCGTTCTGGGCGATGCCGCCTTCGGGCGATGCGGCATCCAGCCCCGCCCCTCCTGCGCGGGTCGCAAGCGGCGGTCGCTCCTCCGGGGCCCTCCGGCCCTGGGCTGTATCCAGCCTTTTCCTTTCCCGTCACCCCCGCGAAAGCGGGGGTCCAGCTTTCCCAGTGATTTAAGCTCTCGAAGAGGCTGGATTCCCGCGTTCGCGGGAATGACGCGAGACTGAATGTCGATACCGCCCAGGTCCCGCTCACCCATTCGGCGGCTGGCGCCGTAAGGCCGCCGCCTCTATCATCGCCGCCGAAGGCGAAAGGAAGCAGGCATGCGCTTGGGCCCCGCAGTCCCGTCCGGGTTGAGCAAGACCGGCTGCATCGTCCTGCCGGCCGCCTTGTTCATCGCGCTGATGCTGGCCAGCGCGGGCGTCGCGATCTGGCCCCGCATGGCCGCCCCCGGCGCCGCGATCCTGTGCGGCGGCGGCGAAGTGATCTACGAATCCCACGGCGCCTCCTACCGGCCCGGCGAATATACCGTCACCCGCACGCTCTATTGCCAGACCGGCGAGGGCAAAGACGCCCGGCGCGACGAGATCACCCTACAGGCGGCCGGGCTCAGCTTCCTGCTCTATTCCGTGGTCGTCTTCCTGCTGCTGCAGTTCGTCGTCCGCCCGCTGCTCAGGCGCCGCGTCTCCCGGACGCTCGAGGCGGTGCGCGGCGCCGCGCCGGCGGGGCTCGACGCCACCGCGTCGGCGGCCGACCTTGGCGCCATCCTCGGGCGCGTGTCCGAAGCCGTGAAGCGCGGCGCCGCCAGGGTCGAAGTCCACGACCTCACTCCCGGGGCGCCGGGCGACGACGATGTCGCGCAGCGCCTCGCCCAGCTGCGCGAATTGCGCGACCAGGGCCTGATCACCGCCCAGGACTATGACGCCAAGAAAGCCGAGATACTCTCGCGCCTCTGAAGAGGACGCCCCGTTCGACGGAGACACGCTCATGCCCATCCCGCGCAACCCCAATGTCGAGGCGCTCGAACATGCCTATGCGCGCTGGAGCGAGACCAAGGGCGGCTGCGCGGACGAGATCCTGGCGCTGTTCGACGAGCAGGTCGAGATGCGCTCCGTGCTGAGCGACGCGCTGCCGAGCGAGATCGCCGGATCGCATCTCAGCCGCGCCCGCGCCGCCGATTATTTTGCCGGCATCGCCCGCGAGTGGGAGATGATCTATTTCGACGTCTACCAGTTCATCGCCGACGGCGCCGACGTGGTTATGGTCGGCCGCTGCGCCTGGCGCAACCGGGCGAACGGCGAGGAGGTCGACACGCCCAAGGTCGACATCTGGCATTTCGAAAATGGCAGGGTGACGCGCTTCATGGAGCTGTTCGACAGCCTCGCCTTCGCCCGCGCGGTGGGAGCGGTGTGATTACCGCCCCGCCGGCGCCGACAAAGCGGCGCCGGCGGCGGCCATGGATCCGATCAGAGGGCCGGCGGCGGCGCGGCCGCTTTCGGGCCCGACCAGGCCATGATGCCCGCGACGAGCAGGACGAGGGCGCCGATGCACAGCACCGCCCAGCCCAGATAGTTGATCTGCATGATTTCGCCGTAGTTGGCCTGGAATTCCGACGCGCCCGCCTGTTCCGCGAACCGGTCGCGGCCGGTGTCGACAGCGCCCTTCAGCTGGAAGAATTTCCAGGCGATGAAGCCGAGCGAGAGCAAGGCGGGCCAGACGACATGCCTGACCTGCCCGACCAGCGCCAGGCCGCCTGCGACCAAGGCGAAGACCAGGATGAATATTCCGTCGCCGATGCCGCCTCCCGGCAGGAGCATATTGAGGCTGCCAAAGGGCGAGCTGACGATCGGCAGGAACAGACCGATGACGATCACCACGACACCGACCAGCGCGAGAATTTTCTTGTCCATCTAATTTCCCCCTCTTTTTCTCGCCCGACTATGCCCCGGGGGTGGCGCCAGCGCACCAATTTTTTCCCTTCGCCTCTCAACGGCTTGGCGGCGCCGGCCGGTTTCGTTCCGCGGCGGCGCGCTTGACCGCGGCCTTTACAAGCGAGGCGCTTCGAAGGCCTAATGGCCGTCGCGGGCGATTCGTCCGCGCTAAGGGGGATTAAAAATGCGCATGATCCTGGCGACCGCTTCGCTCGTTCTGCTTGCCGCGTGCGGCGGCGGCGCATCCAACAATGCCGGCAACGGCGCGGCGCCGGCGGAAGGCGCCAATGCGGCTGGCCCGGCCCCGGCCGCTTCGGCCAATCCGCAGCGCGAGGGCGAGCTGCGCGAGTGCGCCGACGACGTGCGCACCGAGCTGCCGCCCGGCACCGACATCAACGCCTTTTGCAACTGCGCGGTCGACAAGATGGCGCAAAATGGCGGCCGCGAGCGTCCCGCGATGGAGGAATGCGCCGCGCAGATGAACATTCGGCCGCAGGGCGAATAGAACCGCCGCCCAGCTTGTTTCCAGCGCGTCGTCAAAGGTGTAGCTTCCTCTTCTGAACAAGGGAGGATTGCATGATCCGCGTCATCTGGGGTTCGTTGGTCGCGGCGGTCGCGATGTTCATCATCGGCTTCATTTTTTATGGGCCGCTGGGTCTAAAGACTCTGGCGACCAAGAGCGTCGACGACGCGCCGGCCCTCGCCATCCAGCAGGTGCTGAAGGCGAACCTGCCGCAGACCGGCACCTATATGATCCCCAATGACACGCGATCCGGCGGCCAGACGGCGATGTACGGCACCGGCCCGATCGCCACCGTCCACTATAATAGCAGCGGCTTCGTGGCGGCCCTCGATCCGGCGACGATCGGCAAGGGCTTCCTATTCAACTTCGTCGTCGCTCTGCTCATCGGCCTGGCCTTGATCGGAATAGACGGGCGGGTCACGGATTTCGGATCGCGGGCCCGGGTGGAGGCGATCATCGGCATTGCGGGCTCCGCCTTCACCAATCTCGGCGAGCCGCTTTATTATCATCACGACTGGCCGCATTTCCTCTACGCCTTCGTCGCCGACGGGCTGATGCTGACCGCGGCCGGCGTGATCGTCGCCTGGTTCCTGAAGCCCCCGCCGGAGTCGCAGGCGGCGGCGAAGGCCGAGGCGCGCGAAGACGTCTGAGCCTGTTGGCATGCACCCGCCGGGTGAGGCAAAGCTCCCTCTCCCAGGGGGGATTGCGGCGACAGGTTCGTCCCCCGGACGAACCCAAGACTCGGCGCAATGGTTGGAGTGAGGGGGTTCGGTGGCCGAGAATGGTCCCGACCGCCGAACAGCCCCTCCCTGCCCTCCCCCTCCAGGGGGAGGGATGTAGGTCAAATGTCGATCCGTCTTAGAGCAAGCTCAGGAATCGCGCGGCGGCCGCGAAATCGGCTCGGCGGCCGGCGAGCGCCAAAGCGGCGTCCGGATCTTCGCCCCATGTCCCGGCCTGCCATTGCTCGTCGAGCGTGGCCGCCGCCCAGGCGGGCTCGAGGCCGATCGCACCCTCGGCCAGCGCCAGCGCGACGATCAGCGAGCCCGAGACGGTGACCAGCGGCGACAGGCCGGCCAGCTCGAACGGGCCCCGCGCCTCGACCGCCGCGGCGAGGCGCGCCACGGTTTCGGCCGGCTGCTGCTTGTGGAGGATGCCGGTGACGATCTCGAACGCGACGTCGTAGCGCGCCCTCGCCCAGGCAAGGACCGGATCCCAGGAAGCGGCCTGGCGGACGACGAGCGGCGCCGGGCCCTCGGCGCGGTAGCAGAGAAGGTCGCTCTGACCATAAGCGGCGAGGCCCGCGGCGAAGCCGGCGGGATCGGGCGCGATCCGGTCGATGGCCGCATTGGCGAGGCCGGTCAGCCGCATCGCCCGCGCGTCGATCTCCTCGCTTTGCGCGTTCCATTCGTCGGCGATCGCCCCGGCGAGGCGGGCGTTGGGCAACGCCAGCGGCGCGCGCCTGGGCGTCCGCACCGGCCGTCCGTCGAGTGAAATCCCGAACTGCCCGTCATTCCCGCGAAAGCTGGAATCCAGCTCTTGTTCCTCCCCTGCGCGGCCAGCTGGACCCCCGCTTTCGCGGGGGTGACGGCCGAGGGGGACGACCGTCGCTTTCTTGTAGAAGCGCTTCACGGTGCCGGCGGCGTCCGGTGCTTGTGGGCGTAGGCCTTGGGCGCGAAGAAGCTCGCCACCAACGCGGCCAAGGCGATCGGAAGGCCGATGATCGAGCCGCCCTCGACGATCAGGTCGCTTTGCCACAGCATGATCCCGAACAGGACGAGCGCAGTCGCGCCGATCCGGATCAGGTTCATGACGATGAAGCGGTTGCGCCAATAGGCTTCGTCTCGTTCGGGGATCATGGCGTGGCTTTCGGGTCGGGCCGCATCAAGGTGGCCAATTCGGGGTTGAACGGCGCCAGGCCGTTCGCGGCGGCGGCGCGCTCGGCGTCGCTCTTGTGCTGGCCGAGCTTCCTGGTTCCGCGCAGATCCTCGATGAGGAGCTCGTAGCCGGCGATCGCCTTCAGCATCGCCTCGAAGCGGCCGGGGCTCATCTTCGCGCGGGTCCATGCGGGCTTGGGCGCGAGCCGGGCCTCGTGGGCGGCGCCGAGCGCGTCGAGCAAAGCCGTGAGCTCGGCCTCGTCGAGCCGCCGCAGCGGCCCTTCCGCCTCTACGGCGAGATAGTTCCAGGTCGGCACCTGCTCGGAAGTCCCGTACCAGTCCGGGCTGACATAGGCGTCCGGCCCAAGGCAGGAGATTATGGCGCGCCTGCCGTCGAGCCTGGCCCGATTGCCGCGCGCGACGTGGAAACGGATGCGGTCGGGCGGAGCAACGACGACCGGGACATGCGCGACCATCGGCCCCTCAGCCGCCACGGTGCAAAAGGCGATCCCGGCGACGAAGCCGAGCATCTCCTCCCGGTCCTCCCAGGCAAAGGCGCGATTGGGATGCATCAGCCGCGGCGGCGCGAGCGGCGCTCGCCCTTGCGGTCCTTGCGGCGGGACTTGGCGGCGGCCGAAATCGCCTTTCGCTTGCCCTCCGGCGTCTCCGAGAACTTGACCTCGTCCAGCGGCATCTCTCCGAGAGAAAGGTCGAAGCCCAGCGACGCCATGCTCGCCGCGAAATGGTCGGGCAGCTCGGCGGTGACGTCGATCTGGCCGCCGTCCGGATGATCGATCCTGAGGCGCCGCGCGTGGAGATGCAGCTTGCGGCTGATCGATCCGGTCAGGAAGGCGTCGGGCCCGCCATATTTGCCGTCGCCGACGATTGGGTGGCCGATCGCCTGCATGTGGACGCGCAATTGGTGGGTGCGGCCTGTGAAGGGCTGGAGCTCGATCCAGGCGGTGCGGTTGCCGGCCTGCTCGATGACCCGGTAGCGCGTGCGGGCCGGCAGCCCTTCCTTCTCGTCGACATGCATCTTCTCACCGCCCGAGCCCGGCTGCTTGGCCAAAGGCAGCTCGATCATTCCGTCGTCGATCGACGGCACGCCGACGACCAGGGCCCAATAGACCTTGCGGGCGGTCCGCCCGGAGAAACTCTTCGAGAAGAAGGCGGCGGCGCGTGGCGTCCGCGCCACGACCAATGCGCCCGACGTGTCCTTGTCGAGCCGGTGGACCAATTTGGGCCGGGCCTCCCCTTCGACGGCGAGGCCGTCGAGCAGCCGGTCGAGATGATCCTTGGTCTTGGTCCCGCCCTGGGTGGCGAGGCCGGGCGGCTTGTTGACGACGATCGCCGCTTTGTCCTCGTGAATCACGAGCGAGCGGACGAACTCGATCTCGTCCGCGCTCAGCGTCTCGCGCGTCCGCGCCTGCTTCTTCGGCGCGGGCGGCGCCTCCTCGCTTTGCGGCGGCACGCGGATCGATTGGCCGGCGAGGATGCGGTCGCCGGGCGTGGCGCGCTTGCCGTCGAGGCGCAGCTGGCCGGTGCGCGCCCAGCGCGACACCTGGCCGAAGCTGACCTCCGGCAGGTTGCGCCGGAACCAGCGATCGAGCCTGATCCCGTCATCCTCCGCGCTCACCGCGAAGCTGCGGACCTCCGCGGCGCTCATGCCGGGGAAGCCCGCATCAGCCACAGGCCGAGAAAGAGCAGGGCAATCGAGCCCAGGACCGACGTCGTCGCATAAGCGGCGGCGGCGCCGAGCTCGCCGCGCTCGACCATCAGGACCATCTCGAGGCTGAACGCCGAGAAGGTGGTGAAGCCGCCGAGCACGCCCACTGCGAGGAACAGCCGCGTCGCCTCGCTGGCGCCGGCGCGCACGAACCAGCCGGTCAAAAGCCCGATCAGCAGGCCGCCGGCCAGGTTGACGAACAACGTCCCCCAGGGAAAGCCCGGGCCGAGCCGCGCCAGCGCGGCGCCGCCGGCCAGGTGCCGCAGCCCGGCGCCGATCGCGCCGCCCAGCATGACGAGGAGGAGATGGGGCATGGCCCGCGATGTAGCGATGCGGGCCGGGCTCCGCCAGTGGCCGTGGCTACCGCCCCTGATTGACGATGAGCGCGACCTCCGAGCCGGCGCGGACCGGCGTCACGATCAGATAATAAGCGCTGTTGCCCCGCGTTCCGCCCAGCACCTGGTCGCCGCCGCGCTGCCTTTGCTCGGCGGAATAGCCGGCGCGCGCGGCGACGCTGCGGTAGCGTTCGAGGACGCGGGCCGGCGCATCGGCGGTGGTGAAGGTGACCACGCGCATGCGGCAATCGCCATGGTCGTTGCCGGCGGCCTCGGTGACGCGGCCGCCCGGATAGGCGGGGAATTCCGCCGGCATCCGGTTCGCCCATTGCGGCCCATAGTCGAAGGCGCCGCCGCAGGACGCCGCCGATGGCGGCTGGGCCGGGCCCCCGCCCGCGGCGCTCCGGGCGCCGGCGCCGCCGCTCTCGCCCGGGCGGCCATCGGCCGGATATTGCGCCTGGACCGGGGCCTCGGGCGGGCGGGCGCTATTGGGATTGGCCTGCTGGTTGAGATTGTTGTCGACCGCGATCGGGTCTTCGAGCGCGGCGGTCAGCGCCGGGTCGATCGTGTTGGCTCTCAGCTCATTGTCGATCGCGGCGAGGTTGTTGCCCTCGGTCCCGCCCCCGCAAGCGGCGAGCGCGAGCAGGGCGGCAAGGCCGAGGCTGCGGGAAGGAAGGCCGGCAAGGCGCGACATAGGCGAGATCCTCTTCGCCGGCCTTATGCCGCAATCGGCCGAGCAATGGGTGAGCGGATATGGTTAACGGAGCCCCTCGGGCGCGACTGTCCCGGAAGGGGACTGCCAGAAGGCAAAGGTCTCCGCCTGCACGCGGGCGATGAAGCGCGCCGCTTCGGGACCCTCCCAGGGCCCGTCATAGCCGCGGCCCGCGCCGCCGCCCGCCACCCACCAGCCCTGGCCTGGAATGCCGTCGCTCGCCCGCACCACGAGGACGGCGAGCTCGGGCTCGCCCCGCATCCCGGCCTCGCGGTCGATCTCGCCGAGCATCGCACAGAGCGCGCGCATCTTGGGCCGCGAGAAGCGATAGCCGAGATGCTCGAGCAGCTCGGCATAGCTGAGCGCGGTTCCGGCGCGCGCCGCCGCGACCAGGTGCGCGCGGACTTCCTTGGGGTCGGCGAGCGGCTCGGCCATCAGTCGCGGGCGGTGACGACCACCCGCCCGTCGGTGCCGCCGCCGGCGGCCGGGGCGAGGCGGATGGCGAGGCCATCGCCGTTCCTGGCCGTGCCGGCCAGCCGGATGGCTGAGCCCTGGCGCTCGTCCGTGGCGACCGAGAAGCGGGCGGCGCGGGCGGGATCGCGATACCAGCGCGCCACGGTCTCGGGCGCGTCGTCGCTGTGGAAGGCGATGACGCCGCCCTCGGCGCGGGCCTCGTTTGCCGCTCCCGGATAGACGAACGCCCGGTTGCCGTCGCCGCCGGCCATGCGGCGCAGCGGCGGAGGCAGGTCGATCTTGAGGTCCACGCCCTGCGCGCGGACCGTGAGCTGGCCGTTCTCGGCCCTGCTCTCGGCGACGGCGTTGCGGTTCGCCGAGGCCTCGTTCTCGGCAGGCGCGTCGCAAGCGGCCAGCGCGAGCGTGGCGGCGCCCGCGGCGATAGGCAGCATCAAGCGGGACATGGCGATTTTTCTCCTGGCCGTCATGCGAAATACTCCTGCCGGGCCGTGACCACAACCGCGCGCTTGTCGCGGGCGGCGCGCTTCTCTACTCGCGCCGCCATGCCCCACGACGACAGTAAACGCACCGGCATCCTGCTCGGGCTCGCGGCCTACGCGATCTGGGGCTTCATGCCGCTTTATTTCAAGCCGCTCGCGGCCGTCCCGCCGGCGGAAATCGTCGCTCATCGCATAATCTGGTCGCTGATCTTCCTCGGCGTGCTCGCGACCCTGTGGCGGCGCTGGCCGGCGATCCGCGCCGCGCTCGCAACGCCCAGGGTGCTGACCACGCTCGTCGTCACCGCCTTGCTGATCGCGGTCAACTGGCTGGTCTACATCTATGCGATCGTCAGCGGCCATGTCCTCGAGGGGAGCCTCGGCTATTACCTCAACCCTCTGGTCAACGTGCTGCTCGGCGTCGTCCTCCTGAAGGAGCGGCTGACCCGTCCCCAGGTCTTCGCCTGCCTGCTTGCCGGCGCCGGCGTGGCGGTGCTCGCCGCCGGCGCCGGGACGGGCCTGTGGATCAGCCTGACGCTGGCGATCAGCTTCGCGAGCTACGGCTTCCTGCGCAAGGTCGCGCCGGTCGACGCGCTCGAGGGGCTGTGGGTGGAGACCGCGATCCTGGCGCCGGTCTCGCTGGTGTGGGTGCTTCTCCTTCAGGCGCGGGGCGATGCCGGCTTCGGCGCGTTCGGGATCGGCACGGACGCATTGCTGGTCCTTGGCGGCGCGGTCACCGCCATTCCCCTGCTGCTGTTCACCGCCGCCGCCAGGCGGCTGCCTTATTCGACGCTCGGCTTCCTTCAATATATCGCCCCGTCGCTGCAATTCCTGCTCGCGGTGCTGGTCTTCGGCGAGCGCTTCACCACCGCCCACGCCGTGTGCTTCGGCGCGATCTGGGCCGCGCTCGCCATCTTCAGCGTGGAGGGGCTGCGCGCGGCGCGGGCGCGGGTCGCGACGGTGGCTTGAGCGGAGAGCCGATCGGAGTCATCCTCACACCCGCAAAAAGGGGAGGACTCGATGAAGACGGACCCGAGGATCGACGCCTATATCGCCCGCCAGGCGGATTTCGCCAGGCCGATCCTGCTTCACCTGCGCGAAATCCTCCACGCCGCCTGCCCGGATTGCGAGGAGACGCTGAAATGGAGTTCGCCCTCCTTCATGTACAAGGGCAAGATCCTCGCCAGCTTCGCCGCGTTCAAGGCGCACGCGGCATTCGGCTATTGGAGCGGCAGCCAGGTGCTCGACGCCGATCCGGGGCAGGCGAGCGCGATGGGCCAGTTCGGGCGGCTGACCTCGCTTGACGATTTGCCGCCCCGCGCGACGCTCATCGACCTCACGAAGAAGGCGATGAAGCTGGTCGACGAAGGCGTGAAGCCGGCCCGCAACAAGCATGTGAAGGCGCCTTTCACCGTGCCGCAGGACCTGCGCGCGGCGATCGACGGGACGCCCGCGGCCGCCGCGACCTGGGAGAGTTTCCCGCCGTCGTGCCAGCGCGAATATGTCGAATGGGTGACCGAGGCCAAGCGCGACGAGACCCGCGCCAAGCGCCTTGCCCAGACCATCGAGTGGCTCGCCGATGGCAAGCGCCGCAACTGGAAATATGAGAATTGCTGATGCTGAGGCAGTCGCTTCCCCTGCTCGCCCTGCTCATGCCCGCCGCCGCGGCCGCCCAGACCGGCGCGGTCGCCGGCCGGGTCACGATGCGGGCGGCCGGCCGCTGATCGGCGCAAGCGTCGCGGTCGAGGGCGGCGAGGGCCGCGCCTTTACTAACGACCGCGGCGAATATCGCCTGAACCTGGTCCCGGCCGGCCCGGTCCGGCTCCGCGCCTCGAAGGTCAATTATATCGCGTCCAGCCGCAGGGTCACCGCCGTCGCGGGCGCGACCGTCTCGCGCGATTTCCGGCTCCAGCTTCCGGCCGCGGAACGGGAGGAGCTCCCGGTCCGCTGACCGGCATTACCCAGCACCTTGTGTTCCTGCGAAAGCAGGAACCCAGTTTCGCGCGCCGGACTGGGCTCCTGCTTTCGCAGGAGCACGGGAGGGCCCACCTCTGCCTATCGCCCGCCGGTCAGGTTCGCGTTTGCCGCCTCCAGCTCGTTGGCGCTGACCGCGGTGGCCGCCGGCGCGGTCGGATCGGGGGGGAGCGGGGGAACGGGGCGGCAGGCCGGCAGGCCGAGCTGGACGGTCTCCCTGCAGTCGCGGACCTGGATCATCTCATTGGGCGCGATGAACACCGCCCAATTGCCGCCCTGGGCGCAAAGCACGACCCACATGGCGAGATCGCCATATTGCTGCTGATAGGCCAGGCCGAGGACGCGGCGGCACCGCTTGCGGTCGGCGATAACCGCGCGCATCAGTGCGATCCGCTGGTTGAGCGGCGACGCCGCCTTGAGCCGGTCGCTGCCGGGATTGGCGATCTTGATTGAGGGCGCGTGGGCGTTGGGCGCCGAGGTGTCGCCGCAGCCCGAAACGGCCAGAGCAAGTCCGAGCGCGGCGCCGGTGGTGAGGCTCTTCATCTCTTTCTCCTCGCCGCCACAATGAGCGAAGCGGCCTCGCGGTTGCGTCGCCCCCGCCGCGGCCACTTTCAGGCTGGAGGGGCGCCCCCGGCGCGATACTGCGCCCGGAGCGAGACCTTGTCGATCTTGCCGGTGCCGAGCTTGAGCAGGGGCCGGTCCGAAAAGAGGATCCGGGCCGGCAGCTTGAAGGGGGCGAGCCGGCCGGCAAGGAAGGCAAGGAGCGCGTCCGCGTCGAGCCCCTGCTTCTCGCAATAAAGCACGGCCACGGGGACCTCGCCGAGCCGGTCGTCGGCGACTCCGAACACCGCAACCTCGGATACGGCCGGATGCGCGTAGATCGCCGCCTCCACCTCCTGCGCGGCGATATTCTCGCCGCCGCGGATGATGATGTCCTTCTTGCGGTCGACGATGAACAGATAGCCGTCTTCGTCGAGATAGCCGATGTCGCCGGTCTTGAGGTAGAGATCGGCGGTGAACGCCGCCTTGGTGGCGGCCTCGTCGCGCCAATAGCCGCGGATGTTGGAGGCCGCGCGGATCGCCACCTCGCCGCGCTCGCCCACGGCGAGGTGGCGGTCGCCGTCGCCCAATATTGCGAGCTCGACGATCGGCGCCTGGGCGCGGCCGGTCGAGGCGGGCTTGTCGTGATAATTGGACCAGAAATTGCCGCAGCCCGCCGCGTTGGTCTCGGTGAGGCCGTAGCCCAAGGCCGGCTGGGCGCCGCGGAAGCTGTGCTCCAGCCGCGCGACATGGGCGACGGGGCGCGGCGCGCCGCCCGCGGCGATGTCGGTCAGCGAGGACAAATCGTGGCGGTCCCGGTCGGGATGCTGCATCAATTCGAGGCTCATCGTCGGCACCCCGACGAAATAGGTGATCGTCTCCTTCTCGATCAGCCGCAGCGCTTCGCCGGCATCCCATTTGGGCATCAGCACCATGGTCCGGCCGATGACGAAGCTGTTGAGCATCACCGGCACTTCGCCGGTGACGTGGAAGAGCGGCACGTTGACCAGGGTCTTGGGCGGGTTGGGCGGCGGATCCTTGTCGCGCTCCTTGATGCCGAGCAGAACGGCGAGGCTCAATGTATAGGCATAGGTGCCGGTGGTGACCGCGCGGTGGGTCGAGAGCGCGCCCTTGGCGAGGCCGGTCGAGCCGGAAGTGAACAGGATCGTGGCGTCGTCCTCGGGCGCGACCTGCGGCAGCTCCGCCTCCTCCCCGCGCGCCAGCAGCGGCGCCAGCGCGCCATCGAGCGGCTCGGCGATCGGCAGCGCCACGGTCGGGATCGTGCAGCCCCCCGCCCTGAGCAATTTCGCCCTGGTCTCATCGGCGATGATCAGCTCGGGCGCGGAAAGATCGAGCGCGTGGCGCATCTCGTTCGCCTGCCACCAGCCGTTGATCAGGGTCGCGATCCCGCCCGCCTTCACCACTGCCATATAGGCAAGGATCCAGGCCGGGCAGTTGCGCATCGCGATGGCGACACGGTCGCCCTTGGCGACGGCCCAGCTTCCAGCCAGCACCCGCGCCAGCCGGTCCGAACGCGCGTCCAATTCGGCGAAGGTCAGCCGCTCTGTGCCCGCGATCACCCCTTCGGTGGCGCCGTGGAGCGCGCAGAACGCCCCGAACAGGGCCGGCAAGGTCGCGGGGAAATTGCCGACGATCGCGCGGCTTTGTGCGTCGCGGTCGATTCGGAAGCGCCCGCCGGCGCCGATCTGTTCGGCCAGGACCGCGTCAAATTTGCGGTCGAGTTCGCTCGCCATGCGTTCCTCTCACCCCCGGCTTTGCCTTTTATTCTCCCCCCTCTATGAAGGCGCGAACCGGAAGGGGGAAGCCTTGTTCGACGCGTTACTGACATCGATGGCAACAGCCGGCGGGGCGATCCAGCACAATCAGCTCGGCCTCAGCCCGGTGCTGTTCGAATGGGGCTGGTTCCAGCTTCGCTGGTACAGCCTCGCCTATCTGGTCGGCATCGTCATCGGCTGGTGGTACCTCCTGAAGATGATCCGCGCGCCCGGCGCGCCGATGGCCCGCCGCCATGCCGACGACCTCGCCTTCTACGCCACGCTCGGCATCATCCTGGGCGGCCGGCTCGGCTATGTCCTGTTCTACAAGCCGCTCGATTATCTCAAGAACCCGATCGAGATCGTGCAGCTGTGGGACGGCGGCATGTCCTTTCACGGCGGGGTGATCGGAGTCAGCCTCGGCATCTTCTTCCTCGCCCGGCGGCAGAAGCTCGATTGGCTGCGCATCCACGATTATGTCGCCTGCTGCATCCCGCCCGGCCTGTTCCTCGGCCGGCTCGCCAATTTCGTGAACGGCGAGCTGTGGGGCGCGCCGACCAGCGTTCCCTGGGCGGTGCGCTTCACCGAAGTGGCGGACGGCTATTCCCGATTGGGCCCGCCGCGTCACCCGAGCCAGCTCTATGAGGCCCTGCTCGAGGGGCTGTTCCTGATGGCCCTGCTCGTCTTCATGTTCTGGAAGACCCGCGCCCGCTACCAGCCGGGAAAGCTCGTAGGGACCTTCATCCTCGTCTACGGCCTGGTCCGCTTCGGCCTAGAATTCATCCGCGCGCCCGACGACCATCTGGTCGGCTTCGCCCAGGCGACCGGCCTCCAAATGGGCCAGTGGCTGTCGGTGCCGATGATCGTGGGCGGCCTCTATCTGGTGCTGACCGCGAAGAAGCGCGAAGGCCGGGTGAAGGCGGTGTCGGTCGATGAGCAATCCGCGAGTTGATAAGGAAACGTCCCCACAACCGTTCGGCCCCGGACTAGATTCGGGGCCGAACGGAGAGGGGGATTCCGTAGAAGCCCGCCTCCGCCAACGCATCGCCGCCGAGGGTCCGATCCCCGTCGCCGAATATATGGCCGAGGCGAACGCGCATTATTACGCGACCCGCGATCCGCTCGGGGCAGCGGGCGATTTCGTCACCGCGCCCGAGATCAGCCAGATGTTCGGCGAGCTGGCGGGAGTCTGGCTCGCCGACCTGTGGCAACGGGCGGGCCGGCCCGCGGGCGCGCTCTACGTCGAGCTCGGCCCCGGCCGAGGCACCCTCGCCGCCGACGCGCTCAGGGCGATGCGGTCCGCCGGCCTCGAACCCGGCGTCCACCTGGTCGAGACCAGCCCGGTGCTCCGGGACGCGCAGGCGGAGCTGGTGCCGGGCGCGGTCTGGCACGACGATCTGTCGACCCTGCCGGCAAAGGGCGCGCTGCTGGTCGTCGCCAACGAATTCTTCGACGCGCTGCCGACCCGCCAGTTCGACATGGATGGCCGGGAGATCGAGGTTGAGATCGTGGACGGGCGGTTCTCCCGCCTCGACTGGGTAAATCGGGAAGACTCGCCCGCTTCGACCGATATCGTCCGGCTCCTCGCCCGTCTGCTGGCGGCGCAGGGCGGCGCCGCGCTGATCGTCGACTATGGGTATGAGCGCGGCGACAGCGGCGACACGCTCCAGGCGGTCTGCGGCCATGTTCATGCCGATCCGTTCGAGGCGCCGGGCGAGCGCGATCTCAGCGCCCATGTCGATTTCGCCGCGCTCGCCGCGGCGGCGCAGGGCGTTCGCGTCTCCGGCCCGGTCGCCCAGGGCGACTGGCTCGACGCGATGGGCCTCCCTTTGCGCGCGGCCGCGCTCGCCAGGGCGGCGCCGGCCCGCGCCGAGGAGATCGCCGAGGCCCGCGACCGCCTCTCCTCGCCCCGGCGCATGGGGCGGCTGTTCAGAGCGATGGCGCTCAGCGCCCCCTCCTGGCCCGAACCGGCGGGCTTTAAATGAGCGACATCACCTACCGCGACGCCACCGCCGCCGACGCGGGGCTGATGGCCCGGATCGGGCGCGAGAGCTTTGTGGAGACCTTCGGCCATCTCTACACGCCCGAAAATCTCGCCGCCTTCCTGGTCAATCACAGCGAGGCGAACTGGCTCGGCGAGCTGACCGACCCGCGCTTCGCCGTCCGCATCGCGCAGGAGAATATAGCGGCGGCCGGCTTCGCCAAGCTTGGCCCGCCCTCGCTGCCCTTTACGGTCGAGGGCCCGACCGCGGAGCTGCGCCAGCTCTATGTGCTCCGGCCCTGGCAGGGCGCCGGCGTCGCGCCCGCGCTCATGGCCTGGGTGCTGGACGAAGCGCGGCGGCGCGGCGCGGACCAGCTCTTTCTCTCGGTCTTCGTCGACAATCGCCGCGCCAGGGCCTTTTACGCGCGCTACGGCTTCGAGGAGGTCGGCGCCTACGCCTTCATGGTCGGCAGCCATGCCGACGAGGACATCATCATGCGGCTGAAATTGTGAGCCCCTCCCCCTCCTATCGCGATGCCGTCCCCGCCGACGGCCCGGCGCTCGCGGCGACCGGGCGGCGCGTGTTCGCCGATACGTTCGGCGCCGCCTTCGATCCCGCGGACATGGCGCTTCATCTCGACCGCAAGTTCGGCCCCGCCGGCCTCCCCGCCGAGCTCGGCGACCCCGCGATCCGGATCCGGCTGGCCGAGGCGGAGGGCTGCATCCTCGCCTATGTGAAGCTGGCGCCGATGGCGCTGCCGCTCGAGCATCCGGCGGGCGCGCTCGAGATCAAGCAATTCTATGTGCTGGCGCCCTGGCAGGGCATGGGCGTCGCGGCGGAACTGATGCACTGGGTGCTCGCCACGGCGCGGACCGAGGGCGCGCCGGCCCTGTTCCTCAGCGTCTGGGAGCATGGCGCGCGGGCGATCGCCTTCTACCGGCGCCATGGCTTCGTCACCGTGGGTAAGGCGCCCTTCCTGCTGGGCACGCGGACCTATAGCGACCCGGTGATGCGGCTCAACCTCATATGAGCGGCGTCGAAGTGATCCGCGCCGCCAGCCTGGACGGCCTGCCGCACGGCTTTCTCGGCCGCAAGGGCGGCGTCTCGACCGGCGCCTATGCCGGCCTCAACGTCGGCCTGGGCTCGGACGACGACCGCGATGCGATATACGAGAATCGCCGCCGCGCTGTCGCCGCGGTGGCGCCCGGCGCCGCTCTGGTCACCGTCCACCAGATGCACTCTCCCGACGCCCTCTACGCGGCCGCGCCCTGGCCGGACGGGGAGCGCCCCCATGCCGACGCGATCGTCACCGACCGGCCCGGCCTCTTGCTCGGCGTCCTCACCGCCGATTGCACGCCGGTGCTGCTCGCCGACCGCGAGGCGGGCGTGATCGGCGCCGCCCATGCGGGCTGGAAGGGCGCATTGGGCGGAATCGTCGAATCGGCCGTCGCGGCGATGGCGGCGATCGGCGCCCGGCGCGAGCGGATCGCCGCCGCGATCGGCCCGGTCATCGCCCGCAAGAGCTACGAGGTGGACGAGGCCTTCGCGCGCCGTTTCGCCGGGGCCGATCCGGCGAACGAGCGTTTCTTCACTCCCGGCCGCGAGGGCCATCACCAGTTCGACATCGAAGCCTATGTCCTCGCCCGGCTGGCGCAGGCGGGCGTGCGCTTCGCCGAGGCGCTCGGCCTCGACACCTATGCGGACCCTGACCGCTTTTACTCTTACCGCCGCGCCACGCACAGGGGCGAGCCCGGCTACGGCCGCCAGATCTCGCTGATCGCCCTTCCTCAAGACTAGGGTCGCCGCTCCCGTCATTGCGACCCCGGCGAAAGCCGGGGGAAGCAATCCAGTGCAGTCATGGAGGCCCGCCGGATTGAAAGCCGCTGGATACCCGCCCGCAGGATCGGCTAAGGAGCGCGCGGGCAACGGACCTCACCCCTGGGCCGCTCGGCTGAGCGGCCTTGAGCCTGGCTTCAGCGAGCGGCTCGGTCTCCATATGGACAGGAGACAGACATGGCAGACGAATCCGACCTCACCGGCGCGGCCCCGCGGCGGCGTCCCAAGCCCGACGTGCTCGAAATCGGCGGGCGCAGGCTGAAGCCCTCCACCCTGATGATGGGCCACGGCTTCGATCCGGCCCTGTCCGAAGGCTCGCTCAAGCCCCCCATCTTCCTGACCTCGACCTTCGTCTTCGAGAATGCCGCCGCCGGGAAACGCCATTTCGAAGGGGTCACCGGCAAGCGCCCGGGCGGCGCCGAGGGCTTGGTTTATTCGCGCTTCAACGGACCCAATCAGGAAATCCTCGAGGACCGGCTCGGCCTGTGGGAAGACGCCGAGGACGCCTTGAGCTTCTCCAGCGGCATGTCCGCCATCGCCACCCTGCTGCTCGCCTTCGTCCAGCCCGGCGACGTCGTCGTCCATTCGGGCCCGCTTTACGCGGCGACCGAGACCCTGATCGCGCGCGTGCTCGGCCGCTTCGGAGTGAAATGGCTCGATTTCCCGGCAGGCGCGACCGAGGCCGAGATCGCCGACGTGGTCGAGCGCGCCAAGGCCATGGGCCGCGTCCCGCTCGTCTATCTCGAAAGCCCGGCCAACCCGACCAATGCGCTGGTCGACGTGCAGGGGGTGCGCAAGGTCTGCGACGCCGCCTTTTCAGGGAACGAGCGCCCGCCGATCGCGATCGACAACACCTTCCTGGGCCCGCTCTGGCACCATCCGATCCGCCACGGCGCCGATCTGTCGGTCTATTCGCTGACCAAATATGCGGGCGGCCATTCGGATCTGGTCGCGGGCGTGATCACCGGCTCGAAGGAGCTGATCAACGTCATCCGCATGCTCAGGAACACGATCGGCACGATCACCGATCCGAACACCGCCTGGATGCTCCTGCGGAGCCTCGAGACGCTCGAGCTCAGGATGACCCGCGCCGGCGAGAATGCCGACAAGGTCTGCCGCTTCCTGCGCGATCATCCCAAGGTGGAGAGCGTCGGCTATCTCGGTTTCCTCGAAGAGGGCGGCGACGCCCGCCAGGCCGATATCTACCGCCGCCATTGCACCGGCGCCGGCTCGACCTTCTCGCTCTACCTCAAGGGCGGCGAGAAGGAGGCCTTCGCCTTCCTCGACAGCCTCAGGATCGCCCACCTCGCGGTCAGCCTCGGCGGCACCGAGACGCTTGCGAGCGCGCCCGCGGCGATGACGCATCTGTCCGTGCCCGCGGAGCGAAAGCAGGCGCTCGGCATCACCGACAATCTTGTCCGCGTCTCGATCGGCGTCGAGGACGCCGACGACCTCATCGCCGATTTCGACCAGGCCTTGGAGGCGGTCTGACTCTCTAAGCCCCTCTCCCATTTGGGGAGTTTGGGGTCGGTCGTGCCCCCGGCACGACCTGAATGTCGCGGGGCGACATTCACCCCAAACTGGGTTGGGGTGAGGGAGCGAAGGGGGCGCAGCGCAGACGCTGTTCCCTCACCCTCCCACCGCTACCCGGCGGGCCCCTCCCTCTCCCCAAGTGGGAGAGGGGCTTTAAGCCCTCCGCCTGGCCCGCCAGTCGAGCACCTCCCAGCCCTCGTCCCTGGCGACCTTGATCAGCCGGGCATGGGCGTTGGTCGCGAAGGCTTCGTCGGCCCAGCGGTGGACATGATGATCGGAGACATGGTCGGAATAGAAGCGGATGTGGACGGCGTCGCGGTCGAGGCCCTGCTTCTGCAGCCAGGCCTCGATCATGTCGAGCTTGCCAAGGCCATAGCAATTGCTGCCGTCGATCTTGGCGATCGTCCGTCCCTTCGTGTCGATCCTTGTGTCGGTGGCGATGACGTCGTCGAAGCCGAGCCGCTGGGCGATGGCGGCCGCGTAGAGCCGGTAGGAGGCGGTGGCGAGCACCAGCCGGCGGCCCGCCGCCTTGTCCTCGGCGATCCGGGTGCGCGCGCCGGGCAGGATGTTGGTCCGGCACTGCTTGTCCGCGAAGCTCTGCACGACGCGCTCGAGCCGCTCGGGCGAGACCCGCCCGACGAGCAGCCGATAGTTCCATTCCTTGAGCCGGCCGCGGTCGATCAGCTTGAGCGAATAAGCGAGCGTCGCGGCCAGGCTGAGCGGCGCGAGCACTACCCGCCAAGGCGCCAGCCGCCACATTGCGTGCCACAGGAACGGCCCGAAAGTCGGCCCGCGCGTCACCGTCCGGTCCATGTCGTAAATGGCCAGGGTGGCGCTCATCGCCGCTCTGCAAGCATGGAAAGGCCGGTCCTGTCCACCCTAACTCCTTGCCGCGCGCTTTTAATTGACGCAGGGGTTTTAGCCGCATGAGCGTCACTACCGAATTCAGTCGTAACGTCGAAGACGGCCACTGCGTCCTGCGGTTCTCCGGGAATCTGACGATCCTGCGCGTCCGCAAGCTTTCCGAGCAGCTGAACGAGATCGAGGCGGACCGTATCACGGTCGATCTGTCCGAGGTCGAGCGGATGGACACGGTCGGCGCCTGGCTGGTCCACAAGCTCGAGCGCGACCGCGGCGCGACCATCGTCGGCGCCAATCGCGAGCAGCAATTGCTCATCGACCATGTCACCGCCGCCGACCAGCCGGTGAAGCTGAAGCGCGACTACGTGCCGCCCTTCACCCGCGTGGTCAGCCAGCTCGGCGCCTGGACGCTGACTTTCCTCGGCACGCTCAAGGGCATGCTCGGCTTCTTCGGCGCGATGCTGATGGCGTTCGGCCAGATCTTCCGCCATCCGCGCCGGCTGCGCATCAACGCCGTCCTCACCCAGTTCGAGGTGGTCGGCGTGCACGCGCTCTTCATCGTCGGGCTGATGAGCTTCCTGGTCGGAATCGTCATCGCGCAACAAGGGGCGGTCCAGCTGCGCCAGTTCGGAGCCGAGGTCTTCACCGTCAATCTGATCGGGCGCTCGGCGGTCAAGGAGCTGGGCGTGCTGATGACCGCGATCATGGTTGCCGGCCGCTCGGGCTCGGCTTTCGCGGCGCAATTGGGCTCGATGAAATTGAACGAGGAAATCGACGCGATGCGCACGATCGGTGTCTCGCCGATGGAGGCGCTGGTCGCGCCGCGGGTGCTCTCGACGGTGCTGCTGATGCCGCTGCTCGGCTTCTTCGCGGCGATGATGGCGGTCCTCGGCGGCGGCATCTTCTGCTGGCTGTCGCTCGACATCCCGCCGGTCACCTTCGTCCAGCGCATCCGCGAGGTGGTGCCGATGACCGACCTCTACCAGGCTTTGATCAAGGCGCCGGTGTTCGGCATGATCATCGCCATGGCCGGCTGCTATCAGGGGTTCCAGGTCGAGGGCAATGCCGAGGAGGTCGGCCTCCGGACCACGACCGCGGTGGTCCAGGGCATCTTCATGGTGATCGTGCTCGACGCCTTCTTCGCGGTCTTCTTCACCGAGATCGGCTGGCTATGAGAAGCGACGACAAATCGCCGGTCGTCCAGGTCACCGGCCTCAGGAACTGCTTCGGCGAGCAGATTGTCCATGACGGGCTCGACCTCGAGGTCCGGCGCGGCGAGATCTTCGGCGTGGTCGGCGGCTCGGGCACGGGCAAATCCGTGTTGATGCGCTCGATCATCGGTCTGCAAATGCCCGACGAGGGCGAGATCAAAGTCTTCGGCGAGCCGATGATCGGCCGCGACAAGGAGGAGGCCAAGCATGTCCGCCGCCGCTGGGGCGTGCTGTTCCAGGGGGCGGCCCTGTTCTCCACCCTGACCGTCGCCGAGAATATCCAGGTGCCGATCAAGGAATATTATCCCGGCATCGGCCAGGTCCTGCTCGACGAGATCGCCGCCTACAAAATCTCCATGGCGGGCCTCGCCGTCGATGCGGGCGCCAAGTTCCCCTCGGAGCTGTCGGGAGGCATGAAGAAGCGCGCCGGCATCGCCCGCGCCTTGTCGCTCGATCCCGAATTGCTCTTCCTCGACGAGCCGACCTCCGGCCTCGACCCGATCGGCGCCGCCGCCTTCGACCAGCTCATCCTGGAGCTGCGCGACGCGCTCGGCCTTACCGTCTTTCTGATCACCCACGACCTCGACACGCTCTACGCGATCTGCGACCGCATCGCCGTGCTCGCCGACCGGAAGGTGGTGGCGGTCGGAACGATCGAGGAATTATTGGCTTTGGACCATCAGTGGATTCAGGACTATTTCAAGGGACCGCGCGGGCGCACCGCCGCGCGCCGCGAGACTGAGGGGGCCGACGCCTGATGGAAACCCGTTCGAACCAGGTCCTCGTCGGCTCCATCACCCTGGGGCTGCTCGGCGCGCTCGTCCTGTTCGTGGTGTGGCTGAGCCAGGTCTCGGGCGGCGGCGAGAAGAAATATGACATCTTCTTCCAGCAATCGGTCGAGGGCCTCGCCAAGGGCACGTCCGTGACCTTTTCGGGCGTGCCGGTCGGCCAGATCGAATCGATCAACCTCATTCCGGACAGCCCGCAATTCGTTCGCGTGCGAGTCACCGTCATCAACGATACGCCCGTGCTCGAAGGCACGACCGCGACGATCCGCGGCGTCGGCTTCACCGGCGTTTCGCAGATCCAGCTCGATCCGCCGCCGGTGACGGCGGCGGTCGCCGGGCAGAGGCCGCGCCCGCGGCGGGAGCTGCGCTGCCCGGAGCAGAACCCGCAATCGGAATGTCCTTACGGAATCCCGGTCATCCCGGTCAAACCGGGCGGGGTCGCCCAATTGCTCAACACCGCGCCGGAATTGCTCGCACGCGTCTCGACGCTGACCGAGCGACTGACCGAGTTGCTCTCGGACCGGAACCAGGAATCGATCGCCGGCATCCTCGACAATCTCCAGGAGGTGAGCCGCTCGCTCGCCGAACGCTCGCCCGAAATCGCCGCGACGCTCGCCGAGGCGCGGGTCGCGATCCGCCAGGCGGGCGAGGCCGCCGACCGGATCGGCCAGCTCGCCAGCTCGACCACGCAATTGATCGACCGCGACGGCCGGCCGCTGATCTCCGACCTTCGCCAGACACTGCGTTCGGCGCAGGGCAGCATGGAGCAGCTCGAGCGGGCGATCGCCGATGCGCGGCCCGGCATCCAGGCTTTCTCGAGCCAGACCCTGCCCGAGGTCGGCCAGCTGATGCGCGATTTGAGGGCAGCGTCCGAATCGCTGCGGCAGATCACCGACCGCCTCAACCAGCAGGGGATCGGCGGCGTGATGGGCGGCCAGCGGCTGCCCGATTACCGGCCGGGAAGAAGGAATTGACGATGCGCCTGAACCTCCTCGCCGCCACCGCCTCGTTCTTCACGCTCGCCGGCTGCTTCGGCGGCGCCTCGGTGCCCGATCATCTCCTCACCTTGACGTCCGCCGAAATGCGCCCGGCCGCGACGCCGCGCACCGCCGGCGCGGGCGAAGCGATCACCGTCGCCGTGCCCGGCGTGCCCGAAGCGCTGCGCACCAACCGCGTCCCGGTCTATGTCAGCGCGACCAGCATCCAGTATCTCGAGGACGCGGTCTGGGTGGAGCAGCCGGGCGCGCTCTTCGCCCGCCTGCTCGGCGAGACGATCGCGGCGCGAACCGGCCGGGTGGTGCTCGATCCAAGCCAGTACAGCCAGGATCCGGGCACCAGGCTGACCGGGACCCTGGTCAAGTTCGGCCTCGATCCCGCGGCGATGCAGGTGGTGATCGTCTACGACGCCGCCGTCGCGCGCGGGACGACCGGCGTCACCACCAACCGCTTCGAGGCGCGCGTCGCCGTCGCCGAGGCGACACCCGCGGCGGTCGCCCCCGCGCTCAACCAGGCCGCCAACCAGCTCGCCGGCGAAGTCGCGGCGTGGGTGGGGAACTGAGGCTCTCCCCTCGGACCTACACACCGTCATTCAATCCCGGGAGATAGGAACCGTCCCTATTTATCGCGCACCCAGCCGCCAGAGCGCATTGGAGCCGTCGGTCGAGGCGGCGGCGAGCAGACGGCCGTCGGGGCTGAAGGCGAGGGCCATGACGTCGTCGCTATGCTCGAGAGTCGCCTGGAGCGCGCCGTCCGCCACCCGCCAAAGCCGCACCGCCGGGCCCTTTGGGCCCTGGCCGGTGAGCCCGTGCCAGGCGGTCCAGAAGCCGCTCCGCGCCCGCCCGCCGCTGGCCAGCCAGTGGCCGTCCGGGCTGAACGCGACCGCATAGACGTGATCCGAGCCGCCGGTAAGCGCGCGGACCTGGGCGCCGTCGGCGACCCGCCAGATCCGGACCTGGGAATCGTCGCCGCCGCTCGCCAGAAACTGGCCGTCGGGCGAGAAGGCGACGCTGACCACGGCCTGGTCGTGGCCGGGGAGCCGCCGGACCAGGCGGCCGCTGGCGACGTCCCAAAGGCGGACCGAGCGGTCGAAGCTGCCGCTCGCCAGCAGCCGCGAATCGGGGCTGAAGCGCACCGACCAGATGTTGAGCTCATGCCCGGCGAGCGTGCGCGCCAGCGCGCCGTCGCTCGCCCGCCAGATCCGGATCGATTTGTCCTCGCCCGCGGTCGCGAGCCACTGGCCGTCGGGCGACCAGGCGACGCTCCACACGGTGCCGCCATGGCCCTGGAGCGCCCGGACCTGCCGGCCGTCCGCCACCCGCCAAAGCCGCGCCGTCCGGTCGTAGCCGCCGCTCGCCAGAGTGGAACCGTCGGGCGACAGCGCCAGCGCCGAGAGGCCGCCGTCATGGACGATCGTCCCGGTCACCCGCCCGCCCAGGTCGAGCAGGGCAATTCGGCCGTCGGTCCCCGCCGCCGCCAGCCGTCCGTCCGGAAGGAACGCCATCTCGCGCGCCTCGCCCTGGTGGAGCGGGAAGCGGCCGGCGGGGCTGGCCGCGAGCATCGCCCCGTCGGCGGCGATCACCCTGGGCGGCAGTCCGTCTCCGCGCGCCATCAAAGTGAGGACGAGGAACGCCGCCGCCAGCAGCAGGACGAGCGCCCCGGCGATCTTCAGCAATTTCTTCATGCCAGGCTTTTGCTCGCCTGCTCGAACACATCCCTGCTGAGGCCGGGAGTCGCCACGATCCGCTCCAGCTGAGCGCGCATCAGCTGAGCGCGGTCTTCGCCGAAGCGGCGCCAGCGGCCGAGCGGCGGCACCAATTTGGCGGCGGTCTGCGGATTGAGCCTGTCCTCGGCGATGATCATGTCGGCGAGGAAGCGATAGCCCCGCCCGGAGGCATCGTGGAAGGCGCGTTGGTTGACCGAGAAGGCGCCGACCAGCGAGCGCAGCCTGTTGGGGTTGGTCATCGCGAAATCGGGATGCCGGGCCAGCGCCTCGACCGCCTCGGGCGTATCCGCGCGCGTCGAGAGCGCCTGGGTGGTGAACCATTTGTCGAGCACCAGCGCATTGTCCTTGTAGCGCGCGTGAAAGGCCGCGAGCGCCTGCGACCGCTCGGGCGCGTCGCCGTTGACGAGGACTCCCAGCGCGCCCTGCCGGTCGGTCATGTTGTCGGCCTCGTCATATTGGCTTTTGGCGAGCGCCGCAGCGTCGGCCGCGCCCGCCGCCATGATATAGCCGAGCGCGATCGTCCTGAGGCGCCGCGCGCCCTTCGCGGCCGGATTGTAGGCGTAGCGATTGGCGACGAAGCTCGCATAAGCGCCCCGCCAGAGCGGCTCCAGCGCGCGCCCGAGATCCTGCCGCAGCGCTTCGCGCGCGAGGTGGATCGCCTCGGGATCGACGCTGGCCATGCGGTCGCCGATAAAGGCCTCGCTCGGCAGCAGCACCGCCTCGGCGACGAAGGCCGGATCGAGGCCCTCGTTGGTCAGCGTCTCGCGCACCGCCTCGATCACCGGCTCATGCCCGGCGGCGCCGCTGGAGACCGCCTCGATCAAGGTGTCGAGCATCAATTGCTGCATCGCCTCGTAGCGGGCGAAGGGGTCGTCGTCATGCGCGGAGAGAAAGGCCAAAGCGGCGGCGTCGCGGTCGCTCTCCACCGTCACCGGCGCCGAGAAGCCGCGATTGACCGAGAGCACCGTCTCTTCGCCGACGCCCTCGATCACCAATTCGTCCTTGGCCTTGTCGAGCAGGAACAGCCTTTCGTCATGCTTGGCGCCGGTTTGCGCCCCGAACAGAGCGAGCTTCAGCGGAATCTGCATCGGCTGCTTGAGCGGCTGCCCGGGGGTCGGCGGCACGATCTGCTCCAGCGTGACTCGGGCCCTGTCGCCCTCGCGCGTCAGCCGCGCCCTCACCTTCGGAGTCCCCGCCTGGCCGTACCAGAGCCGGAAATGCGAGAGATCCGCGCCGCTCGCCTCCTCCATCGCCAGCACGAAATCCTCGCAGGTCACCGCCTGCCCGTCATTGCGCTCGAAATAGAGGTCGCAGCCGGCGCGGAATTTCTCCGGGCCCAATATGGTGTGGAGCATGCGGATCAGCTCCGCGCCCTTATTGTAGACGGTGGCGGTGTAGAAATTGGCGATCTCGATATAGCTGTCGGGCCGCACCGGATGGGCGAGCGGCCCCGCATCCTCCTGGAACTGGGTGGCGCGCAGCATGCGCACGTCCTCGATCCGCTTCACCGCTTCGGAGCCCATGTCGGCCGAGAAGCACTGGTCGCGAAACACGGTGAAGCCCTCCTTCAGCGAGAGCTGGAACCAGTCGCGGCAGGTGACCCTGTTGCCCGACCAATTGTGGAAATATTCATGCGCGACGACGCCGGCGATGCCGTCATAATCCGCGTCGGTCGCGGTGTCGGGATCGGCCAGCACGTAGCGCGAGTTGAAGATGTTGAGGCTTTTGTTCTCCATCGCTCCGAAGTTGAAATCGCCGACCGCGACGATGTTGAAGATGTCGAGGTCGTATTCGCGGCCATAGACCTCCTCGTCCCATTTCATCGCCGCCTTCAGCGAGGCCATGGCATGCTCGGTCCGCGCCAGGTCGCCGTCGCGCACCCAGATGGCGAGATCGACCTTGCGGCCCGAGCGGGTGGTGAAGGAGTCGCGGTTGGCGACCAGGTCGCCGGCGACGATGGCGAAGAGGTAGCAGGGCTTGGGGAAGGGATCGTGCCATTCCGCCCAGTGCCGGCCGGTGACCGGATCCTCGCCCTGCGCGACCAGATTGCCGTTGGAGAGCAGGACCGGAAACGCCTTCTTGTCGCCGGTCAGCCTGACCTTGTAGCGCGACAGCACGTCTGGCCGGTCGGGAAACGGCGTGATCCGCCGAAAACCCTCGGCCTCGCACTGGCTGCACAGCATGCCGCCCGATTCGTAGAGGCCCATGAGCTGGGTATTGGCGCGGGGGCCGATCGCCACCTCGGTTTCGATCGTGGCGCTGTCTGCCTCGATCGGGAGGCGCAGCACCTCCTTCTCATACCAGTAGTTGACCGGCTCCCCGTCGCGGGTGACGTTGAGCAGGGTCAGCCCCGAAGCGTTGAGCCTGAGCGGCGCCTGATGCTCGCCGTTGCGCACGGCATGAAGCCTGGCGCGCACGATCGTCCGCTCCGGCCCGAGGTCGAACTCGATCTCGATCTCGGGCACCAGCCATTCCGGCGGCCGATACTCCTCGCGGCGGGTGACGTGCGGGGCGGCAGGAGCGTTGAGGGCGTCGGGCATCGGGACGCTCTAGGCCGCTGAAAAGAAGGGTGCAATCGCTCACCCCCTTCGTCATTCCCGCGCAAGCGGGAATCCCGCTTCCTTGTCCTGCCTTCCTTCCGGTTCTTCGCGTCTTCGCGTGACCCATAAGCAGCCTATCTCACGCGAAGACGCGAAGGGCGCGAAGAAGAACAAGCGGATTCCCGCGTTCGCGGGAATGACGTGATTGAGACACGCTTGAGGGCCCGACGGACGCGAGGCCGCCGCGCCGAGAACCATCAGGCGTCGTCATCCGTGTCAGGTAGGTAGCTGACACCCGGCGGCGATCCTCACCGTTCGCGCTTTGCGGCCCGGCGCTTCTCCGCGATGAAAGCGCGCGTGCCCAATGGCTGGACCGGCAGGCGGCGAACAGCCGCCCGCGCCGCCGCGAGCCGCGCCGATGCGTCGCGCGGCGTCCCCAGGCCGTCGCCTCCTTCGCGCCTTCGCGTGAGTTCCGTTTTCATTTCCTCCGCGTCACTGACCGCCAGATTGAAATGTAGGATTTCGTCTGGTCTATACTCATTCATGGACCTCCCGACGCAATCTCTCTTCAGCCAGATCGCGGCCTCGGATCGGCGCGGCCATGTCGGAAGGGGGCGACATCCTCCTGACGTATCGTCAACTTTGTCAACTTCCGCGCCTCCCACGCGAAATCGAATGGCATGTGTCGGAGTCGTCGGCTTTACCCCTCCGCGCTCATTACCTTCACGCTCTGGGCGTTCATCGTCGCCGAGCCGAAGATGGTCATGAAGGCGATGTCGGTGGCGTCGCGGCCGACGCAGATGCGGGCCAGGCCTTCATGCGGCGCGAGGCCGGTGGCGTCGAGGAAATGCCAGGCGCCGTCCAGCCAGACCTCGACCACGGCGTGGAAATCGGGCGGGTCGATCCGCCAGGCATAGACCGAGGTCAGCCGCGCCGGCACGCCCGCGGCGCGGGCGAAGCTCGCCATCAGGTGGGCGAAATCGCGGCACACGCCCTGGCGCGCGACGAAGGCGTCGGCGGCGGTGGTCTGCGAATTGCTGGAGCCAGGCACATAATCCATTTCGGCGCGGATCCAGTCGCGCATCGCGAGCAATTTGGCGCCGCCCTCGAGGGCGCCGAAATGGCGCTCGACGAAGGCCTCGAAGCGGTCGGATTCGCAATAGCGGCTCGGCCACAGATAGGCGACGGCGGCGGCCGGCAGCTCGGGATGCGGCGTCGCCGGCAGAGGGTCGATCGCCACGGTCGGACGAGCGATGTCGAGAGTTGCGCGATAGAGCGCGCGGAACGGGCCTTGCGCCCGCGTCCAGGTGCGCCGCCCGATCCCGTCCTCGCCGGCGATCGGGGTCAGCGGCCCGGCGCCGTCGATGGTCAGCAAATCCTCGATCAGCAGCTGGTCGGGCAGCTGCGCCACCTCGACCGCGAGCAGCACGTCCGCCGCCGAGGGGAAATAATAATCGAGCTCGACTTCGATGCTGAGCCGCACGCCGCCCGCCCTTTCCTTGGTTCTGGGCGGGCAACGCGCGAACGCCCGGCCGGTGCCCGCGGGCCCGGCCCGGGATGCTTACTGGCTGGTCAGCTCCGAAATGTAGAGCCGCGCCGGCCGCGAGCCGGTGTCGCTGAACGTGCCGATCCAGATTTCGTAATCGCCGGCCTGCGGATCGTTGAAGCGGACCATCGGGTTCAGCGGCGCATCGCCGCTGTCGTCGTCGCAATACCAGCGGCCGTCGGGCGCGTTGACCACGAGCGTCGTGTCGCTGGCCGCCGCGACCGAAAGGATCAGCGGCAGCGAGCCGGCATTGTAGGTCAGCCGCACGTCGGGCGCGCGGGCGATGAAGCCGGTGCAGGGCGAGCCCAGCTCGCTGGCGTCGATGCTGCCGCCGGCGTCGACCCGGATCACCCTAGGATCGCCCGAAAAGCCGGAGTCGAGCTCGATCTCCCCATAAGTGGCCCGGGCGCTGGTGTCCTGGGCGAGCGCCGGCGCGGCGGCGCAGAGGACGGCGGCAAGCAAGACGAGTTTCTTCATTCTATTCTCCTGAGCCTCGCGCGCCGGCCGGCCCGCGATTCGAACGATTTTCCCTGTTACGCAGGCATAACAAACGGTGGCGCCAAGTCCAGATGCTCAGTCGGCGGGCGGGGGCGGCGGCGCCCGGCTCGAGCGGAGCGCGATGACCAGGCCGGCCAAGGCGAGCGCGCCGCCCGCCAGCGCCAGTGCCGACCAACGATAGCCCTCGGCGACGGTCGAGATCGCCATGGCGATGATCGGGACGAGCACGCTCGAATAGGCCGCTTTGGCCGGGCCGATCGCGCGGATGATCCCGTAATAGAGCCAGAAAGCGAGCGCGGATGCGACGACGCCGAGATAGACGAGCCCGAGCCAATAGCCGGCACTGCTCTCGACCGTCGGCGGCCCCACGCTCGCCAAAGCGAAGCCGGCGTCCATCGCCGCCCCGTAGAGCATCGCCCAGCCGAGCATCGGCGCGATCGGCCGCGCCTTCATGCCCGCCGCCAGCTGCATGACGTTGGAGGCCGAAGCGGCGAGCACGGCGAGAAGGACGAGGCCCAGGCCGGCCAATACCTCGGCGGGCGGCGTGGCGCTCTGCCGCATCTCCTGGACGAACAGCAGGGCGACGCCCGCCATGGCGACCGCCGATCCCGCCGCGAAGCGCAGCGTGATGCGCTCGCCGAACAGCAGCCAGGCCAGAGCGGAATTGGGCACGACCAGCAGGGCGAAGACGACCGCGGCGAGGCCCGAGGTGATGTAGAGCTCCGAATAATAGACCAGATTGTAGTTGAGCACGAACTGCAGGAGGCCGAGCAGGGCCGCCCAGCCATGGCCGCCGCGGCCAAGGCCCAGGCGCATGCCGGTCATCCGGGCGATGATCATCATTGCCGCGCCGGCGATCGCGAAGCGGTAGCAGACCGACCAGATTGGCGGCACCACGCCGAGCTGGTCCTTGATGACGATCCAGGTGGAGCTCCAGATCAGGGTGATCAGGAGGAAGGGAAAGAGGATTCTGGGATCGCGGAATCCCGCCTGTCGTGCCGCTCCGCCTGCCATATATGCAGATATAAAGAAGTCTTTATATGTTGGTCAAGATCGGGCTCGGCTCAGAGCGCCCGGATCGCAGCGGCGAGCGCGTCGACATGATCCGGGTCGCTGTCCCAGCTCGTCACCAGACGCGCCTCGCCCGGCCCCCAATCGTAAAAGTCGAAGCCCTGCGCGCGCAGCGCCGCCGCCTCCTCCGCCGAGACCCGGATGAACACTTCATTCGCCTCGGCCGGAAGCACCAGCCGGTCGTCGCCCGCAGCCTGCGCGAGCCGCGCCGCGGCGCCGTTGGCCGCGCGGGCATTGGCGAGCCACAAATCCTTGTCGAGCATCGCCAGGATCTGGGCGGCGAGATAGCGGCCCTTGGAGAGGAGATGGCCCGCGCGCTTGCGCCGATAATGGGTGGCCGCCGCAAGCGCGGGATCGAAGAAGACCAGGCATTCGGCCGAGAGCCCGCCATTCTTGACGAAGCCGAAGGAGAGCGCGTCCACGCCCGCCCGCCAGGTCAGCTCCGCCGGCGCGCAATCGAGGCGCGCCACCGCATTGGCGAAGCGGGCGCCGTCGACGTCGAAGCCGAGCCCGCGGGCCTTGCACAGATCGCCGAGAGCCGCCGTCTCGGCCGGCGTGTAGACGCGGCCATATTCGGTGGCGTTGGTGATCGACAGCGCGGCCGGCTGGACCTGATGGACGTCGTTGCGGACCGTGGCGAGCATGGCGGCGATCGTGTCGGGCGCCAGCTTGGCCCCCTCCCCCTCGCCGAGCAGCAATTTGGCGCCGCCGGTGTAGAATTCGGGGGCGCCGCATTCGTCGTTCTGGATATGGGCGTCGCGGTGGCAGACGATGCTGCCGTGCGGCGGGCAGAGCGCGGCGAGCGCGAGGCTGTTCGCCGCCGTGCCCGTCGAGACCCAGAGCGCCTCGACATCGCGCTCGAACACGGCCGACAGGGCCGCGTTGAGGCGCTTGCTCCAGGCGTCGCCGTCATAGGCGGTGTCCATCCGGTTGGCCGCGGCGAGCGCTTCGAGCACCTCGGGGCAGGCCGGCGCCGCATTGTCGGAAAAGAACCGCATCGCAGCGCCCATGAAAGGCGGATTCGGGCGCGTCAATGGCGATGCAGCGTCCGTGCGATTTCGCGCGGCCATGTTTACCACAATTTAGTCCCGTCGGAGTAAGGGTTGCGGGAATAACCGGGTCGGAAGGAAGACATGGGCGTAGAGAATTTCGCCAACGCGGCGGCGGGCAAGCGCTCCGCCAAGCGCGCGCTCGTGCTGCTGGCGGCCAAGCTGGAGACCGATTCCGGTGAGATCGAGGCACGCCTTCGCGATCTTTCGCGAAAGGGCGCGCTGGTCGAATGCCCGCAGGTGCCGCGCGCGGGCAGCGAGGTCGTGTTCGTCCGCGGCGCGACGCGGGTGCCGGCGCGCGTCGCCTGGGCCGGCGTCGACCGGGTCGGCCTCGAATTCCATCACATGATCGACGAGCATGAAGTTCTCGTCCAGCTCGGCAAGCGGCCGCCGCCGCCCAAAGCGGCGGCGAGCCTGCGCCGCCCCGCCCTCGGGCTCAGCGACGACGAGCGCAAGGTCGCCCAGGCGTGGAGCGCGACGGTCGGCCTCAACCTCCCGGACAGCGACGGCTAAGGAGCCATTTCATGCAGCCCTTCGCGGGATCCTGGTCCCTTCCCTCGGAGCTCGGCACGCCCTTCCTGAGCGGCGAGCTGACCACCGACTTCCGGCCCACGCCGCAGCGGGCGAGCCGCAAATCCGAGCGCGTCGCGCTCGAGATGGGCGCGGGCCTGCGCCAGCGCGGCGGCAGCGGCGTGTCGGTGCAGATTCTCGATCTGTCGGTCGACGGCTTCCGCGCCTCCACCCATCTCAACCTGCCCATCGGCACGGACGTCTGGCTGCGGCTGCCGGGGCTCGAACCCTATCAGGCCAAGGTCGCCTGGTCGAAGGGCCAATATGTCGGCTGCTCGTTCGAGCGGCCGCTGCATCCGGCCGTGCTCGACATGCTGGTGAAGCGCGCGCGCCGGGGCTGAAAGCGCCCTCATTGGTCCGATTCGGATTCTTCGATTTCCTGTGTTAGGCTCGCCGAGTCGGGGGAGGCGACGCCAATGGAATCGGATCAGCGCTATTTCATGCGCCGTGCCGCGGAGGAGCAGCGCCGCGCGCGCCATGCCGTCACGCCGGCGGCGCGCGAACGTCACAAGGAACTCGCCAGCCTGTTCGCCAGCAAAGCGGCCAAGCACGCTCGATTGCAGGAGCTGGAGCTCATCCGGAGCTGAGCCGGCCGGCGGTCTTCGCCGGCCAATCTCTCCGTCGAGAAGCGATGGTGCTGCCGGTGAGGATTGAACTCACGACCTCAGCCTTACCAAGGATGCGCTCTACCACTGAGCTACGGCAGCCTATCGCTTTGCGAGAAGAGGCGGCGCTATGGCCGCTCGCCTCCCGATATGTCAAGGCGGGTCCATGGCGAAGAAGGACGAGGAACGGGAGCAGCGCCTCGCCGCCGCGCTCCGCGAGAATCTGAAGCGCCGCAAGGCCCAGGCGCGCGACGGCCCTCCTGAGTCATCCCGACGAAAGTCGGGACCCATGAACACGGACGGCGAGAACTAGCTCGATTGTTCCCCGGCGGAAGGGCCCCCATCAAAGTAGTACTTTGATGGGACCCAAGGCCGGGGTCCAGTCCTTCCGCCGGCGCCGCTGGGCCCCGGCCTTCGCCGGGGAACTAGAGCGGCGCGCACTGCCCCTCAAGCCAAGCCTTCGCATCGCCTTCGAGCTGCGGCCCGACGATCCTCAGCACCTCTTCATGATAATCGTCGACCCAGCGCCGCTCCGCCCGGGACAGCATCGCGACCTCGATCAGATTGCGGTCGAGCGGCGCGAAGGTCAGCGTTTCGAAGCCGAGCAGCTTCTTTTCGGCGCCCTTTGCCTCGACCGGCACGACGAGGACGAGATTCTCGACGCGCATGCCATATTCGCCGGTCTTGTAATAACCGGGCTCGTTCGAGAGGATCATGCCCGCCTTCAAGGGCTCGTCGCCGCCCGGCTGGACGCTGCCGACCGGCGAGATGCGCTGCGGACCCTCGTGGACCGAGAGGAAGCTCCCCACGCCATGGCCGGTGCCGTGGGCGTAATCGAGGCCGACGGCCCACAGGAACTGGCGGGCGAAGCTGTCGAGCTGCGAGCCGCGCGTGCCTTCCGGGAAACGCGCGCGGGCGACCGCGATATGGCCCTGGAGCACGCGGGTGAAGCGGTCCTTCATCTCGGGCGTCGGCGTGCCGATCGCGACCGTGCGGGTAACGTCGGTGGTGCCGTCCGGATATTGGCCGCCGCTGTCGACCAGGTAGATCGAATCCATTTCGAGCGGCCGGTTGGTCGCCTCGGAGACGCGGTAATGGACGATGGCGCCGTTGGGGCCGGCGCCCGAGATGGTGTCGAAGCTCAGATCGCGCAGGTCGCCGCTCTGCTGGCGGAATGCCTGCAGCCTGGCGGCGGCGGAAAGCTCGTCGACGCCGCCTTTGGCCGCCTCGACGGACAGCCAGTGGAGGAAGCGCGACAGGGCCGCGCCGTCGCGCGCCTGGGCGGCGCGGTGGCCCGATATCTCGACCTCGTTCTTGATCGCCTTGGGCAGGATCGAGGGGTCGCGCTTCGCGATGACATGGGCGCCGGCATTTTCCAGCGCCTCGAAGATCGCTGCGACCGAGCGCTCCGGATCGACGGCCACGGTCTTGCCGGCAAGCGCCGCCAGCGCGGGCTCGAAATCGGCGCGCTCGTGGACGCGGACGCCGTTGCCGAGATGCTGGCGCACGTCATCGCCGATCTTTTCCGAAGCGACGAAGAGATCGGCGGTGCCGTCGTCATGGACCAGGGCGAAGGACAAGGCGACCGGTGTATGCTCGACGTCCTGGCCGCGCACGTTGAAGGTCCAGGCGATCGAATCCAGCGCGGCGAGGACGGCCGCATCCGCCTTCTCGGACTTGAGCCAGTCCGCCATTTCCTGGCGCTTGGCGGCCGACGAGCGGCCGGCATAGACGTCCGTATGGACGATCAGCCGCGCCCGCGACGGTTCGGGCTGGTCTCCCCAGACCGCGTCGATCGGATTGCGGCGGACTGCGACCAGCTCGGCGCCTTTTTCGGCGAGCGCCTCGCGCGCCTTGATCACCCAATCCTTGGTGTGCAGCCAGGGATCGTAGCCGATCCGGCCCCCGTCGGGGGCGTGGCGCTTGAGCCAGGAGGCGATGCTGGTCTCGGGCACCGACTGGTAGCTCCAATGCGCGCCGTCGACCTGGTCGCGGACCTGGAGCGTGTAGCGGCCGTCGACGAAGATCGCGGCTTCCTGCGGAAGCACCGCCGCCGCGCCCGCCGAGCCCTGGAAGCCGGTCAGCCAGGCCAGCCTTTGCGCGTAGCTTCCGACATATTCGCTCATATGCTCGTCGGTCAGCGGAACGACGAAGCCGTCGAGCCGGTCGGCTTTGAGCTGCACGCGCAGGGCTGCGAGGCGGTCGGCATAGGAAGACATTGGCGCTTCTCCAGGGCTGGCGCGATGCCGCCAGATAGGATGCTTGGCGTGAGTGCGCCAGCCCGGCCGCTCAGTTCCCGCCGGGAATGCAGCCGCCGCCGCGGGCCGCGGCCAGAGCATCGTCGCGCGCCCGCGCGAAGGCGGGGTTGCCCGGCGCGAAGCTGCGTTCGCGTTCGGCCCGGGCGACCTCCTGCAGCAAATCGCCGCAGCGCAGGCTGCGCGCATAAGGGCTGTCGTCGTCGGTGATGATCACGAAATCCTCGGGGTGGCTCGGCAGGTAGCGGACGTTGAAGCGCACGCCGGCCTGCGGGTAGCGCACCTCGTTGGCCGCCGGATAGACGTTGAAGCTGTCGCTGCGGAGCCCGGTGCGGACCACCGCGCCGTCCGCCTTGCGGATGACGACATTGAAGCCGATCACCTGCTGATAGTTGAAGACGTCGGCGGTTCGATACTGGCCGGTGATGACGCCCTCGCCGATCTCGCCATTGTGGTAGATGAGAGGATTCGTGAGCCAGGAGCCGAAGAAGCCGAAAAGCACGAGACCCAGGACTCCCGCCAGGATGAGGCCGCCGCCCCGGCGAACCTTCCTGAAGCCGACGCGCTGCGATGCCTGCACATAGGAGGTCGGGCCCTTCAGGTTCTCGGCGAGGGCGACCCGCATAACCCGACGCCGCCTTAGCCTGCCTCGAACCAGTCCAATGCCGGTCCACGCGATTGCGGCGAGTATGACGAAGGCGAAAATCGCCAGCACCCAGTGCCGCAAAATGTCCGAAAGCAGATGCGCCAGATAAGCCACGGCCGCAACATACATGACAGGTCGTCACGCCACCAGCGCAGCCCTATCGAGACGGTTGCCGGTCATGGATACAGGCCCTAAGCCAGAGAGACCTGCGCCGGTCCGGCGCTAACCAGGATGCCGCCCCATGCGCCTTGCGATTGCCGCCCTCCTGCTTGCCGCCGCGCCCGCCGCCGCTTTGGGCCAGACCCCGCCCCAGACCCCGCCATTGACCCCGAGTGAGACGATGACCAGCACGAGCCAGCTCCCGCCCCCGCCCGTCGCCGAGCAGCGGCCCCACAGCTTCGAGCGCCATGGCATCACCGTCCAGGATCCCTATCACTGGCTCAAGGACCAGTCCTACCCGAATGTCGACGATGCGGACGTGCTCGCCTATCTGCGCGCCGAGAACGCCTATTTCGAAGCGGCGATGGCGCCGCACCGGCCGCTGATCGACACATTGTTCCAGGAGATGCGCGGCCGCATTCCCGAGGACGACAGCTCGGTCCCGGTCCGCGACGGCCAGTATCTCTATTGGTGGGCGTTCCAGCCCGGCGCGCAATATCGCACCTGGTACCGCCGCCCGGTCTTCTCGGGCGGCGTGCCCGAGCAAATCATTCTCGACGAAACCGCGGCAGCCGCGGGCAAGCAATATTTCCGGCTGGGCGCGATGGAGGTCAGCCCCGACGGCCGCTACGCCGCCATGCTGATCGACGACGACGGCTCGGAGCGCTTCCAGCTCCGCATCCGCGAGATCGCCACCGGCCGCGACGTCGAGACGGTGACCGAGGTCGGCATCGGCCAGCCGGTCTGGACCGCCGACAGCCGCGCCATCGTCTATACCGAGGTCAACGCCAATTGGCGCAGCTACCGCGCCCGCCTGCACATGCTCGGCCAGCCGGCGGCGGAGGACCGCACGCTCTACGAGGAGACCGAGAATGTCGCCTTCACGGTCGGCGTCGGCCGCACCCAGGACCGGCGCTGGATCGTCATCCAGACCGGTGAGAACAGCTCCAACGAGACCCGCCTGCTGCCCGCCGACAATGTGCTGGCGGCGCCGGTCCTGATCGCGAGGCGTCGTCCGAATATCCAATATTCGGTCGATTCCAGCCATGGCAAATTGTGGATCCTGACCAACGACAATCACGTCAATTTCCGGATCGCGCAAGCCAGCCCCGAACGGCCGGGCGAGTGGACCACGGTGATCGCCGGCTCCGACCAGGTCTATTTGCGCGGCATCACCGCCTTTCGCGACCATCTCGCGATCACCGAACGGCTGGGCGGCCTCGATCAGATCCGCCTGCGCGCCTATGACGGGGCCGAGCGCCGCATCCCCTTCCGGGAGGCGAGCTACACGGTCGGGCTCGGCAACAATCCCGAATATGCGCCCGCCGCCTATCGGCTCCAATACAGCTCGATGGTGACGCCGCCGACCACCTATGACTACCACCCGGCCGCCAATCGGCTGGAGGCGCTGAAGGTTCAGCGCATCCCCTCGGGCTACGATGCCAGCCAATATGTCACCGAGCGGATCCTGGTGCCGTCGCGCGACGGGCGGCAAATTCCGGTCTCGATCGTCTACAAGAGAGGCTTCGAGCGCAACGGCCGGGGCCGCGTCTTCCTCTATGCTTATGGGGCTTACGGCTATGCGACGCCGCCGGGCTTCAGCACCGCCCGGATCAGCCTGCTCGACCGCGGCTATGCCTTCGCCATCGCCCATATCCGGGGCGGCGACGAGATGGGCTACCAATGGTATCTCGACGGCAAGCTCGACCGGCGCACGAACACGTTCAACGATTTCGTCGACGTCGGCCGCGGCCTGATCGCGCAGCGTTACACCAGCGCCGGCCGGATCGCGGCGCAGGGCGGATCGGCCGGCGGCGAGCTGATGGGCGCGGTGGTCAACCAGGCGCCCGAATTGTTCGGCGCGGTGGTCGCCGACGTGCCCTTCGTCGACGTCGTCAACACCATGCTCGACGACACCTTGCCGCTCACCCCCGGCGAGTGGAACGAATGGGGCAATCCGATCACCGACGCCGCCGCGTTCCGCTACATGCTGAGCTACAGCCCTTACGACAACGTCACCCGCCAGGCCTATCCGCCGATGCTGATCACCGGCGGTCTCAACGATCCGCGCGTCACTTATTGGGAGCCGGCCAAGTGGAATGCGCGCCTGAGGGCGATGCGCACCGACAGCAATCTCCAGCTACTGAAGATCAACATGGGCGCCGGCCATGGCGGGCAGTCGGGCCGGTGGACGCGCCTGCGGGAAGTGGCGGAGGCCTATGCCTTCGTCCTGACCCAGATGGGCGCCGAGTGACGCCGTTCGAGAAGAGGATCACCGCGCGGCCGCAGGACATTGACGAGCTCGGCCATGTCAACAATGCCGCCTGGGTGCGCTGGATCCAGGAGATGGCGACCGCGCATTGGCATGCCGTCGCCCCGCCCGAGCATGTCGAGGCCTATTTCTGGGTCGTGATCCGCCACGAGATCGACTATCTGCGCGGCCTGGGACCAGGCGAGAGCGTGACCGGGCGCACCTGGGTCGGCGAGCCGCCGAAGGGCGCACGCTTCGACCGCCATGTCGAGTTCATCGGCGACGACGGCAAGCCCCGCGTGCGCGCCCGCACCACCTGGGCGATCATCGACAAGGCGACGGGCAAGCCGCTCCGCGTCCCGGCGGAGGTTGCGGCCCCCTTCCTCGCCTAGCGCCGAATTACGGGGACACTATACTTAATGCAACCGCGCCCCCGGGCAATTAAGTATAGTGTCCCCGTAACCCCTCAGAAGTCGCGCAAGGCCTCGATAATCTTCGGATAAGCCCGCCCGCTCACCCCGAAGCCCATGTGGCTGCAGCTGAGCTCCACCTGGCGGTCGCTCTCCCCCGGCAAGCCGCGGGCCGAACGGACCGAGACGATGCCGTCCTTGCGCGACCAGAGCGCGAGCGTCGGCACGGGCGGCTTTACCGGCAGATCCGCCTCGATCGGCGGCCTGTCGACCGGATGGCCGGCGATCCATTCGTAGAGCCGCCAGACATTGTTGGCGCGCATGTCGCCTGAAAAGGGCGAGCCCATGGTGACGACCTTGTCGACCAGATCGGGCCGGCGCTTGGCGAGCTCGCGGGCGAAGACGCCGCCAAGGCTCCAGCCGACCAGGATCACCTTCTCCCCCTTGCCGAACGCCGCGACCCGCGCGGCGAGCCGGTCGAGCGTGTCCGGCCTGACCCCCTTGTTGAGGCCCATGCCCCAGCCGGCGACTCGAAAGCCGGCCCTGGCGAGCGCGCGCTGCAGGCCCAATGTGGTGCGGTCGGTGGCGACGAAGCCGGGGATCACCATCAGCTTGCGCCCGTCCTCGGGGCCGCGCTCGGCGAGCTTGCCGAAGCTCTTGTAGAGGCGCAGCCACAAAGCCGGCCCTTCCCTCAGGAAGAGCCCAAGCCGCGGCTTGTCCTCGTCAGAGATAGTCGCCTCCCATCAGCGCCCGGAGCGGCTCGGGCAGCTTGACTCGGCCTTCGGCCTGCTGGTGATTCTCGAGCAGGGGCACGAGGATGCGCGGGCTCGCCAGAGCGGTGTTGTTGAGAGTGTGGACGAAGCGGACCTTGCGCTCCTCGTCGCGCCATCTGAGGTTGGCGCGCCGCGCCTGCCAGTCGTGCAGCGTCGAGCAGCTATGGGTCTCGCGATATTTTCCAAGCGAGGGCACCCAGGCTTCGATGTCATTCATGCGGAACTTGCCATTGCCCATGTCGCCGGTCGAGGCTTCGATCACCTGATAGGGAATTTCGAGCGCCTCGAGCATGGCTTCGGCATTTCCGAGCAGGCGCCGATGCCAGCGCGCGCTCTCCTCCTCGTCGTCGCGGCAGATCACATATTGTTCGAGCTTCAGGAATTGGTGGACGCGCAACAGCCCGCGCACGTCGCGCCCTGCGCTGCCCGCCTCGCGCCGGAAGCAGGGCGAATAGCCGGCATAGAGGATGGGAAGCTTGTCGGCCTCGATGATCTCGCCCGAATGGAGCGAGGTCAGCGCGATCTCCCCGGTGCCCGCGAGGTAGAGGTCGTCGGCGGGGATGCGATAGGCTTCTTCCTCATGGCCCGGGAAATGGCCCGTTGCCTGGAAGGCGTCGCGGCGCGCGAGCGCCGGCACCGTCATCAAGGTGAAATTGACGGCGGCGAGCCGTTGCTGCGCCCAGAACATCAAGGCCTGTTCGAGCAAGGCGAGGCGTCCCTTGAGGCAATATTGCCGCGCGCCCGCCACCTGCGCGATCCGCGCCAGATCCGCCCAGTCGTTCTTCTCGACGAGGGCGACATGGTCGAGCGGCTCGAAATCGAAGCTCGGTATCGTCCCTTCCTTGCGGACGACGATGTTGTAGCTCTCGTCGGGGCCGACCGGCGCGCCCTCCCACGGAATGTTGGGCACGCGCAGCAGCAGGGCGTCGAGCGCCTCCTGCTTCGCGCCAAGCGCCGCCTCGGCCCCGCCGATCTCCGCGCCGATGGACTTGGCCCTGGCTCCCAGCGCCGGCCGCTCCTCGGGCGCGGCGTTCTTGAAACCGTCGCTGATCGCGTTGCGCTCGGCCCTGAGCCCGTCGACCCGCGTCTTCAGCGCGCGCACCTCGCCGTCGAGCGCGAGCAAGGCATCGAGGTCGAGCGTGACGTTCTTCTGCGCGACGGCCTGGCGGACGGCGTCCGGATTCTCGCGGATGAATTGGACACTGAGCATTGCCAGCGCCTAGCGGGCAATCCGGCCAAAGCCAACACAGGGCGAATTGCCCACCGGTCGGTTGAACGATCCGATATCGCCTTCTATAGGCCATGGCCTTGTGGCCGTCCCGGAGACGTGGGTGAGTGGCTGAAACCAGCGGTTTGCTAAACCGCCGTAGGGGGATTACTCCTACCGAGGGTTCGAATCCCTCCGTCTCCGCCATTCCGATGTTCGCGGGCATCCGCCGTTGACCGGAATGGGTCTCTCTCCCCCCGTAGAGCAGCGAGATCGCTGCCGCTCGGCTATGGTTGCCGGACGTCACCCTCGGCCGAGATTTCCTCGTCCTGCGTCGCTTCTTCCAATTGGTGCCTGTCGGCGAGGGGCCCGACGCGGAGGATCATGAAACCGGCCAGCGCCGAGCAGAAGGATCCGATCAGCACGCCGATCTTCGCTTCCTCGACCAGTTCGGGAGAGGCCGGGAAGGCCAGAGCGCCGATGAACAGGCTCATCGTGAAGCCGATGCCGCAGAGCAGGGACACGCCATATATCTGCAGCCAGGTCGCGCCGCGCAGGCGGCTGGCGATGCCGAGCTTCACCGAGAGCCAGACCGCGACGAAGATCCCGGCCTGCTTGCCGATAAGAAGACCGGCCGCGATCCCCGCGGGCAGCGGCGCGAAGATCTGCTCAAGTCCCAGACCGCCGAGGGATATGCCCGCATTGGCGAAGCCGAACAGCGGCACGATGAAAAAGGCCACGACCGGGGCCATCGCATGCTCGAGGCGGTGCAGCGGCGAAGCGGCCGAATCGGGCGCCCCGGGCGTCTTGATGATCGGAATGACGGCCGCCGCGAGCACGCCCGCGATCGTCGCATGGACGCCCGACAGGAGCATTGCATACCACAGGCCGAGCGCCAGCGGCATGTAGAGCCAGAGCGTCCTGACGCCCGTCCTGTTGAGGACGAACATCACGAGCAGGATCGCCGCCGCGGCGGTGAGCGCCACGAGATCGATCGAAGCGGTATAAGCGACAGCGATGATCGCGACCGCCCCCATGTCGTCGACGATCGCGACGGTGGTCAGGAACAGCTTGAGCGAGGTCGGCGCGCGCCGTCCGAGCAGCGCCAGCACGCCGATCGCGAAGGCGATGTCGGTCGCGGCGGGGATCGCCCAGCCATTGGCAAGGCCCGGCCGGCCGGACGTGACGGCCAGGTAGATCGCCGCCGGGACGACCATGCCCGAGGCGGCCGCGATGAAAGGGAGCCGCCGCTGGCTCCAGGTCGCCAGCCGGCCATCGACCAGCTCTCGCTTGATCTCGAGACCGACCAGCAGAAAAAAGACCGCCATCAGTCCATCGTTGATCCACAAATGAGCCGTCATCGGCCCGAGCTTGGGCGTCAGAGCCGGCCCGATCGGCTCGTGCAGCGCATGGTGATAAAGGTCGTAGAGCGGGCTGTTCGCGACGATCAGCGCGAGCGCGGCCGCCCCCATCAGCAGGACGCCACCGGCCGCCTCGCTGCGCAGGAACTCGCGCAGCGCCGACCGGCCTCCCATTCTTCGCGGCGGCTTTGACATCTTGGCTCCGGGTTTTGGAAAAGCTGTACGTCTCCACGCCCGCGAATGCATCACCCGCCTGCACGAAGTCTCCCCAATATCGCCGATCCCGGGCCTTTCCCTCATCGATCGAGCTCGAAGGATCAGCGGGACGGCGATGGAAGCACTTGTGATGAAGGGCGCGCCAGGAAGGGACCAGGCAAGGGGCCGCGCCGCCTAGGGTCAGAAGCTCACCAATACCGAGCCGAATCCGAGAGCCCCGAGCAGCATGATCGCGTAGGCCGTGAAGCAGGTGACTTGGTGCAGAGGGCCCTTGAGACGGATGGCGATCGCGCTGAACGGCTCGGATCTGAGATAGGCGACCGCTCGCAAATATTGCCAGGTGAACAGCGCGAGTGAAATCACGCCGGCGGCAATCATCAGGAGCCCGACATTCCGCGGAAGGTCCGGGCCGAAAACGAGGAATCGGGGTGGCACCATCGCTCCCAGGCTCTTGAACGCCTGCGTCATGGTAAAGCCGAAGGCGATGAGGGCCACAGCCGTACGCTCGGCCGCCATGAGCGTCCTTTGCAGTGACAGAATCGCGTTCATCCAGGCAAGATGATTGCCCGCATTCGCTTCGACCGAGAGCGAAGGTATCTGGCCCGTCGGCACGGAATTAAGCACCGGGTTCCACCATTCTCGGTCCCGCGGACCCGGTGCAGCTTGCGATAATGCGACGGCCCGTTGATTCCGGTCGGAATTCTCGCGGGTTCGGGCCGGGTCCGGACGAGGCGCTCACCGCGCCGGCGCTTCGGCTTCGGGCGGGTTCGCATAGACCTTCAGGAAAGCGTCGGCGGCCGCAATTGCCGCGGTCACGATCTCATCGGGGTTGGCCCCGGCATTCGCGCAGAGCAGGTGCTTTTCGAGCATGTCCCACTCGTTGAGGCCCTTCCAGTGCATCGCCGTGATCCAGGGATCGGCGAACTTGAGCCGCCCGTCCTTCATCATGGTCGCGAACCGGTCGGCGAGGCGCTGCCACGCCGGCCGAAGCACGCCTTCGTAGGCGGAAATGTCCCTGCGGGGCGGGCGGGCGGCTGCCCGCGCCGGCATGAACCCGTCAGAAATTGTAGGCGCGCTCGCCGTGATCGGTGATGTCGAGGCCCTCGCGCTCCGCGTCGCCGTCGACCCTGAGCCCGATCGTGAGCTTGACGATCCCCCAGACGATGGCGGAGCCGAGCGCGGACCAGGCGATCGCGACCAGCACCGCCTGGGCCTGGATCAGGGTCTGGGCGGGAATCGAATAATCCGCCGGGCGGAAGCCTCCGAGCAGAGGCGAGGAGACGATGCCCGTGCCGATCGAGCCGACGATGCCGCCGAGCCCGTGAATGCCGAACACGTCGAGGCTGTCGTCGAGCTTGAGCCTGTTCTTGAGGCTGCCGACGAACCAGTAGCAGGCAAGGGCCGCGGCGACCCCTAAGGCGGCCGCCCCCGCTACACCCGACGTCCCAGCCGCCGGCGTGATCGCGACGAGGCCCGCCACCGCGCCCGAGGCGCCGCCGAGCAGCGACGCCTTGCCCGAGACGATCCGCTCCGCCGCGAGCCAGGTCAGCACCGCCGCGGCGGGCGCGACGAAGGTGTTGATCATCGCGATCGCGGCGCCGCCATTCGCCTCCAGGTTCGAGCCGGCGTTGAAGCCGAACCAGCCGACCCAGAGCAGGCCCGCGCCGATCAGGGTCAGGCTCAGCGAGTGAGGCGAGTCATCTCCTTCAGGAAGCCCAGGCGCTTGCCGGCGAAGAAGACGCCGACCAGGCCGGCGATGCCCGCATTGATGTGGACCACGGTGCCGCCCGCGAAATCCAGCGCCCCCCAGCCGAAGATCAGGCCGTCCGCCGCCCACACCATATGCGCGATCGGCGCGTAGACGATGGTCAGCCAGAGCGCGGCGAACAGCAGCATGGCGCTGAACTTCACCCGCTCGGCCAGCGCGCCGACGACGAGCGCCGCGGTGATCGCGGCGAAGGTCATCTGGAAGGCGACGAAGACCAGCTCGGGAATGCCGACGCCGGGGGTGAAGGTGGCCGATGCGGTGTCGCCGGTAATGCCGCTCAGAAACAGCTTGGAGGTGCCGCCGACGAAGGAATTGCCGGCATCGAAGGCGAGGCTGTAGGCCCAGCCGACCCAGACCAGGATCGCGACCGCGGCGATGCCGAGCACCTGGCTCAGGATCGAGAGCACGTTCTTCGCCCGCACGAGGCCGCCGTAGAACAGGGCAAGGCCGGGCACGATCATCAGCAGCACGAGCAGGGTCGAGACCAGCATCCAGGCGGTGTCGCCCTTGTCGACGGTCAGCGCCGGCGCGGCCGCCGCGGCAGCGGCGGGTGCCGCGGGAACGGCGAGCAACAGCGCCGCGAGCGCAGCGCGGCGCCAGGTCGATCGGCTCATTGCGCTCCCCATCGTCAGATCGCCTCCTCGTCCTGCTCGCCGGTGCGGATACGCAGCGCATGCTCCAGATCGAGCACGAAGACCTTGCCGTCCCCGATCGAATCGGTCTGCGCGGTCTGCCGGATGGTCTCGAGCACGCTGGCCACCAGATTGGCCGGAACGGCGATCTCAAGGCGTACCTTGGGTATGAAGCTCGTCGTATATTCGGCGCCGCGATAGATTTCGGTCTGCCCCCGCTGCCGCCCGAAGCCGCGCGCCTCGGTGACGGTCATGCCCTGGACGCCGACGGCGGCAAGGGCGTCGCGCACTTGCTCGAGCTTGTGAGGTTTGATGATGGCGATGATCAGTTTCATGCCGCCCCCGTTCGCCGGGGCGGACTTGCCGTCCGCGCCGCGACCTCTTGCATCGCGTGGAATGCTGCGGTGCGTCAATTCCGGCGTGAAGATTTCACCACTGCGTGAAAGCTTGTGTCCTCGCCCCGAATCGGCCAGTCTCGTTGCACCGCAGCATGGGAGGCGTGATGCGCCAGCCGGCGAAGCAAGGGCTCTATGACCCCCGCAACGAGCGGGACGCCTGCGGTATGGGTTTCGTCGCCCATGTGAAGGGCGAGCGCTCGAACGCGATCATCGCCCGCGGCCTCGAAATCCTCGCCAATCTCGACCATCGCGGCGGAGTCGGCGCCGATCCAACGCTCGGCGACGGCGCCGGCTGCCTGATCCAGATTCCCGACGCATTGTTCCGCGCCTGGGCGGAGGCAAAGCGGCTCAACCTGCCGCCGGCGGGCGACTATGCGGTGGCGATGTGCTTCCTGCCGCGCGACGCCGCCAGCCGCGCCGCCGCGGTCGAGCGCTTAGAGCGTTTCATCCGGGTCGCGGGACAGTTGGTGGTCGGCTGGCGCGAGGTGCCGGTCGCCGCGGACCTGCTAGGCTCCGCGGCCGAGGCGGCGATGCCCGCAATCGCCCAGGCCGTGGTCGCGCGCGGGCCGAACGTTCCGGACCAGGATGCGTTCGAGCGCAAGCTCCTCGCCATCCGCAAGCAGACGCTGAACCCGCTCGAGGCGGAGGCGAAGCGGCGCGACCTGCCGGGCCTGCCGGATTTCTACATCGCCTCCTTTTCGAGCCGCACCCTCGTCTACAAGGGCATGCTGCTCGCCCATCAGGTCGGCGCCTTCTACAAGGACCTGGCCGACCCGCTGACCGCCTCCGCGCTGGCGATGGTCCACCAGCGCTTCTCGACCAACACCTTCCCGAGCTGGCGGCTGGCCCACCCCTATCGCTTCATCGCCCATAATGGCGAGATCAACACGCTGCGCGGCAACGTGAACTGGATGAACGCGCGCCGGCGGACGCTCGAATCGCCGCTGCTCGGCCCGGACCTCGACAAGATGTGGCCGATCATTCCGCACGGCCAGTCGGACACCGCCTGCCTCGACAATGCGCTCGAGCTGCTGATCGCGGGCGGCTATTCGCTGCCGCACGCGATGATGCTGCTCATCCCGGAGGCCTGGTCCGACACGCGGATGGAGCCCAAGCGGCGCGCCTTCTACGAATATCATGCCGCCCTGATGGAGCCCTGGGACGGGCCGGCGGCGATCGCCTTCACCGACGGGCGACAGATCGGCGCGACGCTGGACCGGAACGGGCTCCGGCCCGCGCGCTTCCTGGTCACCGACGACGATCTGGTGGTGATGGCGTCCGAAGCCGGCGTGCTGCCGATTGCCGAGGAGAGGATCGTCCGCAAATGGCGGCTCCAGCCGGGCAGGATGCTGCTCATCGACCTGGAGCAGGGCCGGATCGTCGAGGACGAGGAGGTGAAGGCGGCGCTCGCCGGGGCCGAGCCTTATGGCCAATGGCTGGCCGCGACCCAGTTCGACCTCAAGGACCTGCCGCCCGGCTGCAACCCGATCCGCCGCCCGCCGGACGACGACGTCTTCCGCCGCACCCGGATCAGCTTCGGCTATACGGACGAGGACCTGAAGTTCTTTCTCGCGCCGATGGCGGCCGCGGCCGACGATCCCATCGGTTCGATGGGAACCGACACTCCGCTCGCCGTGATGTCGGACAGGCCGCGGCTGCTCTACGATTATTTCAAGCAGAATTTCGCCCAGGTCACCAACCCGCCGATCGATCCGATCCGCGAGGCACTGGTCATGTCGCTCGTCTCGATGATCGGGCCCAGGCCGAACCTGCTCGGCCGCCAGGCGGGGACGCACAAAAGGCTGGAGGTCTCGCAGCCGATCCTGACCAACGAGGATCTCGAGAAGATCCGCTCGATCCAGGAGACGCTCGACGGCGCCTTCCGAACGATCACGCTCGACGCCACCTGGCCCAAAGGCGGCGACGCCCAGTCGCTGGAGGCGGCGCTGCAGCGGCTCTGCTGGGAGGCGACCGAGGCGGTCCTCGCCGACATCAACCTCTTGATCCTCTCGGACCGCGCGGAAGGGCCGGCCCGCATCCCGATTCCGGCCGCGCTGGCGACGGGCGCCGTCCACCATCACCTGATCCGCCAGGGTCTCAGGATGCAGACCGGGCTGGTGCTCGAGACGGGCGAGGCACGCGAGGTCCACCATTTCTGCGTGCTCGCCGGCTACGGGGCCGAGGCGATCAACCCCTGGCTCGCCTTCGACACGATCGACGATCTGTGCGCGCGCGGATCGCTCGCGGTTCCGCCCGCCGAGGCGCAGGCGAATTACATCAAGGCGGTCGGCAAGGGATTTCTGAAGGTGATGTCCAAGATGGGCATCTCCACCTTCCAATCCTATTGCGGCGCGCAGATCTTCGACACGATCGGGCTCGGGCGATGCCTGGTCGACAAATATTTCACCGGCACGGCGACGACGATCGAAGGCATCGGCCTTGCCGAGCTTGCCGAGGAGACGGCCCGCCGCCACCGCGCCGCGCACGCGCCGGACGCCGCTCCGCTCGATCCGGGCGGCCTCTATGCCCTGCGCGCGGGCGGCGAGGATCACGCCTGGTCGTTCGACAGCATCGCCAATCTCCAGCACGCCGCGCGCGGCAATCTGCCCGACAAATATCGCGCCTTCGCCGAGGAATTGAACGCGCGCGGCCGCCGCCTGCTGACCGTGCGCGGCCTGCTCGACTTCCGCCCGGCCGGGCCCGCCGTGCCGCTCGAGGAGGTCGAGCCGGCGGCCGGGATCGTCAGGCGATTCGCCACCGGCGCGATGAGCTTCGGCTCGATCAGCCGCGAGGTGCATGCCACGCTCGCCCGGGCGATGAACAGGATCGGCGGGAAATCCAACACCGGCGAGGGCGGCGAGGAGCCGGAGCGCTTTGCCGGCGACGCCCGCTCGGCGATCAAGCAGATCGCCTCCGGCCGCTTCGGCGTCACCGCCGAATATCTGGTCAATGCGGACGATCTCCAGATCAAGATCGCCCAGGGCGCCAAGCCGGGCGAAGGCGGCCAGCTTCCCGGCCACAAGGTCGATGCCGAGATCGCCGCGGTCCGCCATTCCACCCCCGGCGTCGGCCTGATCTCGCCGCCGCCGCACCACGACATCTATTCGATCGAGGATCTCGCTCAGCTCATCCACGACCTGAGGAGCGTCAATCCCTCGGCGCGCGTCTCGGTGAAGCTGGTCAGCGAGGTCGGCGTCGGCACGGTGGCGGCCGGGGTCGCCAAATGCACCGCCGATCATGTCACCATCGCCGGCTATGAGGGCGGCACTGGCGCCTCCCCCCTGACCTCGCTGACCCATGCCGGCCTGCCCTGGGAGATCGGCCTCGCAGAAACCCAGCAGACCCTCGTCCTCAACGGATTGCGCGAACGGATCGTCGTTCAGGTCGATGGCGGGCTGCGCACCGGGCGCGACGTGGCGGTCGCGGCGATGCTCGGCGCCGACGAGTTCGGCTTCGCCACCGCGCCGCTGATCGCCGCCGGCTGCATCATGATGCGCAAATGCCATCTCAACACCTGCCCGGTCGGAATCGCGACGCAGGATCCGAGGCTGCGCGCCCGCTTCACCGGCACGCCCGAGCACGTCATCAACTATTTCTTCTTCGTCGCGCACGAGGTGCGGGAAATCCTCGCCAGCCTCGGCCTTCGGAGCCTGGAGGAGCTGATCGGCCGCGCCGACCTGCTCGAGGAGGCGGACGCGAGCGGGCATTGGAAGGCGCGGGGCGTCGCGCTTTCCAGGCTGCTTCACATGCCCGAAACCAACGGCCTGCGCCGCCATGGCGCGTCGCTCTGCCGCGCCTGGGGCACGGCGGTCGACCGGCAGCTGATCGAGGCGCTGGACGGGCCTTTGCCGGCCCGGATCGAAGGGAGCGTCGGCAACAAGGATCGCGCGCTCGGCGCGATGGTCTCGGGCGAGATCGCGCGGCGCTTCGGCCATGCCGGCCTCGCCGAAGGCAGCCTCCACGCGACGCTGACCGGCACCGCCGGGCAGAGCTTCGGCGCCTTCGCCGCCCGCGGGCTGATTCTGGAGCTGATCGGCGATGCCAACGACTATGTCGGCAAGGGGCTGAGCGGCGGGCGGCTGATCGTCCGCCAGCCGGGCGAGGTGCCGCGCGAGGCGGCGGAGAACATCCTTGTCGGCAATACCTGCCTCTACGGCGCGATCGAGGGCGAGGCCTATTTCGCTGGCATCGCCGGCGAGCGCTTCGCGGTGCGCAATTCGGGCGCGGTCGCGGTGGTCGAGGGGACCGGCGACCATGGCTGCGAATATATGACCGGCGGCCTCGTCGTCGTGCTCGGCCCCGTCGGGCGCAACTTCGCCGCCGGCATGTCGGGCGGCATCGCCTATGTCTGGGACGCCGACGCGCGGCTTGGCGGGCAGTGCAACCTCGCAAGCGTGGCGCTGGAGCCCGTCGAGGATGCCGAAGGGTTGCGCGCCCTGATCGAACGGCACCGCGCGCTGACCGGCAGCGAGCGCGCCGCATCCATCCTCGCCGACTGGCCCGCCGCTTTGGCCCGCTTCGTCCAGGTGATGCCGACCGACTATCGCCGGGCGCTGGCCACGCTGGAGGCAGCGGAATGACCAACCCCACCGGCTTCCTCGACATCGACCGGCAAGACCGCGCCTATCGGCCCGTCGCCGAGCGGCTGAAGCATTGGCGCGAGTTCACCGAGCCGTTGCCCGATAGCGAACTCCGGCTGCAGGCGGAGCGCTGCATGGATTGCGGCGTGCCCTTCTGCCACACCGGCTGCCCGGTCGAGAATCTCATCCCCGACTGGAACGACCTGGTCACCGCCGGGCAGTGGCGCGCTGCGCTCGACAGCCTGCATCGCACCAACAATTTCCCCGAATTCACCGGCCGCGTCTGCCCGGCGCCCTGCGAGGCGGCCTGCACGCTCAACCTCGACGACGCGCCGGTGACGATCAAGACGATCGAATGCGCGATCGTCGACCGCGGCTGGCGGGAAGGCTGGATCGCGCCGCAAATGGCGCCGCGCGGCACGGGGCGCCGGATCGCGATCGTCGGCTCGGGGCCCGCCGGCCTCGCCTGCGCGCAGCAGCTCGCGCGCATGGGCCACGCGCCGACCGTGTTCGAGAAAGCGGATCGGATCGGCGGCCTGCTCCGCTACGGCATCCCCGATTTCAAGCTGGATCGCATGCTGATCGACCGGCGCATCGCCCAGATGGAAGCCGAGGGCGTGATCTTCCGCGCCAATATGGAGGTGGGCGTCACCGTCCCGGTCGAGCGGCTGATGGACGATTATTGCGTGCTCGTCCTCGCCGCGGGCGCCGAGCAGCCGCGCGACCTCGAATTGCCAGGCCGCGCGCTCGGCGGGGTGCATTTCGCGATGGACTATCTGGTTCAGCAGAACCGCCGCAATGCCGGCCTCCCCCACTCCGGCGCGCCGATCCTGGCGACGGGCAAAAACGTCGTGGTGATCGGCGGCGGCGACACCGGGTCGGACTGCATCGGCACCGCCAATCGCCAGGGCGCGGCGTCGGTCACCCAGCTCGAAATCCTGCCGCGACCGCCGCTCGCGGAGGACAAGGGCACGAGCTGGCCCCGCTGGCCGCTCCGGCTGCGCACCTCCTCCTCGCAGGAGGAAGGCGCGGTTCGCATATTCTCGGTGGCGACGTTGCGGTTCGAAGGCCAGGACGGCCGCGTCACCGCGCTCGTTTGCGAGCAGGACGGCCAATCCCTGGCCTTCGAGGCGGATCTCGTCCTGCTCGCTTTGGGGTTCACCGGGCCGGAGCGCGACGGCGTGGTCGGCAAGGCCGGGGCGGAGCTCCCCCCCACCGGCTACGAAACGGTCCGCCCCGGCATCTTCGCCTGCGGCGACGCGCGCCGCGGCCAGTCGCTGGTCGTCTGGGCGATCCGCGAGGGCCGCGAATGCGCGAGCGCGGTCGATGCGTATCTGCGAGGCGCCTGAAGCGCAGTCTCGACCCCGAGCGTTCGGTAGAAACCCGCAATCCCCCAGGGCCGGCCGGCCACCTATATCTCTATCGTCCGATCCGACTCGTCTGGGCGCGATATCGACTCGCCTCGCCGCCGATTCATGGACGGGAAAGGAAAGCGGGCGCTAATTTGCGCCTGAGAGCGTGTGGGGACATTGCCATGCTGAAAACATTCGTGAAACTTGCCGCGGCCGCCGCTTTGGTCGCGGGCGCCGCGCCGGCCGTCGCGCAGATCCAGACCGTCGATCCGAGCCGGCCGGAAAGCTGGGACCAGGAGGCCGAGACCCCTGCCCCGCAGGATGGCGCCGCGCCCGAAGGCGCCGCGCCGGAAGAGGCCGCGTCCGAAGCCCAGACCTCCGGAAGCCCACGCGAATGGACCCCGATCGAGGGCCAGGCGCCGGCTCAGGGCGAGATCTACGCAACGCCCTCCGTCACCAGCGCGGCGCCCGGTACCACGCTGCCGCGCGAGGACGTGTTCACCGCCGCGGAAGGGCTGTTCGGCCGCGGCGCGCGCGGGCTCGCCGGCATCCTCGAGGACATCTTGCGCGAGCAGGGCGAGCCGATCGCCTATATCGCCGGCCAGGAAGCGGCCGGCGCCTTCATGATCGGGGTCCGCTACGGCTCGGGCGTGATGCACCACAGGGTCGAGGGCGACCGCAACGTCTATTGGACCGGCCCGTCGATCGGCTTCGACGTCGGCGGCGACGTCAACAAGGTGTTCGTGCTCGTCTACAACCTTCACGACAGCCAGCAGCTGTTCCGCCGCTTCCCGGGCGGCGAGGGCCGCGCCTATTTCGTCGGCGGCTTCTCCGCACAATATCTGCGCCAGGGCGACGTCGTGCTCATCCCGATCCGGCTCGGCGGCGGGCTCAGGCTCGGCGTCAATGTGGGCTACATGCGGTTCAGCGAGAGGAACCGCTGGCTGCCATTCTGACGGCGAGGCCGTCCCGCGCGTAAAGCCTCAGCTTTACGACGCGGAGCAGGCCCGCCCGGCCGACAGGTGGGCGAAGCCCGGCCTGATCGACGTCACGGGACAATGGCCCCGTGGCGCCACCGCCGTGGCCTATCCTTCGTCATCCCGGACTTGATCCGGGACCCATGAACAGGGATCGCGCATATCCGCGCCGACCGTGTTCATGGATGCTGAATCAAGTTCAGCATGACGAATTACGTCATGCGCCACTTCAAGGTCTCTCCCGCCAGGAAGGGCACCACCCTCGTCCCGGCGGCAGACAGGCTGCCCGGTACCATGACCAGCCCCGCTCAATTACGGGGACACTATACTTAATTCAGCCACGCCCGCGCGGGGTGTGTGGCGCGATACTGCCGCGTGCGCAATTAAGTATAGTGTCCCCGTAACTCCCGGACTTGATCCGGGATCCATGAACACGGATCGCGCATATCCGCGCTGACCGTGTTCATGGATGCTGAATCAAGTTCAGCATGACGCGCTAGGCCAACCGCCACCTTAACGTCTCTCCCGCCAGAAAGGGCACCACCGTCGTCCCCGCCGCCGGCAGCGTGTCCGGCACGGTGACGGGTGCGCGCTCCAGCGTCACCCGCCCCTCATTCAGCGGCAGGCCGTAAAAATTCGCCCCGTTCACGCTGGCGAAGCCCTCTAGCCTCTCCAGCGCCCCCTCCTCCTCGAACACCGCCGCATAGGCTTCGAGCGCGAAGGGCGCGTTGAAGATGCCGGCGCAGCCGCAGGCGGCCTCCTTGGCCTCGCGGGCATGCGGGGCGCTGTCGGTGCCAAGGAAGAACTTAAGCGAGCCCGAGGTCGCGGCGCGGCGGACCGCCAGCCGGTGCCGCTCGCGCTTTGCGACGGGAAGGCAATAGGCATGGGGGCGCAGGCCGCCCGCGAAGAGCGCGTTGCGGTTGAGGATCAGGTGGTGCGGCGTCACCGTCGCGGCGATGCCGGGGCCCGCCGCTTCGACGAAGCCGACCGCCTCTTCGGTGGTGATATGCTCGAAGACGATCTTCAGCGCCGGGAAATCGCGCGCGAGCGGGGCAAGGACGCGCTCGATGAACCGGGCCTCGCGGTCGAAGACGTCGACCTCGGGGTCGGTGACCTCGCCGTGGACGAGCAGCGGCATGCCGAGGCGCTGCATCGCCTCCAGCGCGGGATGGAGCGTTGCGATTTCGGTGACGCCGTGGGCGGCATTGGTCGTGGCGTGAGCGGGGTAGAGCTTGGCCGCCGCCCACACGCCCGCCTCGAAGCCGCGGACGAGCTCGGCCGGCTCGGCGCGATCGACGAGGTAGCAGGTCATCAGCGGGGTGAAGCCGCACTCCTTCGGCAAGGCGGCGAGGATGCGCGTCCGATAGGCCTCCGCGCAGGCGACGCTGATCACCGGCGGCGCCAGGTTCGGCATCACGATCGCGCGCGCGAATATCGCGGCGGTAAAGGGAGCGACCGCTTCGAGCATCTCCCCGTCGCGCAGGTGGACATGCCAGTCGTCGGGCCGGCGGATGGTGAGGCGGGCGGGTTCGGTCATGGTCTCCTGCTCGTCATTCCGGCGAAAGCCGGAATCTCCCTGTTCCTGAGCCCTGGCCCCCGAAGAAAGCGGGATTCCAGCTTGCGCTGGAATGACGGAGGGTTCCCACCGGCCCGCCTCATCCCTAACTGCTGTCCATGGCCGGGACCACCCTCGTCGATCGCGCCCTCATTCGCCTGTCGGGCGAGGATGTGCGCGGCTTCCTGCAGGGGCTGGTGACCAACGACGTCGAGACGCTGGCGCCTGGGCGGCCGCTCTGGGCCGGGCTGCTGACCGCCCAGGGCAAGGCGCTGTTCGATTTCATCCTGTGGGCGGACGGCGAGGATGTGCTGATCGATTGCGAGGCGACACAGGCCGACGCGCTGGCGCGGCGGCTGACGCTCTATCGCCTGCGCCGGGCGATCGCCATCGCGCGTGAGGAGGGGCTGGCGGTGCATTGGTGTTCCCCTGCGAAATTGGGAGGTGCGGATGTCCCCCGGACATCCGCAGCCCTGTCCGGGGGACAGGGCGACCTGCCCAATGGGGTCCAGCCGGAAGCCGAAACTGGGTCCCTGCTTTCGCAGGGACACGCTCCGGATCCACGCCTCCCCGACCTGGGCCATCGCTGGTTCGCCCCCGCCGGCGAGGCCGCCGACGGCTGGCTCGAGCACCGCCTCCGCCTGGGCGTCACGGAAGGCGCCGCCGAGCTCGGTTCGGACAAGACACTCTGGCTCGAATGCAATGCCGCGGAGCTGAACGGGGTCAGCTTCGCCAAGGGCTGCTATGTCGGCCAGGAAAACACCGCGCGGATGAACTGGCGCAACAAGGTCAACCGGCGGCTGGTCGTGGCGCCCGCCGCCGCGCCGGGGCCGAGGACCCGGGTTCATTATCCCGGCCTCGGCCTGGCGGTCGAGCATCGCCGCACCGACGATCTCGGCGACGCGCTGATTCCGGACTGGCTGGCCGCGGGACTGGCGGGGTAAATAAGGGGACAGTCACTGTGACTGTCCCCTTTTCCGCATCCCCAACCTTGCCCGAAACGCTCATTCCGGCTTCTCCGTCGGCTTGCTCCAATGCCGATATCTCTACTTCATCCGATTGGGTTTGTAGAGACAGAACCGCCAGATAGAACCTATCCGGTTCGGAACGACTTTCCTACATAACCCAAAGCGTGATATAATTGCGAATGACCAGGAGCAAACGCCGCGGCGCGGGCGATAGCGCGCCGAAAGCCCAATCCTTCGAACCCGTGAAGTTGCGCTACCGTCATGACGGCCTCACCCCGGCGCGGCAGGTGGCGCTGGTGCAGGCGCTGGCGGAATGCGGCTGCGTGCGGGAAGCCTGCGCGCGCGTCGGCATTTCCGCGGAGAGCGTCTACAAATTGCTGAAGCGGCCGGACGCGCAGAGCTTGCGAATGGCCGTCGAGCTGGCGCTGGACGGGGCCGCGGACCGGATCGAGGCCGGCGCCTTCAGCCGGGCGCTGAACGGCGTCGTCATCCCTCATTATTACAAGGGCGAGCTGGTCGGCGAGCATCGCCGCTTCGACGAGCGCCTGACCATGTTCATGCTCAGGTATCGCAAGCCGTCCCGCTACGGGCGGCATCTGGATCGGCGGGCGGACGCGCCGCACCCGGAGCAGTCGGCGCTGGGCCTTGCCGACATGCTCGCCTGGGTGGAGGCCGACGCTCGTCGCGACGAGGCGGGCGTCAGGCGCCAGGTGATCACCGAAATCGCCGAGGACGGCGACGGCGCGGAATGGAGCAGGGCCAATCTCTTCCGCTGGGGCCCGGCCGCCGACGCGCCGGCGCAGGAGGAAGCCGGCGACTTCGACGATCCGGACGATCCCTACGATCCCGATCCAAGCCCGCCCCTCCGCGACGTGGCGTCAGGTTCGTCAACTTCCGGCCCCATTCCCAACCGCCGCGCCCGCCGCCGCACCGCCGCCAAGGCGCGAAAACGATGAGAATTGCCGCCACTAGCCGCCGGGTCGTGGCCGGGTTATCGCTCGTCGCGATGAACCCCGTTTCGGCCACCCAATGGATCCGCGCCAGGAGGTGGCTGAGCTATCCGATCGCGATCCTGCTCGCCATCCTCGCACTGTTGGCGCGGCTCCAGCTCGGCGGCCCGTTCGTCCAGGCGCCCTTTCTCTTGTTCATCCTCGCGGTGGCGCTCAGCACCTTTCTCGGCGGGGTCGGTCCCGGCGCCATCGCCGCCATCCTCTCGGCCCTCCTCGCCGATTATTATCTGCTCGCTCCTACCGGTTCGCTGGCGCTCATCTGGCCCCAGGGCTGGCTCGCCATGGCCATTTTCGCGGCCGTGGCAGCCACCGTCATCATGCTGATCAACGGCGTGCTCCTGGCCTATGAGGTCAGGCGGGAAAGCGAGCAAAGGCTGCTCGACCTCAACGCCGAACTGGAGGCGCGGGTCGCCGAGCGCAGCCGCGCGCTCGAGGCCGAGGCCGCCGAGCGGCGCGAGGCCGAGGCGCAGCTGCGCCAGATGCAGAAGATGGAATCGATCGGCCAGCTGACCGGCGGCATCGCGCATGACTTCAACAACATGCTCGCCATCGTCACCGGCTCGCTCGACATGGCGAAGCGGCGCCTCACCGGCGAGGAGCATCCCAAGGTGTCGGCCTGCCTCGACAATGCCGCCGAAGGGGCGCGGCGCGCGGCGGTGCTGACCGCGCGGCTGCTCGCCTTCTCCCGCCAGCAGCCGCTCGAGCCGCAGGCGCTCGACGTCAACAGGCTCGTCGCCGGCATGTCCGAGCTGCTGCGCCGCACGATCGGCGAGCATATCGAGGTCGAGACGATATTGGGCGGCGGCCTGTGGCACAGCTTCGCCGATCCCGCCCAGCTCGAAAACGCGCTGATCAACCTCGCGGTCAACGCGCGCGATGCCATGCCGGGCGGCGGCAAGCTCACCATCGAGACCGCCAACGCCCATCTCGACGACCATTATGCGCTGCACAATGCCGAGGTCAGGCCCGGCCAATATGTGCTGATCTGCGTCAGCGACACCGGCACGGGGATGACCGCCGAGGTGATCGAGCGCGCCTTCGATCCCTTCTATACGACCAAGGCCGTCGGCGCCGGCACGGGGCTCGGGCTCAGCCAGGTGTTCGGCTATTTCAAGCAATCGGGCGGCCATGTGAAAATCTATTCGGAGCCGGGCCAGGGGACGGCGGTGAAGCTCTATCTGCCGCGCCATCCCGGCGGCGCCGGCACGGCCGCGGCGGAGCGCTTCCCCGCCGAGGACATGCCGATGGGCATGCCGGAGCGGATCATCCTGGTCGTCGAGGATGAGGACCAGGTCCGCTCGATGACGGTCGATGCGCTGCGCGAGCTCGGCTACACCGTCGTCGAGGCCGCGGACGGCGAGGCGGCGCTCGCGAAGCTCGCCGCTCTGCCCCGGGTCGACCTGCTGTTCACCGACATCGTCATGCCGGGGATGAACGGCCGCGAGCTCGCCGACAAGGTCCGCGCGGAGCGGCCGGCGACGCGGATCCTGTTCACCACCGGCTATAGCAGGAACGCCGTCGTCCATAACGGCATGCTCGATGCCGGCGTGGCCTTCCTCGCCAAGCCCTTCACCATCGATCAGCTGGCGAGGAAAGCCGCGGAGGTGCTGGCGGGCGAGGGAGCGAACCGATGACGTTCCCCGGCGGAGAGAAAAATGGGGACAGTATATATTTTTCGGCGGGAACGATGAGGCCGGCTCGGGCAGTCGCGAAAATATATACTGTCCCCATTTTCCGCGGTGGGGCGCGTTACCCCCTCACCCACCTCACGGCGGGATCGTTGAAGTCGATCACCGCGTCCAATTCGCGGACGTTGCGATAGCCGTAGCCGACCAGGTTGATGAAGGTCTGGATGTTGAGCGCGAGCGGGCGCAGCTTCATCATCACCGGCGCCTGGTTGTTGCTGAAGTTGTTGTTGCAGTAGATGAGGATCGGCCGGTCGCGATTGGCGCCGACGATGCGCGCCAGGCTTTCCGGGGTGAAATCGGGCAGGGGCAGGTTGACGGCGCCCGCGATATGGCCGGCGCGGAAGGCGGATTCGGAGCGGGCGTCGAGGATGAGGACATTGGGCTGGGCGCGCAGCCGGTCGAACTCCGCCCAGGCGATCAGCCGGCCCTCACGATAGGGCTGCACTTCCGCGGCGAGGCGGCGATAGCCGGGATAGTCGATCTGGGGGTTGCTCGGCCGGGACACGGCACGCTGCGCGGCGATGGCGGGCGCGGGCGCGGCACTCGAGGCGATAAGCAGCAAGGCGAGGCAGGAACGAAGCATCGAAACCTCCATGGCGGAGCGGCTTCGGTACGGCCCCGCAACTTTCGCTGGGCTGAACGTCGCCGGGCGGACCGCGCCCCCGATAAGCTTCGGTTAAGCGGGCAGTGCGATGGTGCGGCGATGCAGCTCCTTGTCCCGGTTCTGGCGAGTCTGGCGAGCCTTGCTGCTGCGCCCTTGGCCCGGGCCGAGCCGGTCTTCCGTGGCTGCGACTCCGATTTCCCCGGGCAATTCGATCAAGGGCCCGTGGAGCCCGGGCCGCTGCGCCTCGCGTCCGTCTCCTGCGTGGAATCCGGGCTTGGTGAAGCCGCCGATCCGATCGTCTCGCCCGACGGGAGCAGCCTCGCCCGATGGCCGACGCACCAGGCGCCGATGGAGATCGCGGCGCTCGATCGGCCCGGTCTGGTGAGCCTGCACAACCGGGTGACCTTCCGCAATTTTGCCGCCGGCGGCCAGGGCACCACGCCCGACTCCCTCGCCTGGGCGACGGATTCGCGCAGCCTGTGGGGCGTGCGGCAGCGGCTCGCCTCTCGCGGCGGCTGGGCCCTCAGTGGGCTGACCTCCATCTCGATCGGCCGCGACGGCACGATCCGAGACCTGCCGGCCCTCCGTCATCCGGCCGGCCCGCTCGACGGGATATTATGGGTCGGCGGCGACGGCCTCGCGCTCGCCCAGTTCGGCACGCTCGGCGGCTCTTACCGGCCCCCGCATAACGATATTTCCCCGACGATCGCGATGGTCGACGCGGCGCGCGGGCGGGTACTCGCCGACTTCCCCGTGGAGGGCATTCCGGGCTTTGCGGCGCGGCTGCGGGCGCACGGCATGATGATATCGGGAGCGACCGCCGCGCTGCTGAGCGACGGGCGGATCCGGGCGGTCGTGCAGTTCAGCCGCTGGACCGAAACCCCGCGCACCGCCGCCGGCCAGGAAGGCGAGCCGATCCGTCACTCCGGATCGTGGCTGGTCTGGACGCAGGGCGAAGCGCCGCGCATCCGGCCCACCCCCTATCCAGGCGACCACCACAACCCGCTCGCGCTGTCGCCCGACGGTTCGAAGCTGCTGGTCGTCCGTCCCCTGCAGCCCGACGGGGTGCAGGTTCACTGCCGCATCCCCTGCCGCGGGCCGCCGCCCCCGCCGCCGACTCCGGTCGATGGTTCCGTCGCCGAGCTGATCGACGTTGCGAGCGGGCGGGTGCTCTGGCGCGTGTCCGCGCGCGCGGACCGATTCTGGAATCGGGGCTCGCCGCCCGTGATCGGCGGCGACGGCAATTATGCCCTGATCCCGCTTCCGCCCACCAGCGACCGCGCCCCGATCGCGCTGATCGACATGCGCACGGGCCGGATCGTGCAGAGGATCGCACCCACCCTCACCGGGTCCTACACGCCGAGCTTCGGCTTCACCGCCGGCGGGCGGCGGGCCTGGGTGGAGATCGGCAACGTCATCCTCGTCTACGAGGTAGGCGATGTTGACGACAAGCGGGTGGAACATCGGGCCGGTATCGGCCATTGGCTCATGTGAGTGCGGCCCGGAGCCCCGCGCGTGAAGGAATGAGAGCATGAAGGACTATCAAAACCCCTCATTCCAGGAGCGAATGGGGCGCGCCGCGGCGGCCAAGCAAAAGGCGATCGACGCGCTGAAGGCGCGGCCCGTGCCCGACGAGGCGGAGCTCGCCGCGCGTCGCGAGGCCGGCCTCGCCCGCGAAGCCGCTCAGGCCGAAAAGCGTGCCGCTGCGCAGGCCGCCAAGGAACAGGCCCAGGCCGCCAGCGCCGCCGATGCCGAGAAGGCGGAGGCGGGCCGCCTCTCCGATGCCGAGGAGCGCAAGAACGCCCGCGACGCCCGCTACGCGGCCCGCAAGGCGCGCAAGTAGCGCCTAGCCGCCGGCCGCAGCCGCGCCCGCGCCCGCGCCCGTGACCCAGGGCAGACGGGGATCGTCGATGTCCATCACGTCGTTGAGCTCTCTTATGTTGCGATAGCCGTAGGCGACGAGGTGGAGGAAGGTCGGGATGTTGAGCGCGACCGGCCCGGATTTCAGGATCACCGGCGGCCGGTCGTTCCTGAAATTGTTGTTGCAGTAGATCAGGATCGGCCGGTCCCTGCGGCCGATGACCTCGGCGAGGCGCTCGGCGCTGAACTCGGGCAGCGGCACGTTGATCGCGCCCTGCAAATGGCCCGCGGCGAACTGCCGTTCGGACCGCGCGTCGAGGATCAGGACATCCGGGTCCGCCGCCGCGGCACGGAAGGCTTGCCAGTCGATCAGCCGGGTCGCGCGATAGTCCCGCACTTCCTGGGCGAGCCGCGCATAAGCGGGGTAGTCGATCTGCGGATTGGGCGGCTGCGCGGCGGCGAGCGGCGAAGCGGCGGCGAAGGCAAGCAAAGCAATACAGGAACGGAGCATGACGATCTCCTTTCGGGGGGTGGGGAGGAGATCGTTACGGTGCGGGAACTGTCGGCGGACTGAATGTGCCGTTGCGCCGCGTTCAGGGAAGGAAACGGCTCAGTTCGGAGCCCCGGCCGGGGCGGCCCTGACCAGATAGGAGCGGTGCTCCATCCAGTCGAGCTCCGGCCGGCCGCCGACGAGCCGCAGCGAGAAGGTGTCGGGCCGCTGCGGCGAGACGAAGCGCCCGTCCGGCTGCTTCCAAAGCTCGATCGGCGGGCCGAAGGCGGGGTTGTCGAGGAGCAGCCGATCGGCGGCGGCGCTCAAGGTGAAGGCGAAGAGGCCGTCCTCGAAATCGCCGGTGAGGGCGATCCGCTCGCGCCGCGTCAGCCGCAGGCGCCGCGGGCGTTGCGGCGGCGGCCCCTGCCCCAGCATCGCGCGCACGGCCGGCACGCCGAGGTCGGTCGCCCAGAGCCAGCCGCGATTGGCGATGAGCACGACGGTGAGCCGCTCGCGCGGCAGATAGGCCGCCCAGGCGCCCCAGCCGTCGCCGGCGCCTGCATGGGAGAAAGCGGGCCGGCCGGCAAGCGCCAGTGTCGAAAGGCCGAAGCCGTAAGGCGGCGTATAGCCCGCCTCGACCCGCACCCCGCGGCGCATTTCGGCGAGCAGAGCCGGCCCGACGACGCGGCCGGCGCCGAGCGCCCGGGTCCAGCGCGCCAGCGCCCCGGCGGTCGCGCAAAGGCCGCCATTGCCGGAGAAGCCCGGCACGAGATTGGGCGGCAAAGGCGAAACCGCGCCCGCCGCGTCATGGCCGGCGCCGATGCGGCCGCGCGGGATGCGCGCGCATTCGTCGATATCGGCAAGGCCGAGCGGGCGCAGCAGGAGTTCGCGCTGCGCCTCGTCGAAGGGCCGCCCGGTCACCCGCTCGGCGATCAGCGCCAGCAACGTGTAATTGGCGTTCGAATAAGCGTGGCGCGCGCCCGGCGCGAACCGCCTCGGCAGCCGGTCGACCAGATCGACCATATTGGCGAGCGAGCCCGAGCCGGCCGGCGCCTGCGCGAGGGCCAGCGCCTCGTCCAGGCGGATGAAATCGGAAAGTCCGCTGGTGAGGCGCAACAGGTGACGGACGCGCAGCGTCGGCTCGTCGGCGAACCATGAGGGAAGATAGCGGGCGACGGGCGCATCCAGATCGACGCGGCCCTGCTCGGCGAGGCGGAGGATCAGCGCCGCGGTGAACTGCTTGGAGATCGAATAGATGGGCTGGACCGCATCGTCCGTCATCGGCGTCCCCCGTGCCCGATCCGACACGCCCCAGGCGCGGCTGACGACGACCCTGTCGTCGCGAAGCACGACGAGCACGGCGCCGGGAATGTTCTCGCGCGCCATATAGGCGGTGAACAGCCCGTCGATCCGATCCTGGGCGGCGGCGGGCGCGGCGGTCAGAGCGAACAGGAGGGCGAGGAGGCGAAGCAGGCTCACCCGATCCTCGCGAAGGCGCGGACCGGGAAGGTGCCCATGCCGGCGATCTTCGGCGGCACGGCGGTGAAGTCGAATCCGCTCTGCGGAAGCGCGCCGAGATTGGTCATATGCTCGCAGATCGGGATGTCCGCGCCCAAGAGGATGGTGTGGACCGGACGCGCCCGAGTGCGCGTGTCGTCGATATTGTAGCTGTCGATGCCGACCAGGATTGCGCCGCGATCGGCCAGCATTCGCGCGGCTGCCCCGGTGAGGAAGGGATGATCCTTGGCATAGGCGTCGGTGCGCCAGTGCCGGTCCCAGCCGGTGCGGACCAGGACGGCCTTGCCGGCGACGTCGAGGCCGGTGAAGGCGTCCGCGTCGACCGCCTGGCCCTCGGCGCAGACGAGGAGGCCGGGGAGCGCGGCGAGCTGTTCCAGTCTCAGCCCGGCGAGGTCGGCGCCGTCTTCGTAGCGGTGGAAAGGCGCGTCGAGATAGGTGCCGGTATTGGCGACCATGTCGATCCGGCCGATCTGGAAGCTCGAGCCGTCGTCGTAGCGCGCGGCGGAGTCCGCCCGCGTCCAATAGTCGCAGATATGCGGCCCCGGCAGCCCCTCATAGGTGGTCATGCCATCTTCTATCTCGTGGCTGAGGTCGACGAGCTCTTGCTGTTCCATATCGTCCACAATGTCCCCGCGGCGAACAGCATCCAGACGATGTTGAGCGTCGCGGACGGGAAGGCGCCGTGCCACCAGCCGTTGACCGCGAAGGCGGCGGCGCCGATGAGGTTCATCCACTGGAAGAGCGGCGAGCGGCCTTCCAGCCTGCCGAGCGTCACCAACATGTAGGCGGCGAGGATCAGGCACGCGCCGGTCCAGCCGGCGATCTCGACCGCGATGTCGGCGTGAGTCAGGCCGCCGCTCCCCGCGCCAGGTTCCGCAGCACGTAGTGGAGGATGCCGCCATGCTGGAAATATTCGAGCTCGTTGGCGGTGTCGATGCGGACGCGGACGGCGAAGGTCGACGACATGCCGTCGGCCTTGGTGACCTTGACAGCGATCTCCTTGCGCGGGGTCAATTCGCCGACGCCCAGGATGGTGAAGGTCTCGGTGCCGTCGAACTCGGGGACCTCGTCGAGGAACTGCAGCGGGATCACGCCCATGCCGACCAGGTTGGAGCGGTGGATGCGCTCGTAGGTCTCGGCGATCACCGCGCGGACGCCGAGCAGGTTGGTGCCCTTGGCCGCCCAGTCGCGGCTGGAGCCGGTGCCATATTCCTTGCCGGCGACGATGACGAGCGGCGTGCCCTGCGCCTTGTAGAGCATGGCGGCGTCGTAGATCGGCATATTCTCGCCGGTAGGGACATAGCGGGTCACGCCGCCTTCGATGCCGGGGACCATTTTGTTCTTGATACGAATATTCGCGAAGGTGCCGCGCATCATGACGTCGTGGTTGCCGCGGCGGGCGCCGTAGGAGTTGAAGTCGGCGCGGCTAACCTCATGATCCACAAGGAATTTCCCGGCCGGGCTGTCGAGCTTGATCGCGCCGGCGGGGCTGATGTGATCGGTGGTGATGCTATCGCCCAGGATGGCGAGCGGGCGGGCGTCGACGATGTCGGAAGGGGGCACAGGCGTCATCGTCATGCCCTCGAAATAGGGCGGATTGGCGATATAGGTGGAGGCGGGCGGCCAGGCATAGGTCGCCCCGCCGGCGACCGCGATCCCCTGCCAGCGCTCGTCGCCCTTATAGACGTCGGCATAGCGGGCGCGGAACATGTCGCCGTTGACGAACTGGTCGATCAGCGAGCGGATCTCGTCGTTCGAGGGCCAGACGTCCCTGAGATAGACGTCGTTGCCGCCCTGGTCCTGGCCGAGCGGCGTATCCACCATGTCCTCGATTACCGTGCCCTTGATCGCATAAGCGACCACCAAAGGTGGCGAGGCGAGATAATTGGCGCGCACATCCGGGCTGACGCGGCCCTCGAAATTGCGGTTGCCCGAGAGCACCGAGGCGGCGACCACGTCGTTCTTGTGAATGGACGCGCTGATCGCCTCGGGCAGCGGGCCCGAATTGCCGATGCAGGTGGTGCAGCCATAGCCGACCAGATCGAAGCCGATCGCGTTTAAGTCCTCCGACAGACCCGCGCGGTCGAGATAGTCGGTGACGACCTGCGATCCGGGCGCGAGGCTGGTCTTCACCCACGGCTTGCTGTCGAGCCCGAGCGCGCGCGCCTTGCGGGCGACGAGCCCGGCGGCGACCAGCACCGAGGGGTTGGAAGTGTTGGTGCACGAGGTGATCGCGGCGATGACCACGTCGCCATGGCCGATATCGTGCTTGACCCCGTCGGCATTGGGCGCGTCGACGCCGAAGCGCTCGGGCAGCTCGGCTTCGGGATGGCCGAATTCGGTGGTGAAATTGGTGCGGAACTCGTCGTCGACCGCCGACAGCAGCACCTTGTCCTGCGGGCGCTTGGGGCCGGCGAGCGAGGGCTCGACGCTCGACATGTCGAGCCTGAGCGTCTCGGTGAACACGGGATCGTCGGCGCCCTCGTCGAGCCACAGGCTCTGCGCGCGGCAATAGGCTTCGGTGAGCGCGATGTCCTCGTCCGGCCGGCCGGTGAGGCGCATATAATCGAGCGTCTTGTGATCGACCGGGAAGAAGCCGCAGGTGGCGCCATATTCGGGCGCCATGTTGGCGATCGTCGCCCGGTCGGCCACCGAGAGCGCCGAGACACCGGGGCCGAAGAACTCGACGAAGCGACCGACCACGCCCTTGGCGCGGAGCATCTGGGTGACGGTGAGGACAAGATCGGTTGCGGTGATCCCCTCCTTCAAGGCACCGGTCAGATGGAAGCCGACCACTTCGGGGATGATCATCGAGACCGGCTGACCGAGCATCGCCGCTTCAGCCTCGATCCCGCCGACGCCCCAGCCGAGCACGCCCAGGCCGTTGACCATGGTGGTGTGGCTGTCGGTGCCGACGAGCGTGTCGGGATAGGCGATCTCGTCCGCGCGCGACTCGGCCCTGCGGTCGCCGCCCTCGCGCCGGTCGGGCGAGCCGGCCCGCGCCTCGGCGCGGCGGTCCGCTTCGGAGCGGCGGTCGGCGCCGGAGCCGCCGACTTCGGGCGTGCTCCAGACGCCGCGCGCGATATATTCGAGATTGACCTGATGGCAGATGCCGGTGCCGGGCGGCACCACCTTGAAATTGTCGAACGCGACCGCGCCCCATTTGAGGAATTGGTAGCGCTCCATGTTGCGCTGATATTCCAATGCGACATTCTGCTCGAACGCCTTGGGCGTGCCGAATTCGTCGACCATCACCGAGTGATCGATGACGAGGTGGACGGGCACGAGCGGATTGATCTTCTGCGGATCCCCGCCGAGCTTGGCCATCGCATCGCGCATCGCGGCGAGATCGACGACCGCGGGCACGCCGGTGAAATCCTGCATCAGCACGCGCGCCGGACGATACTGGATCTCGCGGGTGGAGGCGCGGGTCTGCTGCCAGTCGACGAGGGCCTGGATGTCCTCGACGGTGACGGTGACCCCGTCCTCGAAGCGGAGGAGGTTTTCGAGCAGGACCTTCATCGAGAAGGGGAGCTTGTCGATGGGGCCGAGCTTGGCGGCGGCCTTGGCTAGTGAGAAATAGGTGTAGGTTTTGCCGCCGACGTCGAAGGTGGAGCGGGTGCCTAACGTGTCCTGGCCTGTGGAGGTCATTTGCCGCTCCCTTCCCGCCTTAACAAATCCCGAAATCCACCGGCGCTCTAGCAAGATGGGGGCAGAGGGGGAAGGGGACCGCCCCCTCGTGAAAGGCGGTGCGGTGGATTTAGGAATCTGCTAAACTGCCTGCCTCATGACGATCAACGATCATCCCCGCATCGCTGTCGATCCCGCGATCTGCGGCGGTCGGCCAACGGTCGCCGGCACCCGCATGCGGGTGACGGACATCCTGGAATTGCTGGCCTCGGGCGTGAGCGAGGAGGAAATCGTGCAGGATTTCCCCTACGTGAAGCTTGAAGATATCCGGGCCTGCCTCGCTTATGCGGCGTCGATTGCCGAAGAACCGGCGCGCTTCGCGGCGGGATGAAATTCCTCGTCGACGCGCAATTGCCCCCGGGGCTGTGCGAATGGCTTCAAGGGCGCGGCCACCTCGCGATTCACGTGCAGGATCTTGGCGACGAGCCGCTGACCGACTTGCGCATCGCCGCAATCGTGGAGGAGGAGCAATCCGTCCTGATCAGCAAGGACGAGGATTTCGTGACGCTTCGCCTGCCCGACCGCTTCGCCTTCCTCTGGCTAAGATGCGGCAACGTCAGCAATCGCGGGCTGAGAGAATGGCTCGGTGGGCACTGGGCGTCGGTTGAGCGGCGGCTGGAATCGGGTGGCCGCCTGATCACGTTGCGATAGCGAACTGGCGCGCGCGCCGGAGCGGCTGATGTTTCGGCAAACGGTGGAAGGGTGGCGGGAGCGGACTATGGCCTAGCGAAGCCACGGCAAGGCCTTCCTAGCCAGGGGCGGACCCAAGTTAAATGAGATTCACGCGGAATGTGATTATAGGAGGCAGCGATGGAGGCGCCGATGGGCGATCTGGCGAAAGTGATCCGGGATGAAGGCGGGCAGGCCGTGCGGCTGCCCGACCGCTTCCGCGTCGAGGGCGACACGCTCCGCATCCGCTGGGAGGGGCGAAAGATCGTGCTGGAGCCGGTGGAGGCGGACATGAGCTGGGTCGATCGCCTCGAACCGCTGGACGAGGACGCGGCGGCGGCAGCCCTGGAACGGCCTGGACCCGATAGCTACGAGCGGCCCGACATCGACCTCGGCTGATGCTCTACAGCCTGGACACAAACGCCGTTATCGCGCTGATGTCAGGCGAGCCGGCCGGGGTGCGCGAGCGGATAGGCAGCCTGACGCCGGAGGATGCGGGCATCTCCACCATCGTCCTCCAAAAGTTGTTGTGGGGCGCCTATAAGAGCGAGCAGGTGGAGCGAAATCTCAAACGCATCGCCCTGTTGCGGATGACCGAGATCGTATTCGACACCGGAAGATGCGCGCGCCGCAGCGGCGATCCGCGCCGATTTGAAGCGCAAGGGAACGCCGATCGGGCCCTATGATTTGCTGATCGCAGGCCAGGCGATGGCGCGGGGACTGGCTGTCGTCACGGCGAATGTGCGGGAGTTCGAGCGGGTGGAAGGGCTTAAGGTCGAGAATTGGACAGCGGGCGAATGATGGCCTGAGCTCCGGGTCCGATCGGTGACGTCTGAAGATCCCGGCTCGGAAAGCATGCTGCTGCGTCCTCTATCTGGAGCGGATGCGGCCGGAACCCAGCGCGTGGCATCTGGCGGAGAGCGCGGATGTGCGGATGCCGGACCGGTTGGTGTTCGGCAGACGGTGGAAGGGTGGCGGGAGCCGGCTGTGGCTTGGCCAAGCTAGAGCCCCGCCCTCCTTTCTTCCATGAGTTTTTTTAACTCATAATCCTTGTGCGGATCATTTCGAGCGCGTACATTGACGGGGCAGCCCAGCCATTGGCTGGAGCTGTGCGGATGACGCTGGAACGAGTGCGCAGCGGAAGTCCAGTTCCCCACACCTGCACTCTGAAGGGAGTGACGTAGTGAACACGCTCAGCAAGGCCGCCGTTGGCGGCATCATCACCACGACCGCACCGACCGCGCTGGTCGGCACCTCCGGCCCCGACGGCTGCGACTTCCGTCTAGTCCGGTAGGGCACGGCTTGCTTGAGGGGATACCTGCTGAATCCCCAGAGTGAATGCGTAAGATCAATCCATGCGGATTACGTCTTGATGCGCCTCAAGCAAGCCAAGAGCAGGTATCCGAGTTTCAATGATGTCGATCCGCGCCTCTTTAGGAGGTGGCGGAAATGCCTCGGTTCAAAGTTAAGGTTGGTACGAAGCTTAAGGTCAAGTCGGTCAAGGGCGTTGATGTCAAAGACGTCGCGAAATTGGCCAGGATAGTCGAGAAGCGTCGCAAAGCTCGAATGCGGGAGCGCCTGGCGTACCTGATTCTGGGTGCCTTGGTGCTGGCGTTGCTCGTCGCGACAGCCATTGGTTTCAGCGATGGGTCGTACAATGAGCTTATCTCGGTGTGGGGCGCGGCGGCGCTTCCCTTAGGCTATGTGTTGAAAATGGCGAGGAGTCGCCGCTGATGGATTCTCGCATGTATGGGTAGGCCAAAAAAACCAGAACGCGATGAGACTACGCGGGTTCAGGTCGAGCTAGGCCCAAGGTCGATTAAGAGGCTGCGGGATCTTCGGAAAATGACTGAATCCGGGTCCTATGCCGAAGTCTTCAGGAATGCCCTAAGATTGTACGAAGCCGTCATCCAAGAGACGGAATCGGGAAATCAGATCCTGATCAAGCGCAACCAGGAAATCACTCCGCTTCATATTTTCGAGGCCTGAGTCCAAGCCAAATCAGGCCCGCGCCCAGCCATTCTATCCAAGGTGGCGGTCATCCCACGATTTAGCATCCCAGAGGAAGCGCCTGCCTCCAACCCCCTTGCGCATCCCCGCCAACCGATAGAAACTCCCCGCCAAGCAGGAGACGCACACCCATGAAACCCACACGCAAGGTCAGCCCCCGCTCTTTCGTGACGCAGGTGGCGGGGACGGGCGGGCCGACGGGCGAGGCGCAGGCCGGGCAGGGGCGGGGCGGCGCGGGGACGGATCACGATCTCGTGCAGCCGGCCGGCAAAGGCGGCGGCGGCGGGGCGGCGAGCGATCACGACGCGCATTAGGGCCGGCCCCCTGCGGTCTCGATCGTCATTCCAGCGCAAGCTGGAATCTCGCTTCCCCTTCTTGGCGGCCGCAAAACCATAGAGATTCCAGCTTTCGCTGGAATGACGGCTTGAGCCGGGATGGCGGGGCCGCGCCACACGTAAAGAACCATTTCGGTTCATTTTGTTGGATAATTGTAGGATTTCGCCTGCCATAATTCGCGCGACTCGGGGCTCGGGGCGAGCTGGGGAGCGTTGGAGGAGAGGCGGAATGCGCGGGGTTTCGGGCGCAGGCGGGGCGCGATGAGCGCGGAGAAGGCATGGCGATGCCGGGTGATCGCCGAGCTGCTCCACGGCAATGCGGCGCTGGCGGAGGACGAGGAGGCGGAGGAGGCGCGGTCGCGCGAGCGGCGGCTGGCGCGGACGGCGTGGGCGCTCGAGCGGGTCGACGCGCTGCGGCGCGCGAACAAGGCGATGATCGCGGCCTGGATGGCGATGCTCGCGCCCTATGACGATGTCGACGAGGAGGATTTGCCCGACTTCGATCCGCCGCCCGAGGAGGCGGTGGTCGATGCGATCCATGCCGAAATCCATGCGGCACTCGACGAGGACCGCTGGCCCGCGCGACTGCACTGGAGCCTTTGAGATGGGGACGGACGACGACGAGACCGATACGGGTGAGCCCTCACCCTCCCACCGCTTCGCGGCGGGCCCCTCCATTGCGGCGACAGGACCGTCCCCCGGACGGTCCAAGGAGTCGCCGCAATCCCCAGATGGGAGAGGGGAAGAGGGAGAGAGCAACATCATTCCCTTTGCGCCGAAGCGCGCCACCAAGCCCTGCCGGCCGCGGCATGACGGGTTCACGCCGGCGAAGCAGCGGACCTTCTTCAAGGTGCTGAAGAAATCGGGCTGCATCACCGATGCCTGCCGGGCCTGCGGCATTTCGCGCAACACGGTGCGGCGGTGGCGGGACCGGTGGGCGGAGTTCGACGAGAAGGTCGAGGCCGCGCTCGCCATCGCCTCGGTCGAGCTCGACATGATCGCCTGGAAGCGCGCGACGCAAGGGGCCGAGGAGAAGGTCTATCGCGACGGGCGGCTGGTCTTCACCCGGGTGAAGCCGTCGGATTCGATGCTCAGGCTGCTGCTGCAGGGCGCCAATCCCGAGAAATATGGACGCACGGGCCAGGCGCCGAAACGCGCGCTGCTCAGGAAGCTCCGGAAAGAGGCGAAGGAGGAGGTGCGCGCCGAATATCGCGCCAAGGGGAGCAAGGAGGAGCTGATCGCCAAGCTCGGGCCCTTGCTCGAAGGGCTCGGGCGGCGGCTGGAGAAGCGCAAGCTCGCCGAGGGCTATACGCCGGGGCCGGAGGGGCTGCTGATCCCGCCCGGACGGCGGGCGGTGCGCGATCTGCCCGCTTTGCCGCCGCCCTCGGCCGAACCCGAATGAGGGCCGGGCGGCCGCCTCAGTCCTCCCCCTCCCCCTCGCCCTCCCGTGGCAGCACCCAGAGCACGTCGCCGTCGCGCCGGTCGGGGACGGGGCGGCCGGCGCTGTCGCGGGCCGGGGCGAAGCGGGCGCGGCGGCTGACGATGCGGCAGGTGGCGGCGTCGAGCGAAGCCGAGCCGCTCGACCAGCGCACCGCGCAGCCGCTGACCCGCCCGTCCGGGCCGATCTCGACTCGGTAGACGACCCGGCCCTGCTCCCCGGCGCGCCGGGCGGCCGCTGGATAATCATCGTCGCTGAAGTCGCGGAACGGCCAGGCGGTCGGCCGGGGCGGCGCCGCATCGGGCGCGGGCCGGGCCGGCGCGGGCTGGGCGGCGGCGAGCAGCAAGGCGAGGAAAGCGAAGGGCGCCATCGGCTTCGCATCTAAAGGCAAAATGGGGCGGGCGGCAAGGCGCCGCGACCGCCCTTAGCGCCTAAGTAGCTGACCGACCTTGCCTAATCCGGCCGCGGCGGCCAAAGTGCGGCCCTGTTTTCCTGGGAGTCCCTGCGATGCTGACCGCCCTTATCGCTTTCGCCCTTCAGGCCGCTGCCGCCGCGCCCGCCCCCCCGGACGCGGTCTCGCGGTCGGGCCATGCCTGGGCGGTCTGCGTCAAGGGACGGGTCGACGCCGGCCTGCGTTCAAGCCAGGCGGCCGAGGCGCTGGCCGACGCCGCGATCGCGGGCTGCGCGGCCGAGCTGGAGGCGATCCGCGCTGCGATCGAGGCCGACAGCAATGCGGAGATCGCGGCGCTCAACGTGGAGCGCGTGCGCGGCGGCACCAAGCAGACGCTGATCGCTTATGTCGCGCGCGAGCGCGGCGCTGGGGCGAGCCCGCCGCAAGCGCAATAAAGGCGGCTCAGGGCTGCCATCCGGGGCAGAGGCCCGGTCTCAGCTGGCCGGGAAGCGGCGGCGGGGCGGTTGTGGGCGGCCCTGCGCGCACGCGCACGCGCGGGCGCCGCGGCGGCGGCCGCCAGACGATCCAGCCGGCATCGAGATCGCACACGGCCGTACCGTATGCGTCGCGCGCCGGCGTGTAGCGGGCGCGGGCGCGGACGATGCGGCAGGCGGCGGCGTCGAGCGGGGCCGAGCCGCTGCCGCGCGCCACGTCGCAGGCGATCACGCGGCCGTCGGGGCCGACGACGACCCGGATCATGGACGTCCCCGCCGCGCCGGCTCCGGCGGCGGGATAATCGCCCGCCGTCACCAGATCGCCAAGGCTCCGGCGCGCGACCGCATGTGCGTCGGGCGCCGGGATGCCGAACCGCTCCGGCCCGGTGTAATCGGTCGGCAGCCGCCAGCTGACGCGCCCCGAATCCCTGCCGAAGGTCGGCCGGCCGTAGAAATCGCGCGCCGGCGTGTAGCGCGCGCGGTTGCGCAGGATGCGGCAGGTCGCCTGGTCGAGCGCGGCCGAGCCGCTCGCCACGGTGACGATGCAGTCGTGCACCCGGCCGTTGGGGCCGATGCTGAGCGAGAAGCCGACCGTGCCCTGCTCGTGGGCGCGCAGGGCGCTGGCGGGATAATCGTCGGCGCTGAAATAGGTGTTGAGGCTGGCGCGCGCGCGTCGCGGCGGCCGCGTGTTCGCCGGCGGCGGCGGGGACACCGGCGGAGCGTAGCGGACGGGCGGGGGAGCGGGGATATGCGGCGGCGGCGGCGGCGGCTTTGCCGCCTGAACCGCGCCGGCGCCGGTCAACAGCATGGCGATGGCAAGCGCGGACATGATCTCACCTCCGGCGATTCAGCGAGAATGGGTTAAAAGGCCTCGAGCCGAATGGGAAGCGCCGGCGCGATCCGGATCAGCGCGGCGGAGCGGGACGCTCGTTGCCGGAGTGGGCGGGCGTTGCATTGGACGCCGGCTCGCCGCGCTCGCGCGCATCCTGGCGCCGGTCCGCTGCCTCCGCCGTCGCCGCGGAGCGGGCGCGCATCTCGGCGGCGGCCTCCATCGCGGCATTATCGTTCTTGCGGGCGATCCGGTTCAGTTCCGCCGGCGGCAGAGCGCGGGCGGAGTTACCCCCAAGATCGGGCATCAAGGTGACGGCAAGGATCGCCACCAGCAACAGTGCGACGCCGCCGCCGAGCAGCGTGCGCTTGCGGAACCTCCCGCGACTCATCGCGCCGGCGCCCGCCCGGTCAGCCCGAAGAAGCGCGCAACCATCTGCTGCGCCTCGCGGATGCGCGCTTCCTCGAGCCGGCGCAGCCGCGCCGCCTCGGCGCGCGCGAGGATCAGGTCGCGGCGGTCGCATCTCGTTGAATCGGGAAAGAAAGCCATGGCTGCAGAAAAGCGCGAGACGGGCCGAAGTTCCCTCTGCCCCGCGCCGCGCGGCGCACACCGGGGCGAAAAATCCGTGCAACTTCCCGGGCCTTGGCGGCGTTGAACCGGGCAAATCGAACGGAAGGACTTTTTGTTATGGCGACGGTTTTCGACGTGCGCGAGGCGCGTGGCGGCAGCCTCATCCCGCCCGCCGCGCAGCGCGGCTATCATATCGTCTATCGCGACCACGAGACCAATCACTGCCCGGGCTGCGGGCGCTCGCACTGGCATATCGGCCGGCTGATGGCGGAATGCGCGTTCTGCGGGACCGCCTTGCCGCTCGAGGCCGCGACGATGATGGGCGGCAGCCAGATCGTGCGGACGGTCAGAAGGCGGCTGATCCCCGATCCGGCCCAGCACGCGGCCTGAACGGCGCGCCGGGCCCGTTAACCTGCTCTTTGGGAGGACCGGCTAAAACAGCCGGATGTCCCTTGGCAACGGCCTCGTCCTGACCGGAGTCGCGGTGGTCGGCGTCGCCTTGATGTCGCCCTCGCCGCCGAAGCGCGCGGGCGGTTCGGGGTTTGAAAGGCCCTTCGCCGCAGCTTCTCCGATCAAGCGGGGGGGCATCGGCCTCGGCGCGAGCGAGCTGGAGCGAGCGCCCGACGGTCATTTCTACGCGGAGGCGCGGGTCAACGGCGCCTCGATCCGCTTCATGGTCGATACCGGCGCCTCGGTGGTCATGCTGACGCCCGCCGACGCCCAGCGCGCCGGCATCGCCGTGCCGGCCGAGCGGGCGCTGGCGGCGGGTGTCGGCGGCACCGTCGCGGTGGCGCCGGTGATGATCGACCGGCTCGCGATCGGCGCGCTGGAGGCGCGCTCGATCCAAGCCGCGGTCGCCGACCAATTGCCCGTCTCCCTGCTCGGCCAGAACTTCCTCGCGCAGTTCGACTCGGTCGAGATACGCGGCGACAGGATGGTGCTGCGCTAGTGGCCACTGCGTCCACTTCCCCGTTGCGGACAGTCGCGCGCTCCTAGAAGGCGACCTATGGAAGGAAGTGCAGACAACGCCCCGTGCAAAGCAGGGGAGGGATGCTGCTGCTCCACTTTGTCGGACCTTGCGGTCGTGCGCATGGGTTGGGATGGGCTGGACGAGCGGGTCTTCGCCACTCTGGAGAGAGTCCTTGACCATGGCGGCGACCTTTGGTGGCTCTACCTGTCGCAATGCAGCATCTGCGCGCAGCACTGGATGATCGCTCAGGAAGAGCGGATCTACGACGACTATTTCCTCCGGCGGCTGGACGCCGCGCAGGCTCAAGCCATCATTGCCCATGCGCGCTGGCCGGACGAGTTCATCACCTATGAGCGCGTGCTGAAGCTCGGCAGGACGCTAAGCAGCCCCTACACCTACGTCGAGGCTCTGTCGCCGGGGCTGGTCGATACCGCCAAGGATCTGCGCCGGGCGAGACCGGAGATCACGGTGGAGGAGATCGCCGACCTGCTCGGCATCTCTCCCAGGCACGCTGCTCGCCTGCTCGGCATCGGGCGGTGGAAGTGGCCGTGGCGGTGATCAGTTCGGCCGGCGCCGCACGGGCACGTTGACGTTGCACACATCGACTCCGCCCGCGGGCACCTGGAAGAAGGTCCCGCCCCTGTTGGCGCGGCCGCGCAGATAGGCGGCGAAGGTCGGGGTGTCGGTGCGCATCGCCTCGAAGCGCGGGCGCTCGGGCGCGGGCATGTCCGCGGCGATGCGGATCCTGCGGATCGGGATCGGGGTCTCGCCGCGGTCGGCCTGGTAGAAGCCGAGATTGCCGGTGCCGCGCGGGCGGGCGGCGAGCAGGGCCATGCCTTCGATCACCCGGCCGACGTTGGCGATGTTGCGGTCGAGATGGCGCGGCGAATGGCCGATTACCGCATAGAGCTCGCCGCCGGTGCCGGTGTCGGGGGCGAGATCGCGGCCGACGCCCACCGAGGCGTAGCAATGGGTGAGCCAGGCGCTGCGCCGGCGCGGGTCCCAGGCGACCGGCCAGCCGTTCACGAAGCCGGCGACCGGCGCATAGGCGTCGGGAAAGCCCAGCGGGCGCAAGGCCAGGCCGACGCTGCTGCGCTCATATTCCGCGGGCGGGCGGCGGACGACGCCTTCGGGCAAGGGCACCTCGGCATCGCCATTGCCCCATTGGGCGACATAATTATCCTGCACCCGGTAGATGGTCGCTTCGTTCCACCAGCCGGCACGCGCGTAGCGGCGCATGTTGGCGACATGAACCGGGGCGAAAGCGGGGGCGAGCTCGATGACCACGCGGCCCCCGTCGGCCAGGTCCATGACGAGCAGGTTCTGCGGCGCGATCGGCCGCCAGGCGGAGGCGGGGCTGCCGGCGATCACCTCGGCGGGCTCGGTCGCATTGGCGACGGGGGCCGGGCGCCAGGCGCCGGTCTGGGCCGAAGCCGGAGCCGAAGCGGCGAGGAGAGCGAGGGCGGCGGGAGCGGCGAGATGGCGCATGATATCGGGGACCCCTTTTTCCGGCTCATGGTTCGGGGAAAGCGGCGGCGCGATCAAGCCCGTTCCGACTCCCAGGAACGCAACTGCGTAGAATCCCGGTATATTTCTGGCTCCAACGCTTAACCTGGGGCCGACTAACGCTCTGCGGGCCTCGAGCCGAGGTCCCGCGAGAGAGGGTTGTCTGCCGATGATCGCCCTCGAAATCCCCAAGCCGCCGCCGACCAACGTCCACAATCTCGCGCTGCTGGAGAACCGTCTGCAGGCCGGCCAGGCAGTGATCGGCGGTGGACGCGAGCTGCTCGCGGCGCTGCCGGTCGCGATCTACACCACCGACGTCGCGGGACGGATCACCTTCTTCAACGAAGCGGCGGCAGCCTTGTGGGGCCGGCGACCCCAGCTCGGCAACTATCCCTGTCCGCTCGAAGCGGGCAAGGATGACGCCGACACGGAGCGGATCATCGAGCGTCCCGACGGGTCGCGGGTGACGGTCGCTCATCTTCCCACGCTGCTGCGCGATGCGGAGGCTCGCGTGATCGTGTCGATCAACATGCTCACGGACTTGACCCAGGCCAAGGCGGCCGAAGCGGCGCTGTGCGAGAGCGAGGCGCATGGCCGAAGCGTGATGGAGCTCAATCCGGAAATGCCGTGGACGGCCGACCCGCAGGGCCGGGTGCTCGAGTTCGGCGAACGGTGGTGCAGCTTTACGGGCCAGACCCATGAGGAGGCGCAGAAAGGCAATTGGCAGAGCGTCGTGAATCGGGACGATCTCGATCGGATGCGCGCGGCGATGAAGCAGGCGTTGAAATCGGAGGGGCCCTATGACGTCCGCTACCGCGTGCGGACCGCTTCGGGCGAGGAGCGCTGGGTGCGCTCGCGCGCTTACCCGCGCCGGGGGACGGACGGCGCGATCATCCGCTGGTATGGAACGACCGAGGACATCCACAACGCCGTGACGGCCGAAACCGAGGCGCGCGCCGCCGGCAATCGCTACCGGCTCGCCTCGGAAGCCGCCGATGACGTGGTCTGGGACCTCGACCCGGTGCACGACGTCGTCACCTGGGGCGAAGCGCTCAAGCGGCGATTCGGGGTGTGGCCGGACCCATCGGAAAGCTCGCGCAAATGGTGGCTGGGCCAGATCCATCCCGACGATCGTGCAAGGGTGATCGCCACGGTCGCGGCGACCATGGCCGGCACGAGCTCGCGGCTGACCTCCGAATATCGCTTCCGCCGCGCCGACGGCTCCTATGCCCATGTGCTCGACAGGGGCTCGCTGATCCGCGACGAGCAGGGCCAGGTCGTGCGAGCGATCGGAGCGATGATCGACCTTTCCGAACGCAAGCGATCGGAGGAGGCGCTGCGCCTGAGCGAGGAGCGCTTCCGGCTCGCCGCCACCGCCGCGGGCCTGGGCGTCGCCGATATCGACCTGGTCACCGGAAAGAAACATTGGTCCACCGAATTGCGCGCGATCCTGGGTGTACCGGAACATGCGGTGGCCTGCCCCGAAACCTACCTTCCGCTAATCCACCCCGACGAGAGGGCGGCAGCGAGCAAGCGCCACTATCGCGACCTCCGCGGCGATTTGTCCAAGAAGAGTAAAGGCGTCCATCGCATCGTTCGACCCAATGACGGGGCGACCCGCTGGGTCGAGACCGAACGCCACGCGATTCGAAACGACGAGGGCGCGATCGTCCGCATCATCATCACCAACAAGGACATCACCGAGGAAAAGACCGCGCAGGACCGGATCAACTGGGCCGCCACCCACGACGCGGTGACCGGGCTGCCGAACCGGACCGTCTTCCAGACCCGGCTCGAGAGGGCACTCGCGCGCGGCAGGGAAAGCACCGAGCCGGTCGGCCTGCTGCTGATCGACCTCGACAATTTCAAGTCGGTAAACGACTCGCTCGGCCACCAGGCGGGCGACCGCGCGCTGGCCGCCTTCGCCGAGCGGATCGGCGAGGCGATGCCGCCGGGCTCGACCGTGGTCCGCTTCGGCGGGGACGAGTTCGCCGTGATCCTGCCCGGGGCCGATGCCGACGCCGCGGCCGCGGCCGCGGGCGGCCTGACCCGGAACCTCCAGCGCCCCTCTTCGATCGGCGACCGAAACCTCGATCTGCGCGCCAGCATCGGCGTCGCGGCCTTCCCCGACCAGGGCGAAAACGCGATGGACCTCGTCCAGAATGCCGATCTGGCGCTCTATGCCGCAAAGGCGGGCGGGCGCTCGACGGTGCGGGTGTTCGAGCCGGCGTTGCGCGCGTCCCTTCAGGATCAGCTCTCGATGCTCGGCCAGGCGCGCGCAGCATTGGACAATGGCTGGATCCGACCCTTCTACCAGCCCAAGATCGCGCTCGCGACCGGGCGGGCGGACGGGTTCGAGGCCCTGCTGCGCTGGCGCGCCCCCGAGACCGGCCTGAAATTGCCCGCCACCATCGCCTGCGCCTTCGACGATACCGAGCTCGCCGGGCTGATCGGCGAGGCCATGGTGCTGGCCGTGCTCGCCGACCTGAAAGACTGGATTGCGCGTGGAGTCGCGGTCGGCAAGGTCGCGATCAACGCCTCGGCCGCGGAGTTCCGCGAGCCGGGCTTCGCCGACCGGCTGCTGGCGCGGATGGCCGCCTTCGATGTGCCGCCCGGCATGCTCGAGCTCGAAATCACCGAGACCGCCTTTCTGGGCGATTGTGCGGCCAACGTCGTCGTCGCGCTCGAGGCGTTGCGCGCCGCCGGCATGACGATCGCGCTCGACGATTTCGGCACCGGTTTCTCTTCGCTGTCGCACCTGCGCAACTTCCCGGTCGATGCGATCAAGATCGACCGCTCCTTCGTCGCCGGCCTGGGCGATAGCGCCGAGGACCGCGCCATCATCGAGGCGATCCTGCGGCTCGGCGAGGCGCTCGGCATGACCACCGTGGCCGAGGGCGTCGAGACGCGGGCCCAGGCCGATTACCTGCGCAGCCACGGCTGCACGCTGGCGCAGGGCTTCCTGTTCGCGCCGGCGCTCGACGCCGCAGAGGTGCCGGCGGCGGCAGAGGCGCGCCACGCCTGAAGCGAACGCGCGATCCCGATCAGCGCGCCGGGACGCCGTCGGCCTCGACCGGCTCGATCCGGAACAGGTCGCCGTCCAGGCGGTTGAGACGGCACAGCATTCTCACCCATCGAGGAGATCAGACATGGCCGGCCGCGACGATATCAGGGAGCATATGGACGTGATCGGCGCCGACGGCGCGCATGTCGGAACGGTCGACAAGGTCGAAGGCGGCCGCATCAAGCTGACCAAGAAGGACAGCGGCCAGGGCAGCCACGAGGGCCATCATCATTTCATTTCGGTTGGCCTCGTCGCCGGCGTCGAGGGCGACACGGTGCGCCTCTCCGCCAATGCCGACGTCGCAGTGACCTTCGAGGAGGAGGAAGAAAAAGGCGCCGCCTGACGCGGAAGGCGCTACGGGCCGGTCCCGAAACGTATCTGGATCCGCATAGGCGAAGCGTCAGTCGAGGAAGGCAAGAGCCGGTCGCATGCCGGCCTTGGTCTGGTCGGCATCGCTCTTGCCGGGGCAAGGCAGGAGGCAGTGGAGAGACACCCCGCTCCTCTCGAAGAAACTGGCAGGCGGCAACTCTCTTATAAGGGGCTTCCCTTATGAGGGAGCACGGCCCGAACGCGAGCTCGCCTCTACCAGGTGGAGGGGCGCTTAGGGGGTGACCGGCCGGCCCTGGCGGACTTAAGCCTGCATTAAGGGCGGCCCCTGCCATGGTCGGCGGGCGGAGGGCCCTTATCTTGTGGAAGACGATCTTCGCCGCGCTGGCGCCGGGGCTGCTGCTTGCGCTGGCGTCGACCGGCGCGGCGGCCGAGCCGGTCGCCCACCAGGGAGTCGCCGAGCCGCCCGCCCACCAGGGCGTCGCCGATCCGGTCGCCTTCATGCGCGCCCGCTATGCCGAATATCGGAGCGGCGAAGTACGCGTGCTTGCGCTCGACAGCTATGCCAGCGAGCGGCTGCGCGCGCATCTCTACGCCTTTGACGAGGCGGCGGGCGGGCAAGAGGTGGACGGGCTCGATTTCTGGGTCGGCGAGCCTGGCTCATGGTCGCTGACCGGGCTCGCGCTCACCCTCGAGCCGGCCCGCCGGACGGATCGCCAGACCGTCACCGCCCGCTTCCGCAACCGCGGCCGCCCGGTCGTCCTCCATTTCCGCTTCGTGCGCGAGCGCGGTGCATGGTATCTGGACGAGGTTGTGCGGCCGGGCGCGCGCGGGCGCGGCTGGACCCTGACCCAGCGGCTGGCGATGCGGCCGACGGCGGCGCCCAATCCGTGAGGGAGGCCGGGCAAGGATGCGCATATCGGTTCCGATCCTGGCGCTCGCGGCTCTTGCCGGCTGCGCCACGGCGCCGCATCCGGCCCCGCCGATCCATCCGGCCGAATATCGATGCGAGAGCGACTGGCAGGCGCCCGACCGCCGCTTCGTCGCCCGGGCGACGCTGACCGAAGACGGCCGCCTCAAGGCCTATCATCTGACCTGGCTGCGCATCGACACCTATTGGGTGATGCAGTTCGATTTCGAGGGCGCCAGGCTGCCGGAGCCCGGCGACGACTGGAGCCTGATGCTCACGATGCACGCGGACCGTCCGGGCGGCCACAGGCTCCGGATCGACCTGCTGCGCGGCGGCGGCGGCGGCGCGGACACCGTCGCGCTGGCCGGCCCGCGGATCAACGCCAATGGCTGGGTCATTTCCTCCTGGCGCCAGAGCGTGGTTCGCGCCGCGCTCGCCGGCGCGGCCGAGCTGATCTTCCGGATGACCGACCGGCGTGGGCGGGTGCGCCTCTCGCCGCGCATTCCCGCGACCGTGCTGGATGGGCCGGGTGAGGCGGCCGCGGCGCGCCGCGTCGAGATCGAGGCGATGGTCGCCGGCTACCGGAATAGCTGCGTCTTCGTCCCCGAGGGCTCCGACATCGTCGTGACCTGACGGTCTCGCGCGCCGGCGCGCTACCGGAATTGAGTGCGGCCCTAGCGCGGCACTTCGGCGATGCGGTCCGGGGTGACCTGGAACAGGCGCTGGGGATCGCCGGCGACGACGACCAAAGGGTGGCCGGTCCAGATCGACAGGAAGACGTGGATCTCCTGGGGCAGCGGATCGAGCAGGTGGGTGATCGCGATCGGCGCCGGCCGAGCGCCCGCCGCGGGCTCGGCGACCGCGGTGTCGACGCAGGCATTGGTGAAGCCGCGCGTGCCGGCGATGCTGCCGTCGGCGGCGACGCTGGTCTTGAAATGGCCGCCCAGGAAATAATAGCCGCGGCGGGTCTGCGGGCTGATCTGATAGACGTCGATCGGGCCGTCGGCGGTGGTCGGCTGGACCACGAAGACGTTGAAGTCCTCGCCGGCGCAGGGGCGGTGGTCGAGCCGGCCGGTGGCGGCGCGAGCGGCCGCCATCCGCGCCTGGATCGGGTTGAGCGGCGGCCGGCCCGCCGGGTCGATATGGACGCCGCGCGACACGACGCGCCCGCCCAGCATGGTGACCCGGTAGACCGCGGCCGGGCCGCTGGCGGCATCGGCGTAGAAGGTGACGGTGACGCCATTGCCCTCGGGCTCGGCGATCCAGCCGGTGATGCCAGCGGCGGCGGGATCGGAGACGCGGCTCAGCATGTCCTGGGTTGCGAAGCGCCCCGCGCTCGCGATCAGGCCGAGCTGCCGCCCCCGCAGCACCGAGGCATCGAGCGCGGCGCGCTCGGCCCGGCTCAACGGCTGCGGCGGGCCGGTGAGGATGGGGCGCGGCGCGGGGGCCTGGGGCTGCGGCGCCGGGGCTTCGGGTTGCGGCGCGGGGGCTTCGGGCCGCGGCGCCGCTTGGGCGGGGACGGCCTGCGCCGGCGTCTCGGCGGGGGGCGGCGCGTCCTGGAGCCCCTCGACGGTATTGCCGAGGTCCGAAAGGCCGGGCTCCGCCACGTTCACCGCCGCGGGCGCCGCCTCCTGCGCCAGCGCGTTGACGGCGAGCAGGGCCGCGGCGGACGCGGTCACGAACAGGGGGGCGAGACGCATGCGAAGGTCCTTGGGTGGTTGCCGCGCGGCAATGGACCGGCGCGCGGCGGCGATCAAGCCGCCAACGCCCAGGCGGGCGTCAATGGGGACGGTTGTTACGCAACTGGGACAGTTACGAGTGAACGTCCCCCTGGCCGAGCGTCAGTTCGCAGCCGAAATTGAGGCCGATGCGGCCGTCCCTGGCCCAGCGGACGAAGGCGTGGATCGGGCTGCAGCCCTCGAAGCGGATGATCACGCTCTCGCCGAGCCTGGCGGCGAGGTCGCTTTCGATCATCGTCCCGCGCGAGGAGATGTTGACCACAGGCACGACATAAGTGGCGCCGCGAAAGAGCAGGGAGGAGCGTTCGTTCGCGACCTCCTGGCGCTGCTCGCGCCGGCGGTCGGCGGGCCGGGCCGCAGCTTCTTCGCGCACAAGTGGCTGGGTCGCCATGGCCAATCCTCCCGGATCGTTGGGAGGAGAAGATGACGCACAGAGGTTACCGAAACGTGAGCGAAGAGCGACCGGCCGCCGCTAATTCCCCGGCCATTGCGACAAGGATGGCGGTCGAGCCGGATTTCGGTCACACAGGCGCGATGACCGACTTCCAGCACATCCGCCTCCAACGCTCGCCCGCCGCCGTCGCCACGATCACGCTCGACCGCCCGGATTCGCTGAACGCGCTCAACGCCGCGATGCTCGACGAGCTGCGCGCCGCCGTCGAGGGCCTGCCCGGCTCGGGCGCGCGCTGCCTGCTGCTGGCGGGCGCGGGGCGGGGCTTTTCGAGCGGGGCTGATCTCGCCTCCGGGGCCGGCCTGCCCGACGACGTCGGCGCTGCGCTGGAGGCGCATTTCAACCCCTTGATCCAGGCGATCTTCGCTTTGCCCCTTCCCGTCGTCGCCGCGGTCAGGGGACCGTGCGCCGGCGCCGGCTGCTCGCTCGCTTTGGCCGCCGACATCGTGATCGCCAGCGGCACCGCTTATTTCCTGCAGGCCTTCATCAATATCGGCCTCATCCCCGATGCCGGGGCGACCTGGCTGCTGCCGCGCCTCGCCGGCCGCGCCAGGGCGATGGAGATGATGATGCTCGGCGAGCGCGTTCCGGCGGAGAAGGCGGCGGAGTGGGGCCTGATCAGCAGGGTCGTTGAGGATGACGCGCTGGACAGCGAAGCCGCCGCTCTCGCCACGCGCCTGGCCGAGGGCCCGACCGCCGCCTACGGCCTGCTCCGCGGCCTCGCCCGCGACGCCGAGCAGGCGTCGCTGACCCAAGCGCTCGCCGCCGAACGCATCGCCCAGCGCGACGCCGGCCGCACCGACGATTTCAAGGCCGGGGTAATGGCTTTTCTCCAAAAGCAAAAGCCGACCTTCGAGGGGCGCTGACTCTTCGGCCGCCCAAGGCGATCGCGATCCGCCCTCGCCGCACCGCCGCATGGGGACCTGGGGGCGGACATCGCCCCGCTCCGCCCGGGCGCCCGGATCGGCGTAAGACTTTCCCTTATAAGGGAGCTCCCTTAAAAGGGAAAGCCCCCCCCCCGGGGGCGTTCGCACCTCTGCGCTTGTGCGCGTGCTCCCCGATCGGTGCGCTGGCGGTGGCGAGGCGCGCGGCTGGGCGAGGGTCATTGACGGCCGTGAGGGCGCGCCGGCTTGACCTTTGCCCCGCACGCGGCTTGAACGCAGGCCATGGCAACCACGATCGAAGAGCTCGACCGGCGCCGCGCGGCCGCGCGCCTGGGCGGGGGCGAAAAGCGCATCGCGGCGCAGCATGCCAAGGGCCGGCTGACCGCGAGGGAGCGGCTGAAGGTACTGCTCGATCAGGGCTCGTTCGAAGAATATGACATGTATGTCGAGCATAATTGCGTCGATTTCGGAATGGAGGAGCAGAAATTCCCCGGCGACGGCGTCGTCACCGGCTCGGGCACGATCAACGGCCGCCTGGTCTTCGTCTTCGCGCAGGATTTCACCGTGTTCGGCGGCTCGCTCTCCGAGCGCCACGCGCAGAAGATCTGCAAGGTGATGGACATGGCGATGAAGGCCGGCGCGCCCGTCATCGGCCTGAACGATTCCGGCGGCGCCCGCATCCAGGAGGGCGTGGCGAGCCTGGCCGGCTATGCGGAGGTCTTCCAGCGCAACGTGCTCGCGAGCGGCGTGATCCCGCAGGTGAGCCTGATCATGGGCCCCTGCGCGGGCGGCGCGGTCTATTCGCCGGCGATGACCGACTTCATCTTCATGGTGAAGGACTCATCCTACATGTTCGTCACCGGCCCGGACGTGGTGAAGACCGTCACCAACGAGGTGGTGACGCAGGAGGAATTGGGCGGCGCGGTCACCCACACCACCAAATCGGGCGTCGCCGACATCGCCTTCGAGAACGACATCGACGCGCTGCTCGCCACCCGTGACTTCTTCGATTTCCTGCCGCTCTCCAACCGCCACGATGCGCCCGAGCGCCCCTGCCACGATCCCTGGGACCGGCAGGAGGACAGCCTCGACACCCTGATCCCGGACAGCGCCGCCACGCCCTACGACATGCACGAACTGATCGCCAAGGTGGTCGACGAGGGCGACTTCTTCGAGCTCCAGCCCGCTCATGCCGCCAACATCGTCATCGGCTTCGGCCGCGTCGAGGGCCGCACGATCGGCGTGGTCGCCAACCAGCCGATGGTGCTCGCCGGCGTGCTCGACATCAAATCCTCGAAGAAGGCGGCGCGCTTCGTGCGCTTCTGCGACGCCTTCGACATTCCGATCATCACCTTCGTCGACGTCCCCGGCTTCCTCCCCGGCGTTGCCCAGGAGCATGAGGGCATCATCAAGAACGGCGCCAAATTGCTCTTCGCCTACGCCGAGGCCACGGTGCCGAGGATCACCGTCATCACCCGCAAGGCCTATGGCGGCGCCTATGACGTGATGGCGTCGAAGCACCTGCGCGGCGACCTCAATTACGCCTGGCCGACCGCCGAGATCGCGGTGATGGGCGCCAAGGGCGCGGTCGAGATCATTTTTCGCGGGCGTACGGCGGAAGAAATCGCCGAGCGCAGCGCCGAATATGAGGCCCGGTTCGCCAACCCCTTCGTGGCAGCGTCGAAGGGCTTCATCGACGAAGTGATCATGCCGCATTCGACGCGGCGGCGGATCGCGGTGGGGTTGCGGAAGCTCAGGGACAAGCAGCTCGAGAATCCCTGGAAGAAGCATGACAATATCCCGCTGTGAACCCACTCTCGTCATTCCCGCGAAATTGAACGGGCACGTCATGTCCCCCGGACATGACTGCGGAGCGCGGGGCGCTCCGCACCAGTTCAATGGAATCCAGACTGCCTCGGAGCCTGATGCGGACGCCGCCTGGATTCCCGCTTTCGCGGGAATGACGGCGGACTGAGCCACCATATGACCTTTCAGGGCGAGAACCTCTTCGTCGGCCTCATCGCTTTGGCGCTGCTGCCGATCATCGGCTGGCGTATCTGGCGCGGCCTCAGGGAGGGAGAGCTGCCCATCTATCGAACGCGCCTGCAGCGCGAGGAGAGCGGGTCGAAATTCGCCGTCCTGCTCGTTCTGCACGCGCTCGCCTTCCTGCTGGTCGCGCTGGTCGCAGCGGATCTGCTGCTGGGGCTCGGCCTTCGCGCCTCGCTCGGGCTTCCCGCCTGAAGGCCGCGATTCTTCCGGGATTTCCCGCGCCACCATGCTAGTCTGCCGACCGGTGCATCGGCGCGAGTGGGGGTTCAAGGATGACGGACCATATCGAGGCCCTGGAGCGATTGCAGAAGCTGCGCGAGAGCGGCGCGATCACCGAGGCGGAGTTCGAGCTGGAGAAAGAAAGACTGTTACGGCCGGCGGCGACGGCGCGGCCGCAACCCTGGGTCTGGATCGCCGCCGCCGCCACGCTCGTCCTGATCGCGCTCCTCGTTATCCTGCTCACGCGCCGGGAAACCGAAGCGGACGCAAACGAATCGGTCTCCGCTAACGTCGTCGGCGCGCCCGCGCCGGTGGCGAACGCCGTCGCGCCCGCGCCGGTCGAGACCGGCATCAGAAGCCGGCCGGAGCGCGAACAGCTCGCTGCCGCCTTCCGCGCCGCGTTCGACCAGGACCGTCGCGCGACGCGCCGTATCGACGGCGCCAACGTCACCTACACGCCCGGGGGCCTGCGCTGGATCGGTGACCGGGCGGTGCTGGTCAGCCCGGGCCGCAGCGACCAGGACTGCCATGCCTGCTCCGGCGCGATCGCGATCCACTATCTGGAAGCGCAAGGCGACGGCTTCCGCGTCACCGGCCAAGGGCTGAATGGAGGCGGGGGCGCCGGCTGGGGCGCCCCGCCCGATTGGCGCTTTTCGACCATGCTGACGAGCGAGCCGCTGCTGGAATCCTCCGCCGGCGGCACCTGGCAGGGCCATACCTGCGCATGGACGCGCTTCTACGCTTTCGCCCAAGGCGGACCCGCGGAGGTCGTTTCCATGCAATTGCATCAGGACAATAGCGGCGCGGTGACCGAGGAATCCGGGGAGCAGGTGACCGACATCAGCGGCCAGATCAGAAACGTCGTCAAGGACCGCTCGTTCGACGTGACCTATACCGGCAGCGAACGGTTCACCGAACGCTATGTCCGGCGCGGCGCCCGATATGTCCTGGCCGGCGGAACAACGAGGATGAGCGGATGCTGATGATCGAGGCCGGCGTCGCGGCCGATCGTCGGTTCGGGCTCGGCCTCAGGGAAAGGCTGTGAGCGTGATCCGCATCGCCGCCGCTGTGATCGTCGACGAGGGCGGGCGGACGCTGCTGGTGCGCAAGCGCGGCACTGCGGCCTATATGCAGGCGGGCGGCAAGCTCGGCCCGGGTGAGGCGGCGCAGGACGCGCTGCGGCGCGAGCTGCTGGAGGAGCTGGGCTGCGATCTTGCCGGAGCGCCGCGCCCGCTCGGGCGGTTCAGCGCGCCGGCGGCGAACGAAGCGGGGCGCACGGTCGAGGCGGAGCTGTTCGCGGTCACCCTGGCCGGCGAGATCCGCCCCGCCGCCGAGATCGAGGATGCGATCTGGCACGATCCGGACGATCTCGATTCGATCATCCTCGCGCCGTTAACGCGCGACCATGCCTTGCCGCTCGCACGCGGCCTCGGGAGACGGATATGACGCTCGGCCGCCTGAACCATGTCGGGGTCGCCACGCCCTCGATCGAGGCCAGCGTCGCGCTCTATCGCCACCTGCTCGGCGCGACGAAGGTCCACGAAGCGTTCGACCTGCCGGCGCAGGGCGTCAGGGTCTGCTTCGTCGATACGCCGAATAGCCAGATCGAGCTGATCGAGCCCCTGGGCGAGGCCTCGCCGCTGCACAATTTCCTCAGCAAGAATCCGACGGGCGGGCAGCATCATGTCTGCTTCGAAGTGCCCGACATCCACGAGGCCAAGGCCGAGATGGAGGCCAAGGGCGCCAAGGTGCTCGGCGAGCCGCGGATCGGGGCACACGGAACCTTGGTGATCTTCGTCCACCCCAAGGATATGGGCGGCGTTCTGGTCGAGCTGATGGAGACGCCGAAGGAGGGCGGACACTGAGCAGGTACGGAGAGCTCGTTCGTCCCGAGCGAAGTCGAGGGGCGCTGGCACGGAGTCCTCACACGCGCCCCTCGACTACGCTCGGGACGAACGGCTAGGGGGTTGGCATGGCTGATCCGAAACCGACCAAGGCCGATTGGGAGGGCGCCGCCGCGAAGGAAGTGCGCGGCAAGGACCTGATCTGGCGCACGCCCGAGGGCATCGACGTACGCCCGCTCTACACCGCCGAGGATGCGCAGGGCCTCGACCCCGGCCTCCCGGGCTTCGCGCCGTTCACGCGCGGGCCCTATGCCTCGATGTACAAGGGCCGGCCCTGGACGATCCGGCAATATGCGGGCTTCTCCACTGCCGAGGACAGCAACGCCTTCTACCGCCGCAACCTCGCGGCCGGACAGAAGGGGCTCTCGGTCGCCTTCGATCTCGCCACGCACAGGGGCTATGACAGCGACCATCCGCGCGTGGTCGGCGACGTCGGCAAAGCGGGGGTGGCGATCGACACGCTCGAGGACATGCAGATCCTGTTCGACGGCATCCCGCTCGATCAGATGTCGGTCTCGATGACGATGAACGGCGCGGTGCTCCCGGTGCTCGCTTTCTACATCGTCGCGGCGGAGGAGCAGGGGGTCGCCCAGGACAGGCTCACCGGCACCATCCAGAATGACATCCTCAAGGAGTTCGCGGTCCGCAACACCTATATCTACCCGCCCGGGCCATCGATGCGGATCGTCGCCGACATCATCCAATATTGCTCGGCGAACATGCCCAGGTTCAACTCGATCTCGATCTCGGGCTATCACATGCACGAGGCCGGGGCGACGGCGGTGCAGGAGCTCGCCTTCACGCTGGCCGACGGCATGGATTATGTCCGCGCCGCCCGCGCCAAGGGGCTCGACGTCGATGCCTTCGCGCCGCGCCTCTCCTTCTTCTTCGGCATCGGCATGAACTTCTTCATGGAGGTGGCGAAGCTGCGCGCCGCGCGGCTGCTCTGGCACCGGATCATGGCGGGCTTCGGCGCCAAGAACCCGAAATCGCTGATGCTGCGCACGCATTGCCAGACCTCGGGCGTCAGCCTCACCGAGCAGGATCCCTATAACAATGTGATCCGCACCACCCTGGAGGCGCTGGCGGCGGTCCTCGGCGGGACGCAGAGCCTGCACACCAACAGCCTAGACGAGGCGGTCGCTTTGCCCACCGATTTTTCCGCCCGCATCGCCCGCAACACCCAGCTCGTCATCGCCGAGGAGAGCGGCATCGCCAACGTCGCCGACCCGCTCGGCGGCTCTTACTATGTCGAGGCTCTGACAAACGAGCTGGCCGAAAAGGCCTGGGCGCTGATCGAGGAGGTCGAGGGCCTTGGCGGGATGACCAATGCGGTGGCGAGCGGGATGCCCAAGCGCCGGATCGAAGAGGCCGCCGCCGCCCGCGCCGCCGCCGTCGACCGGGGCGAGACGGTGATCGTCGGCGTCAACCGCTACCGCAAGGACGAGGAGGACCATCTCGACATCCTCGACATCGACAATGCCCGCGTCCGCGCCGGCCAGATCGCGCGGCTCGCGAAGACTCGGGCGGAGCGCGACCCGATCCGCGCGCAGGCGGCGCTGGATGCGTTGCGGGAGGGGGCCCAGGAAGGCGCGGACGCCCCACCGCTCTCCGTTCGGCCTGAGCCTGTCGAAGGCCACTCCTTTCCTGAAGTTCCGACAGAAGAAAAGGGAGGGCTTCGACGGGCTCAGCCCGAACGGTTCGGGGAGACGAATCTGCTGGCGCTCGCCGTCGAATGCGCCCGCGCGCGCTGCACCCTGGGCGAGATCAGCCTGGCGCTGGAAGAGGTGTTCGACCGATACGGCACCGTGCCGACCCCGGTCGAGGGCATTTATGGCGCCGCCTGGAAGGACGACCCGGCCTGGACGCGGGCGCGGGAGGGCGTCGCCACCGTCGGCACCAGGCTCGGCCGCAAGCCCCGCATGCTGGTCGCCAAGATGGGCCAGGACGGCCACGACCGCGGCGCCAACCTGGTCTCCTCGGCCTTCGCCGATCTCGGCTTCGAGGTGGTTCCCGGCCCTCTCTTCCAGACGCCCCAGGAAAGCGCCCGGCTCGCGGTCGAGAAAGGGGTCGACATGGTCGGCGCCTCCAGCCTCGCCGCCGGCCACAAGACCCTCGTCCCCGAGCTGATCGGCCATTTGCGCGAGATGGGCCGCCCCGACATCAAGGTCGTGGTCGGCGGCGTCATCCCCGCCCAGGATTACGACATGCTGCGCGAGGCCGGCGTGCAGGCGATCTTCGGTCCCGGCACCAATTTGGTCGAGGCCGCGGGCGAGGTGCTGAAGCTGCTGGGGCACAATCTGCCACCCCTCGAGGAGGCCGCGGAATGAGCTTTCTCGCCCTGCTCCTCGCCGCCCAGATGGCATCCGCAAGCGCGGCTCCGGTGCCGCCGCTGACGCTGTTGGAGGCGTTCCGGACCTATTGCCACGAGCGCCGCGGCGACCGGCAGGCGGCCGCGCTGGCGGCAGGCTCCGGCTCGGTGGCGATTGCGCCGGCCGGCGATACGGGCGGCGAGACGGCCGCCTGGGAGAAGGACGGCATAAGGCTGTTCGAAATGTCCGGGCGGGCGGACCGCTTTTTGCTCGCGCCCGCGACCTGCGGCGTGAGCGCGAACATAGGGGCGGCGGGGGATGAAGATGCGCTCGAAGCCCTGTTCTTCGCCGAGCCCGATTATATCTGGATGCAAGTGACCGGGCACGACAGAAGGATCTACTGGAATCTGATCCTGAGGAGTGCCGGGCTCGTGCGGGTCTCCTTCGATCGGGCGCAGCCGGCGGCCGTTCGCATGACCTTCACCGGCACCGGCGAACCCCCGGAGCAAAATGGTGGCGAGATGACTGAACCACGCACCGAGTGGACCCGCGAACCGGCGCGGGTGGCGGCGGAATGAGGCCGCTCGGCGCGGCGTTGCTGCTGGTCGGGCTGGCCGCCCCGTGCCTCGCGCAGCCCATAGCCAATCCGTCCGGCTACCGCACGACCGTCTTGCTCAAAGTCCCGCTCGCCGATCTGGTCGGCGAGTTCGAGCGGCTCTGCCTCGCGACGTCGTTCGACCATGGCCGGTTCGCGGCCGCGATCGGGCGCTCGCGCTGGCGCTTCACGGCGCAGCGGGGTCCGGATTCGGAAGACGTCAGGCAGGCGCCCCAGGCGGTCGTCGTCTTCAACCAGCCGCCGGTCGACGAGGGACGAAGCTACGGCCCGCCGCAATGCAATATGGAGGCCGCCACCTTGCGGCCGGAGACGCCCGCCGCGCTCCGCGCGTCGCTCGAGGCGGCCTTGGTGCGGGTCGCGGGCGCCGTCCCTCCGCACCATATGCGCGGCATCGAGACCTGCTGGCGCTGGACGCCTTCGAGCGATTCGGTCCTCCGGCTCTGCCTGATGTCGAGGCCCGGCATGAGCCCCGAACATGTCGCCTTGTCCTTTCAGCGCTGGACGCCGCGGGCCGAGGCGCGCGCCCACCTGGTGCCACCCGCCGAAGGGGAAAGAAGATGATCATGCCGTTCGCCTTGGCTCTGCTCGCCGCGCAGGAGCCGCGATGGAATTGCGCCGACCCGCAGACCCAGGTTGAGATGAACGCCTGCGCGCAGCTCGACTTCGAGCGTGCCGATGCGGAGCTGAACGCCGAATATCGCCGCGCCATCGCCCATGCCCGCGCCAGCGACCGCGCGGAGCGCGCGCTGCGTGAAGGCGATAACCGGGCCGGCGTCGAGGCCACGCTGCGCGAGGCCCAGCGCGCCTGGGTCGCCTTCCGCGACGCCCATTGCCGGCTGCAGGGCTATGAAGCGCGCGGCGGCTCGATGGAGCCGATGCTCTACGACGGCTGCCTCGCCGCCCTCACCCGGGCGCGCACCGCCCAGCTGCGCGGCCGGCCCGGAGAGTCAGGCGAATGATCGCCCTGACGCTCGGGCTTGCGCTCTTGCAGGGCGCGGTGCTGCTGCACCCGACCGATGCGTTTCCGGACCAGGTGATCGAGCCCGAGGCGGCGGCCCGGACCTTCCTCGCCACCTGCTGGCGGGGATTGCGGTCGCCCGAGCGGCTTCGTGCCGCCATCCAGGCGTCGCCGCTGCAATTCGTGCCCGCGCCGACCCGGCATGCAGGCGATCGCCATCGCTATCGGTCCGACCGGGCCGACATCCATTACGTCCTCGAACCTCCCTTCGCTGGCTACGAGCGCCCCATCTGCACGATGTCGATCAGGCTGGCGAACGAGGAGGAGGCGACGCGGTTCATCGCCAGGCTGACCGAGAAGCTCGGGCTCGCCGCGCCGGAAACCGGAACGATGCTGGATGTGGGCACCACGGTCTATAGCTGGCGCGACGTGCCGATCGACGATCGCGCCTACCATCTCGCGGCGGAGGCGGATATCGACCCCAACGGGCGCCGGCCCGTGGTTCTCCAACTCTCATTGTCCTTCGAGAACCGGATGGGGTGGCCGGCGGAATGACCATGTTCAAGAAGATCCTGATCGCGAACCGTGGCGAGATTGCCTGCCGCGTCATCCGCACCGCCCGGCGGATGGGGATCGCCACCGTCGCGGTCTATTCGGACGCCGACGCGCGGGCGCCCCATGTGAAGCTCGCCGACGAGAGCGTCCGGCTGGGGCCGCCGCCGGCCGCGGAGAGCTATCTCAACGCCGAGCTGATCATCGACGCCTGCAAGGCGACGGGCGCCGAAGCGGTGCATCCGGGCTACGGCTTCCTTTCCGAGCGCGAGAGCTTCGCCCGCGCGCTGGCGAAGGCCGGCATCGCCTTCATCGGGCCACCCCCTGAGGCGATCGCGGCGATGGGCGACAAGATCGAATCGAAGAAGCTGGCGCAGGCCGCCGGGGTCAGCGTCGTGCCCGGCTATCTGGGGGAGATCGCGGACACCGACGAGGCCGTGCGGATCGCCGCCGAGGTCGGCTATCCGGTGATGATGAAGGCTTCGGCCGGCGGCGGCGGCAAGGGCATGCGGCTGGCTTATCACGAGCAGGACGTGCGCGAGGGCTTCGAGGCGACGAAGCGCGAGGGCCTGGCAAGCTTCGGCGACGACCGCGTGTTCATCGAGAAGTTCATCGAGAGCCCGCGCCATATCGAGATCCAGCTGCTCGGCGACCGGCACGGCAACATCCTCTATCTGGGGGAGCGCGAATGCTCGGTGCAGCGCCGCCACCAGAAGGTGGTCGAGGAGGCGCCCTCGCCTTTCGTGACACCGGAGATGCGCAAGGCGATGGGCGAGCAGGCGGTCGCGCTGGCGCGCGCCGTCGGCTATTACAGCGCCGGCACGGTCGAGTTCATCGCCGGCGCCGACCGCTCTTTCTACTTCCTCGAGATGAACACCCGCCTCCAGGTCGAGCATCCGGTCACCGAGCAGGTCACCGGCCTCGACCTGGTCGAGCTGATGATCCGCGTCGCCGCCGACGAGCGCCTTGGCTTCGGCCAGAGCGACGTGGCGATGCTCGGCTGGTCGATCGAGACGCGGGTCTATGCCGAGGACCCCTATCGCGGCTTCCTGCCCTCGACCGGGCGGCTGGTCCGCTATCGCCCGCCGGCGGCGCGCGAAGGCGTCCGCATCGACGACGGCGTCGCCGAGGGCGGCGAAGTCTCGATGTTCTACGATCCGATGATCGCCAAATTGATCACCTCGGGCGCCACGCGCGAGGCGGCGATCGACCGCCAGATCGAGGCGCTGGACGGGTTCCGCATCGAGGGGATCGGCCACAATGTCGACTTCCTCTCCGCGCTGATGCAGCATCCGCGCTTCCGCGCCGCGGAGCTCACCACCGGCTTCATCGCCGAGGAATATCCCGAGGGCTTTCACGGCGCGCCGGCGACCCCGGAGCTGCTGTGCGCGCTCGCCGCGATCGCGGCGGGGATGTCGTTCAGCGAGGCCGCGCGCGCGCACCTGATCTCGGACCAGCTCGGCGACCCCGTCCCGCCAGCCTGCGACTGGACGGTGCGCATCGACGGTCGCGATTTCCACGTCACGCTCGGCGAGGGCCATGCCCTGGTCGACGGCGAACGGGTCGAAGGGAGGCTCGACTGGGAGCCCGGCGACTGGATGGCGACAGCCACGGCCAACGGCGCCGCGCTGAGGATCATCGTGACCAAGCGGCGAAGCGGCTGGCTGCTCGCCACGCGCGGCGCCCGGCACCAGGTCACGGTCTACCCAGCCCATATCGCCGCCTTGTCGCGCCACATGATCGAGAAGGTCCCGCCCGACCTTTCCAGATATCTGATCTGCCCGATGCCGGGCCTGCTCACCCGCCTCGATGTCGGCCAGGGCGACCGCGTCGAGGCCGGCCAGCCGCTGGCCGTGGTCGAGGCGATGAAGATGGGGAACATCCTGCGCGCCGAGAAATCCGGCTCCGTCAAGGCGGTCAACGCCAGGCCCGGCGACAGCCTCGCCGTCGATGCGGTGATCCTCGAGTTCGAATGACGCTGTCACCGTAAAGGCACGGAGCGATGCTTTTTTGTCGCGTTGCCGCAACGATCTTCGTGACGAGCGGTTTTCCCGACATGCAAAAGCCCAAAGCCCGCCTTCGCGTCGCTGCCTTGACTGGCGCGGTCCTCCTTCTTTCCATCGCCGCGCCGGCTTCCGCGCAGGACGAAGCGGCCCCTGGCGGCCGCACGGTCACGCTCGGCCTGGGCGCCCAGATCTATCCCCTCTATCCGGGCGCCCATGATTACAATATCGCACCCTTCCCGGTCTTCGGCCTGCGCCGCCCCGGCGAGCCGATCGTCTTCCAATCCGCGGACGACGGTGGCGGTTTCGGCTTCCTGGGCCATGACAGCGTGATCGATTTCGGCCCCGCCGTCCGTTTCCAGGGCAAGCGCGACGAGGACGATGTCGGCGCGCCGGTCGGCAATGTCGGCTTCACCGTCGAGGTCGGCGGCTTCGTCGACATCAATCCCTCGCGCAACTTCCGCATCCGCGCCGAGCTGCGCCGCGGCATTGGCGGCCACAAGGCCTGGGTTGGCTGGCTCGGCGCCGACCTGATCGCGCGCGACGACCAGAATTACATCTTCTCGATCGGCCCGCGCGTGCGCTGGGGGAACAACCGCTACAACGACGCCTATTTCGGCCTGCCCTCCGCAATCCCGGCCTCCGGCCTTCCCGCCGCCTATAATCCCCGCGGCGGCATCACCGCGATCGGAGGGATCGCCAATTTCACCCACCGGCTCGGCCGCAACTGGGGCCTCCAGGCCTATGCCGGCTATGACCGGCTGGTCCGCGACGCGGCGGACTCGCCCATCGTCCGCGCCTTCGGCTCGCGCGACCAGCTTTCGGGCGGCGCCGGCCTGTGGATCGAGTTCAACGTGGGCGGCGGGCGGCGCTGATTCGAACAAGTCCCGTCATTCGTTCGTGGCGAGGCGCCCCGGGCTAAATGGGGGCTAAATGGGGACAGTATATATTTATTGGTCCGCAAAGCGCCTCAACGGAGCCGCGCCGGCCGGGAGTAAATATATACTGTCCCCATTTTTAGACGTCCCCAGTCTCTACGTCCTGCTCGCCGGTCTCGGCCTGGGCGAAAAGCTGCGCGTCCTCGGAGCCGCGGGGGCTCAATTCCTCCTCCGGCCGCGCGTCGCCCGGAACCTGGTCGAGCGGATCGGGGAGCTGCGCCTCCCTGGTTTGCGGGGTGCGGGGATCGGGCATCTCGTCTCTCCTCCCCCGTCCCAACGCGCGGCCCTTTGACTTAGCTCCCCGACTCATGGTGAGGAGGGCTCATGCGCTATCTCCTTCTCCTCGCCCTTCTCGCTCTCGCCACCCCGGCCGAGGCCCGCCTCGCGCCGGCCGAGCGCCGAATGGCCGAGACGGTGGATCGCGAGGCCGGCCGCACCGTCGCTCTTCTCGAACGGCTGGTGAACCGGAACAGCGGCACGCTGAACCTCGAAGGCGTGCGCGCAGTCGGCGAAATGATCCGCGCCGAGCTGGAGCCGCTCGGCTTCACCGTGCGCTGGGCCGACATGGCCGAAACCGGGCGCGCCGGCCATCTCGTCGCCACCCATGCGGGACGCGGCCGCAACATCCTCCTGATCGGCCATCTCGACACGGTGTTCGAGCCCGACAGCCCCTTCCAGACCTTCACCCGCAATGGCAGCCGCGCAACCGGCCCGGGAATCGGCGACGACAAAGGCGGTCTCGTCGTGATCGTCGCGGCGCTGCGCGCCATGCATGCGGCGGGGACGCTGCGCACCGCCAACGTCACCATCGTGCTCACCGGCGACGAGGAGCGGGTCGGCGCTCCGCTCGCCATCGCCCGCCGCGACCTGATCGAGGCCGGGCGCCGTGCCGATTTCGCGCTGGAGTTCGAGAATCTCGCCACCGAGGACGGCCGTGAATTCGGCTCCGTCGCGCGGCGCAGCTCGACCAACTGGACGCTGACCGCCCGCGGCCGAACCGGCCACAGCGCGGGCGTCTGCGGCCCGGGGCTCGGCTGCGGCGCGATCTACGAGATGGCGCGCATCCTCGACTCCTTCCGCCGGGAGCTGCCCGAGCCCAACCTCACCTACAATGTCGGCGTGATCGCCGGAGGCACCCCGGCGACGATCGACGCCGATGGCTTCCGCGCCGCCGCCTCGGGCAAGACCAACATCGTCGCCGAGACCGCGATCGCCCGCGGCGACATCCGCACCCTGAGCCGCGAGCAGGAGACCCGCGCCCGCGCCGCCATGCAGGCGGTCGTCGCGCAGCATCTGCCCCGGACCAGCGCCGAGCTCGTCTTCGCCGATGACGGCTATCCGCCGATGGCGCCCACGGACGGCAATCGCGCCCTGCTCGCCCGCCTCAACGGGGTGAACCGCGATTTGGGGCTCGCCGAAATGGCCGAATTCGACCCGGCCCGCCGCGGCGCCGCCGATTCCTCCTTCGTCGCCGGCGATGTCGACACGCTGGCCGGCCTTGGCGCGGCGGGCGGCGGCACCCATGCGGAGGGCGAGTGGGTCGACCTCGACTCCCTCCCCCGCCAGGCCAAGCGCGCGGCGATTTTGATTACCCGGCTGACTCGGGAGCGGAGGCGCTAGGCGTACCGCAAATCGTCATTCCGGACTTGACCCGGAATCCATGAACACGGCTTGCGAGAGATGACCCAGGCGGTGTTCATGGATCCTGACTTTCGTCAGGATGACGGTCAGGCGCGGCGCGCGGTCAGCAGATAGTTGAGCGACAAATCCTCGCCCAGCGTGAAACCGCGGGTCAGACTGAAGCCCAGCCCGGTCGTGTCGACCACCTCCAGTCCCGCCTCGCGCACCATCTCCCTGAGCTCGTCCGGCGCGACGAAGCGGTTCCAATCATGCGTGCCCCTGGGAATCCGCCCGAGCCCTTCTGCGAGATCCACGAGCAGGAGCTTCGACCAGGCCGTCCGCGCCGGCGTCGACAGGATCAGCAGGCCGCCGTCGGCCACCGCCGCCGCCAGAGCACCCACGAACGCCGCCGGGTCGCAAACATGCTCGACCACTTCGAGCGAGGTCACCAGATCGTAGCGCCCCTCGAGCGCCTCGGCCCCGCCGACGCGATAGTCGATCTCCAGCCCCTGCCCGAGCGCATGCGCCCGCGCCGCCGCGATATTCTCCGGCGCCGCGTCGATCCCGGTGACCCGCGCGCCAAGCCGCGCCAGCGGCTCGGCGAGCAGCCCGGCCCCGCAGCCAACGTCAGCCGCGCTCTTGCCGAGCAAGGGCTTCAGCCCGGTCTCGTCCGCCTGCCAATGCTGGTCGATCCGCTCGCGCATATATTTGAGCCGCACCGGATTGAGCCTGTGCAGCATCGCCGAGCTGCCCTTCGGATCCCACCAATCCGCCGCCATCGCCCCGAAATGCGCGGCTTCCTTGGGGTCGATGGTGGAGGATTCGGCGGTCACTTTGAACTCCGTCATTCCAGCGCAGGCTGGAATCTCCCTTGAACTTCTGGGCTCCAAAGGAAAAGAGATTCCAGCTTTCGCTGGAATGACGGCGGAGGCTCGAAACCCGGAGCCATATGCCTCGCATCGTGATGAAGTTCGGCGGCACGTCGATGGCGGGGAGCGAGCGGATCCGCCATGTCGCGGGGCTGGTGCGGGCGCGGGCGGAGCGGGGCGACCAGGTCGCGGTGGTGGTCTCGGCGATGGCGGGCGAAACCGACCGGCTGATCCAGTTCTGCCGCGAGGCCGCATCCGTCTACGACCCGCGCGAATATGACGTGGTGGTGGCGTCCGGAGAGCAGGTGACCTCGGGGCTGCTCGCCATCACCCTCCAGGGCATGGGCCTCAACGCCCGCTCCTATATGGGCTGGCAGCTGCCGATCCGCGCCTCGGGCCACGCCGCCGGGCTGATCGAGGGGATCGACGTCGCGGTGCTGGAGCGGGTGTTCGACGAGCAGGGCATCGCCATCATTCCGGGCTTCCAGGGCGTCGCCGCCGACGGCAGCCTGGCGACGCTCGGCCGCGGCGGCTCGGACACCTCGGCGGTCGCGATCGCCGCGGCGATGAAGGCCGACCGCTGCGACATCTATACCGACGTCGACGGCGTCTACACGACCGATCCGCGCATCGTGCCGCGCGCGCGCAAGCTCGATATCGTCACCTATGAGGAGATGCTCGAGCTCGCCAGCGTCGGCGCCAAGGTGCTGCAGACCCGCTCGGTCGGCCTCGCCATGCGCTACAACCTCCCGCTGCAGGTCCTCTCCTCGTTCGAGGACAGGCCGGGCACGCTCATCGTGCGCGAGGACGCGCTCAAGGATTATGCCATGGAAAGACAGCTCATCACCGGCATCGCCCACGACAAGAGCGAGGCGCGGATCACGCTCACCGGCCTGCCCGAGGCGCCCGGCGCCGCCGCCGCCATCTTCGGCGCGCTCGCGCAAGGCGGGATCAATTACGACATGATCGCGCAGGGCTCGCCCACCGACCTCACCTTCACCATCCCCGCCGCCGCTCTCGCGCAGGCCGCCGACATTCTCGAGAAGGCGCAAGAGGCGATCGGCTATGTGGAGCTCGCGACCGACACCGACATCTGCAAGGTCTCGATCGTCGGCGTCGGCATCCGCTCCGACCCCGCTCTGGCCGCCAAGATGTTCGCCACCCTGGCCGAACGAAAGATCGAGATCCTCGCCATCGCCACCTCGGAGATCAAGGTGTCCGTGCTGATCCCGCAGGACTACACCGAGCTCGCCGTGCGCGTGCTGCACACGGCGTTCGGGCTGGACGCGGAGGACGCGGCATAGGCTCCAAACGAGAGCCCCGCTCCGTCATTCCAGCGAAAGCTGGAATCTCTCTTCCTAAAGAGGCAAAGGGATTCCATGAATTGGGATCCAAAGCCCCGTCCGGGGGACGCGGCGCCCATTCATTTCGCTGGAATGACGGTGACTTGATGAACGATGTGAGTTCTACCCTCGGCCACGACCGCCTCGCCCGGCTGATGAAGCGCGGCACCGATTTTCTCGGTTGCGAGGTGGCGGTGCTGGGCGGGGCGATGAGCTGGATCTCGGAGCGCAATCTGGTCTCGGCCCTGTCCAATGCCGGCGCCTTCGGGGTGATCGCCTGCGGTGCGATGACGCCCGATCTGCTCGACACCGAGATCGCCGAGACGAAGAAGCGCACCGACCGGCCGTTCGGCGTCAACCTCATCACCATGCACCCGATGCTCACCGACCTGATCGCGACCTGCGCGCGCCATGAGGTGAGCCACGTCGTCTTCGCGGGCGGCCTGCCGCCCTCCGGCGCGATCGACAAGGTCAAGGCGTTCGGGGCCAAGCTGATCTGCTTCGCTCCAGCGCTTTCGCTGGCCAAGAAGCTGGTCCGCTCGGGCGTCGACGCTTTGGTCATCGAGGGCATGGAGGCGGGCGGCCATATCGGGCCGGTCTCTACCTCGGTGCTCGCCCAGGAAATCCTGCCGCCGCTCGCAAGCGAGGTGCCGATCTTCGTCGCCGGCGGCATCGGCCATGGCGGGCTGATCGCGGGCTATCTGGAGATGGGCGCGGTCGGCGTCCAATTGGGCACCCGCTTCGTCTGCGCCACCGAATGCATCGCCCATCCCAATTTCAAGAAGGCGTTCATCCGCGCCTCGGCGCGCGATGCGATCACCAGCGTCCAGATCGACCCGCGCCTGCCCGTCATCCCCGTCCGCGCGCTCAAGAATCGCGAGATGGAGAGCTTCGCCGCCAAGCAGCGCGAGGTCGCGATATTGCTCGACGAGGGCAAGGTCGAGATGATGGAGGCGCAGCTCCAGATCGAGCATTATTGGGCGGGCGCGCTGCGCCGCGCGGTGATCGAGGGCGACGTCGAGACCGGCTCGGTCATGGCCGGCCAGTCGGTCGGCATGGTAAAGGACGAGGCGCCGGTTGCCGCGATCCTCGCCCAGCTCATGGACGAAGCATCGCACGCGCTGGAGCGGCGCTCGGTCCACGAATAGGAGACGGAGAAGATCATGAATTTTATGCTGATGATAGCGGCGGCGGCGCTCGGCGCCTCTGTCGCCTCGGCGCAGACGCCGGAGCGGGCGGGGCGGGACGTGACCTTCGCCCGTCCGGTGGCCGCCGGCTCATGGGGCGGGGTCGTGCGCAGCGGGCCCGGCATGGATTATCCGCGCATCGCCGCGCTCAGGGAGGGCGAGCCGGTGACCCTGCTCGCCAACACGCATATCGACCGGGACGGCTATCCCTGGTTCCTGATCCGCTTCAGGGGCAACCAGCTCGGCTTCCAATGGGGCGGGATATTGTGCCGCAAGGACATTCCGGTCGATGGGGTCTATCAATCCTGCACACGCGCCCCCGGAGCGCCGGCCCGCCGAGGGGGCTGAGGCGATAGTCCCCCTCCCCGGCGGGGAGTTTGGGGTCGGTCGTGCCCCCGGCACGACCTGAATATCACGGGGTGATATTCACCCCAAACTGGTAGGGGGAGGGGGTTCGGCCTCAGCAAGAGATTTCGGACGCCCGACACCCCCTCCCTACCCTCCCCCCCGAGGGGGAGGGAAATAGGGCCTAGCGGGCCGAGGCGCAGCGGCCGCCGCAATTGCTCTTGGGGCCGCACTTGCAGACCGGGGCGCAGGTGCATGGGTTGCATTTGCAATATTTGGTCATCTCAATCTCCATCATTGGGCTGTCGGAGCGTTCGGCCTAGACCCGCGTCGGCGGCGCGGCTTGAACGAAGCGGCTGAAATGCGCCGGCCGGGAGGTTCCGTTCGAAATGGCGGTCGCGGGGCGCGGAAGGATCATCGTCTGGGAAGGGGCCAGCCTTTGGGTCCTGGAGGCGGCCGAAGAGGTCGCGCAGACCGATTTTCATTCCCACCATGCGATCCAGGTCACGCTGGCTCTCGCGGGCGACTTCGAGCTTCGCGCCGCCGGGGAGCGGCTGACCGGGCCGGCGGTGGCCGTGGCCGCCGACGCCAGCCACATCTTCCGGGCAACCGGCCTCGCCGCCTTCCTGTTCGTCGAGCCTGAAAGCGGCGCCGGGCAGGCTTTGGCCGCCTCATCCCTTGGCGGCAAGGCGCTCGGCGCGCTGTTCGAACCGGCCCTGCGGCCGCTGCTCGACGGGCTCGCCGCGCGCTTTTGGGCCAATGCGGACGATTCCGAGATGATCCGGACGGGGCAGGAGATCCTCGCCGCTCTGACCGGCTCGGCCGCGGCGGTGGCGACCAATCGACGCGTCCAGGCGATGATCGCCTATGCAAGCGACAATCTCGGCAATCCGATCTCGCTGCCGGCGGCGGCAGGCGCCGCCTGCCTGTCGCCCAGCCGGGCCCGCCACCTGTTCGTCGAGCAGACCGGCCTGCCCTTCCGGACCTTCGTCCTGTGGCTCAGGATCAAGCGGGCGGTCGAGATTTTCGCGGCCGGCGCCTCGCTGACCGAGGCGGCGCACGAGGCGGGCTTCGCCGATTCGGCGCATTTCAGCAGGACCTTCCGGCGCAATTTCGGGCTGCCAGCCGCGGCGCTGCGCGTGAACAGCCGTTTCGTTCGGGCGGCGCCTTCCGAACCGGCCCTCGGGCGCCTGTTGCGCGACGGCGATTGAAGGCCGATGGTCGGCGCCCTGCCTGTTCCTGGGAGTGGATGATCCGATGACCTCTCTCGATGCCGCCTTCGCCGGCTCCATCCCGGCGCTCTACGACCGCTATCTGGGCCCCTTGCTGTTCGAGCCCTATGCCGCGGACATCGCCGCGCGCGCCGCGGCGCTCGGGCCCCGGCGCATCCTCGAGACGGCGGCCGGCACCGGCATCGTCACCGGGGCGCTGGCACGCGCCTTGCCGGGCACGGAGATCGTCGCGACCGACCTCAACCAGGCGATGCTCGACGTCGCGGCCGGGCGCGTCCGATCCGCCAACGTCCGCTTCCAGCAGGCGGACGCTTTGGCCCTGCCCTTCGCCGACGGCGCGTTCGACCTCGTCCTCAGCCAGTTCGGGGTGATGTTCTTTCCCGACCGCGTCGGCGCCTATCGCGAGGCGCGGCGCGTGCTGAAGGCGGGCGGCCGCTTCCTGTTCAATGCCTGGGACCGGATCGAGATGAACCCGGTCACCGCCACCGTCGGCGGCGCGATCGCCGCCCGATTCCCCGAACATGCGGAAAGCTTCTACCGCCGTGTGCCGTTCGGCTATCACGACAAGGCGCTGATCGAGGCCGATCTGCGCGCCGCGGGCTTCACCGGCATGGAGGTGGAGACGGTCGCGCTCACCAGCCGCGTCTCCGCGCGCGACGCCGCCATCGGCCTGACCCAGGGCACGCCGCTGCGCGCCGAGATCGAGGCGCACGGCGTCGACCTCGAGCAAGCCACCGAAGCCGCCGCCGCCGCGCTCGCTCCCCTCGACGGCAAGGACGTGCCGATGTCGGCGCGCGTGGTCAGCGCCGGCGGCTGAACGGCGCGTCCTCAGGCCAAGAAGGGATTGCGGATCGTGAGCGCCGCCTCGACGACGAGACCGTCCTGCATATCCTCCGACCACAGGTTTTCGCAGCCGGCGCGGAGCGCGGCGGCGACGACCATCGAATCATAGACGGCAAGGCCATAGCGTCGCGCGATCGCGAGCCCTCGGTCGTGCGTCTCCGCGACGAGCGGCACCACATCGAGCAGAAACCGCACCAGCCGTATCACTTCGTCTAGCTCGTCCCAGCTGAGCTTCAGTTTCTTTCGGCCCACGTTCGCGATCTCGTTCAGGACTTGCACGCTGACAATTCCTCCCTCTCGCATCAACTCCTCGGCGCGATCTGCCTTGGCGGGGTCGCGGGATGCGAAATAGAGGATGACGTTGCTGTCGATAAAGTTAGCGGGCATTCGCTTCGTCGCGCTCGAAGCGATAGTTCTCGGGGAGGCGCCCGCGATATTTGCGCAGGCGCTCGACCGCTTGGTCGCGCGAAATCTTGCTAACCTCGAAAATGCCGGGCTCGCGTCGCGTGAGCTCGATCTCGTCGCCCACGTCGAGTTCGAGCGCCCTGACCACATCCTGGGGGATGCGGACTGCAAGGCTGTTGCCCCATTTGGAAATGCGCATGGCCGACCCTCGATGATATACTACAGGCCGAATGTATATCATTCGCGCCCTGAATGTCCATGGCAAGCGCCGCCGCCCGCCCTATAATCCGGTGCGGCTTTGACGAGGAGGCGATCATGACCCTGGTGAGACGCGAGGTCCTGGCCGGCGGGCTGGCGCTGGCGGCGGCGGGCCTGCCCGCTTCGGCGGAGACGCCGCTCGGGCCGATGCACGGCCTGATCGGCAGGATGCGTGCACTGCCCGGCCAGCGCGACGCTTTGCTCCAGATCCTGCTCGAAGGCACAAGCGGGATGCCGGGCTGCCTCTCTTATGTCGTCGCGAGGGATCCGGCCGACGCCGGCGCGATCTGGATCACCGAAGTCTGGGACAATCGGGCGAGCCACGCCGCCTCCCTTCAGCTCCCCCAGGTCCGCGCCGCCATCGCCCGCGCCCGCCCGCTCATCGCCGGCTTCGACAGCGGGCGGGAGACCGTCCCGGTCGGCGGCATCGGCCTGCCGATGGAGCGTTAGGCGGACGTGACATCCGCCGGTCCTTTCTGATAGCGGCGGATCATGCCGAGCCAGTCCGCCGCCTCCGCTCGCGAGATATTGACGGGCCTGCACGAGGTGATGGCGTCGCGGCACGGCGCGCAGGCGAAGCTCAACAAGGTCGTCAAGATCATCGCCGAGGCGATGGCGAGCGAGGTCTGCTCCATCTATCTGCTGCGCGACGGCGTGCTCGAGCTGTTCGCGACGCTCGGCCTCAACCAGGAGGCGGTGCACGTCACCAAGCTCGCAATGGGCGAAGGACTGGTCGGCACGATCGCCAAGGACGTCGCTTTGCTCAACCTCGCGGAGGCGGCGAGCCACCCCGAATTCATCTACCTGCCGGAGACCGGCGAGGAGATGTTCCACAGCTTCGCGGGCGTGCCGATCATCCGCAAGGAGCGCGCGATCGGCGTGCTCGCCGTCCAGCACGCCGATCCGCGCGCTTATGACGAGCTCGAGATCGAGGCGCTGCAGACGGTCGGGATGGTGCTCAGCGAGCTGATCGCCAATGCCGGCCTCGCCGATCGCGCGAGCGCCGCCGCGGACAGGAGCGACGAGGGGGCCCAGCATCTCACCGGCCTGCGCCTGGTCACCGGGATGGCAAGGGGCCACGCCGTCTATCACCAGCCGCGCGTGCTCATCGAGCATACCGTCGCCGAGGACATCGAGGCCGAGCGGCGCCGCGTCGTCTCCGCCTTCGGCCGCATGCGCGAGCAGATCGACTCGATGATGGGCCAGGCCGAGTTCGGCACGGTCGGCGAGCATCAGGAGGTGCTCGAGACCTACAAGATGTTCGCTTATGACGAGGGCTGGTCGCGGCGGATCAACGAGGCGATCGATTCCGGCCTCACCGCCGAGGCGGCGATCGAGCGGGTGCGCCAGCGCACCGCCCAGCGCATGCGCCAGATTGACGATCCCCTGCTCGCCGACCGGATGCACGATCTCGACGATCTCGCAAACCGGCTGCTGCGCATCGTCTCGGGCCAGCTCGGCACCGCCGCCCAGGCCGGCCTTCCGCAGGAGGCGGTGCTGATCGCGCGCAATCTGGGCCCGGCCGAACTGCTCGAATATGACCGGCGCAAGCTCAAGGCCGTGATCCTCGAAGAGGGTTCGCTGACCGCGCATGTCACGATCGTCGCGCGCGCGATGGGCGTGCCGATGCTTGGCCGGATCGCCAATGTCCGCCGGATGATCGCGGAGGGCGACATGGTGCTCGTCGACGGCAACGAGGCCGCGGTCTTCGCCCGCCCGACGCCCGCGATCCAGGACGCGTTCGACACCAAGCTCGAGGCGGGGCACAAGCGCCGCGCCGAATATGCCGCTCTCAAGGACCTGCCGCCGGTGACGAAGGACGGCGTCAGGGTCTCGGTGATGGTCAATGCCGGCCTTCGCGATGACGTCGCCGCTTTGTCCGCCACCGGCGCCGACGGAATCGGCCTGTTCCGCACCGAGTTCCAGTTCCTGGTCTCGGCGACCTTGCCACGGCGCGAGAGCCAGCAGCGGCTTTACCGCGCGGTTCTCGACGCGGCCGGAAACAGGCCGGTCATCTTCCGCACGGTCGACGTCGGCGGCGACAAGAGCCTGCCCTATCTCAACACCAATCCGGAGACCGAGGAGAATCCGGCGATGGGCTGGCGGGCGCTGCGCCTCGCCCTCGACCGCGACACGTTGATGAAGGCGCAGGCCCGCGCCCTCCTCGAGGCGGCCGCGGGCCGCGAGCTGCAGGTGATGTTCCCGATGGTCTCCGAGCCCTGGGAATATGACGCGGCCCGGGCCATCGTCGAGGAGCAGCGCGCCTGGCTCGCCAGCCGCAAGAAGAAGCTTCCGGCGCGGATTCTCTACGGCTGCATGCTCGAAGTGCCCTCGCTCGCCGAGATGCTCGACGTGCTGCTGCCCAAGCTCGATTTCCTCTCGATCGGCACCAACGACCTCACCCAGTTCCTGTTCGCCGCCGACCGCTCCAACCCGCGGCTGGCCGAGCGCTACGACTGGCTGTCGCCAGCGATCCTGAGGTTCCTGAAGCGGATCGTGCGCGCCGCCGACAAGCATCAGGTGCCGCTCGGCGTCTGCGGCGAGATGGGCGGCCGCACATTGGAGGCGATGGCGCTGATCGGAATCGGCGTGCGCCGCCTCTCGATCACCCCGGCGGGCGTCGGCCCGGTCAAGGCGATGATCCGCTCGCTCGACGCCAGGGCCGCCGCCGCCCAGCTCGACCGCATGCTGAAGACCCCGCCCGCCGATTTCCGCGCCACGCTCTCCGCCTGGGCCGGGAAGCACAAGGTCGCCATCGCCTAGGCCGTATCGACATTCGGCTTCTCTTCCCTCCCCCTGGAGGGGGAGGGTAGGGAGGGGGTGTTGGGCGTCCGAGATTTCTCGCTTGGACCGAACCCCCTCCCCGTACCCCCTCCCCGCCGGGGAGGGGGAGTCTTGCGGCCAAGAGCCTCTGCGTGTCCATACGTCCTAGCCGCACCCGCCGGCCTCGCCCACGTGCTGACCGGCGGGCATCGGTTGACAGCGCTGTGCCGCTGCGCCGATGAGCATTTCCTCATGGGGCATGGCTCTGGAACGAAAGCGATTCGATGTCGGAGCATGACGCGGACGAAAGCGAGGCCGGGTTCGTCTCTATCGGCGAGCGGCTGAGGCGCGCGCGCGAGGCGCGCGGCATGTCGCTCGACGACGTCGCCAACCAGACCCGTATCCCGATGCGCCATCTCCAGCATATCGAGGTCGAGGACTGGGACGCGTTGCCGGCGCCGACCTATGCGATCGGCTTCGCGCGCAACTACGCCAATGCCGTCGGCCTTGACGGCCCGGCCATGGCCGCCGAGCTGCGCGACATGATCGGCGGGCCGCGCCGCCGCGCGCCCGCGCCGGAATATTATGAGCCGGCCGATCCCGCCCGGGTGCCGCCGCGCTCGATCGTGATCGCCGCCGCCATTCTCGCCGCCCTGCTGATCGGGGGCTATCTGATCTGGCGCGGCACATTGGGCGCCGGCGACGGGACGTCTCCGAATCCGGCCGCCGGGGCGCCGACCCGAATTCCGGTCTCCGAGCCGGCCTCCAGTCCCCCGCCGGAGGCCCTGGCCGGCCAGAACGTCACGCTGACCGCGACCGGCAGCGTCTGGCTGAGGATCACCGAGGGGCGGGGCGGCGCCCAAATCTACCAGGGTATCCTCGCCGCGGGCCAGGTCTACACCGTCCCCGCGGGTGCAAGGCAGCCCGTGATCCGCACACCCCATCCGCAATTGCTTCGCGCCTCCGCCGGCGGCCGCGACCTCGGCCCGCTCCGCGCCGACGACCGGCTCATCGACGGCGTCAGCCTGCGCGCCCAGGACCTCGCCGCAGGCGCCCAGGGCGTGGCGGCGCCGGGCGCGGGCGGAGCGCCGGGCGCGCCCCCGCCCGAGCGGAGCCCGCAGGCCGGGCCCGGGCTGTAGGGTCCGTACTCAATACCCGCAATGGTCGTGATCGCCCGGAGAAGGCCGCCGGCAAGGCGGGCGGCGCAGGCCGGGCTGGTAGCCCGGACAAGCCGTCCAACGTAGCCGGCGGCCTTCTCCGGGCGACCGCGAAGCGGCGGGCGGCTTTTGGGCCAGGGCTACGTCGCAGCGTCGGTCACGATGCGATAGCATCGCTCCCTCCTCGCTCCTTGCCCTGACCCAAAATCCGCTCCGTCACGGCCGTTGCGGGTATTGAGTACGGACCCTAAGCGCGGCGGCGCGGACTTCCGACCGTCGCTTAACGCTGGCGACGGGCGCGATCCTCCCATATCATCCGCCGCAGGCAACCAGGCATGCGGAGTATATCATGCGTCTTCACCTTATCGGGCTGATCCTGCTCGCCGGCATCGGCGCGCCCGCTTTGGGGCAGGAGCGCCAGCCCTCGGTCGAGCGGCGGGTCGACCGGCTCGAGCAGCAGCTCCGCGCCGTCCAGCGCCGCGTCTTCCCCAACGGCAATGTCGAGCCCGAGGTCGGCGAGCCGGCCGCGCCCGGCCCGGCGGGCCCCGGAGCGGGCGATGCGCTGACCAGCCTGACCCAGCGGGTCGACGCGCTCGAGACGCAGCTCAGGGGGCTGACCGGCCAGATCGAGGAGAACGGCCATCGCACGCGCCAGCTCGAGGAGCAGGTGGCGCGGCTGCGCACCGAACTCACCGCCCGCCTCGACCGGCTCGATCCGCCGGCGCCCGCGCCCGCACCCGTCCCCGTAATCACGCCGGACGAACCAGACACCGAGCCGCCGGTCGAAACTCCGCCCGAGCCGGCGCCCGCCGCCGCCCCCTCGGTGCCGGGCACGGCCGAGGAGGCCTATAATGCCGGCTACCGGCTCTGGGAGCGGCGCCAATATGCCGAGGCCCAGGCCGCGCTCGAAGCAGCCGCGACCCGCTATCCGAGCGGCCGCTGGCTCAGCTGGACGCGCAACCTGCAGGGCCGCGCCTATCTGGACGATGCCAAGCCCGCCACGGCGGCGCGCATCCTGCTCGCCAATTATCAGGACAATCCGCAGGGGGAGCGTGCGGCCGACAGCCTCTATTATCTCGGCGAGGCTCTGACCCGGCTCAATCGCCGCACCGAGGCATGCCGCGTCTATGACGAGCTCGACCGCGTCTTTCCCGCCATGCGCGACGCGCTTCGGCGGCTGCTGCCGGCGGCGCGCAGGACCGCCCGCTGCTCGAGCCAATAAGCGGCCGCGACTGCATGGCGCTGGTAGATTGAACCTCATTTCAGAGTGAAACGTCATTCCAGCGAAAGCTGGAAGCTCTCTTCCTCTTTGCTACCCTGGGTGCATGCGCGGCGGCTGGACGTACATCATGACCAACCATGTGCGCGGCGCACTCTATGTCGGCGTGACCGCGAATCTGGCGGCGCGCGTGGCCCAGCATCGCGCCGGCAAAGGGTCGGCGCACTGCCGAAAGTACAATCTCAAGCGGCTCGTCCTGGCCGAGCAGCATGACACGATTGATGATGCGATTCGAAGGGAGAAGCTGCTCAAGAGCTGGAAGCGGGCCTGGAAGATCGAACTGATCGAAAAGGCCAATCCCGAGTGGCGGGATTTGTGGGAACATATGCAGCATTGAAGGAAGCGAGATTCCAGCTTTCGCTGGAATGATGAGGTTTGCAAATCAAATGAAAAAAGGCGCTCGCGGGTCTGAAGCGCAACCGGCAAAAGGGAACCCCGGCTTGCACCGGAGTTCCCCTTCAGCAGTTCAGCCGGCTAGGCTAGCAGCGCCGGCCCCGGCCGCCCGGATCGCCGTAGCGCCCGCTGTCGGAATCGCTGCACGACCGCCTGCAACGGCGGCCGCGTCCGGACGGATCGCCGTAGCGGCCACGATCGGAATCGGTGCACCGCGGGCGATAGCCGCTGCCGCAGCGCCGGCCGTAGCCGACGCCATCGGAGCCGCGGCCGGAATCGCGATCGGTGCAGCCGGTGCGGCGGCGTCCATAGCCGCTGCGGCAGCGCCGGCCGTTTCCGCCCGGATCGCCGTAGCGGCCGCTGTCCGAATCGGAGCAGCCGCTCTGCGCCTGGGCCTCTTCGGTCCCGACCACTCCGACCAGGGCGGCCGTGGCAACGCCGCCCGCGACGGCAGCGAAAAACGAACGGCGGCTAAGCTTGCGTGTAGGTTTCATCGGCGACTCTTCCCTTTCGCCAGAGGCGGGACAAATGCCCGCGACGACAGAGGCGTAACAGATTTAAACGGCGGGGAAAACCTTTCGCAGCCGAAAAATCCACTTCGACACTCAAGTCATTGATCTAACGTCGGATACACCTTCGTCCGTTCCCGGATGGATCGCCGGTCGGCCCCCGATCCCGGTCGTTGCACTGGCCCGAGCCGCGGCCCCGGCCGGCCGGATCGCCCCGCGCGCCGCCGTCCGAATCGCTGAACCCGGTCCGGGGCCGGCCATGACCGGCCGAATCGGCATTGGCGCCGCTGTCGGAATCGCTTTCCCCGGTCCGTGGGCGCCCGCGCCCGGCCGGATCGCTGTTCGTGCCGCTGTCGCCGTCGCTATGGCCGGTGCGCGGGCGGCCATAGCCGGCCGGATCGGTGGGATCGCCGTCGCTTTCCCCGGTCCGGCCGCGGCCGCGGCCAGGCGAATCGGCTCTGGCGCCGCTGTCCGAATCGGTTTCCTGGAAGGCCAGCGCCCGGCCCGAAACCATGGCCAGCGCGCCGCCCGCCGCGAGCCCGCCGGCGACCGTGGCCAGGAACGAGCGGCGGCTCAGCCTGCGCGTCGCTTTCATGCGCCTTCTCCCCGCCGCGGGGCACAAGTGCGTTTCCCCGCCCGGCGCGACAGGGCTAGGATGGCATTCATGAACGGCTCCTTGCCCGAACCCGCCGGCGTCGACCGCTTCCGCGCCGACGTCGAGGCCCTGACCGGCCCCGCGCCGGGCCTGCTCGGCGTCGCGGTTTCGGGCGGGCCCGACAGCCTCGCCTTGCTGCTCCTCGCGTGTGCCGCCTTTCCGGGCGGCGTCCGCGCCGCGACCGTCGACCACCAGCTGCGGCCCGAAAGCGCCGCCGAGGCCGCCTTCGTCCACGATATCTGCGCCCGCCTTGCCATTCCCCACGCGACGCTCGCCGCCGGCGACGCCATTGCCGGCAACGTCCAGGCCGGGGCGCGCGCCTTGCGCTACCGGCTGCTCGCCGGCTGGGCGGCGGCCGAAGGGACAGGCTGGCTGCTCACCGCGCATCATCGCGACGACCAGGCCGAGACCCTGCTGATGCGGCTCCAGCGCGGCTCGGGGCTCGCCGGCCTCGCCGGCATCCGCGCGGCCACCGAGATCTTCGGCCTCCGGGTAGCGCGGCCGCTGCTCGGCTGGTCCCGCGCCGAGCTGGCCGATCTGGTCGCGGCGGCCGGCCTCGAGGCGGTGCAGGACCCCGGCAATCGGGACGAACGCTACGACCGCGCCCGCCTGCGCCGCCGCCTTGGCGAGGCGGACTGGATCGATCCGGCGCCGCTTGCCCGCAGCGCGCAGGCGCTCGCCGAGGCCGAAGCCGCGCTGGAGTGGAGCGTCGAGCGGCTGATCGAGGAGCGCGTCGAGGCCGCGCCGGGCGGCCTCGCCTTCGACCCTGCGGGAATTCCCGCCGAACTCCGCCGCCGCGCGCTGCTGCGCCTGCTCGCCCTCCTCGTGCCCGCCGATCCGCCGCGCGGCGACGCCGTCCAGCGCCTGCTGGCCGCCCTCGAGACGGGCGCGACGGCGACCCTGGCCGGGGTCAAATGCGAAGGCGGCCCGATCTGGCGGCTCACCCCCGAACCGCCCCGGCACAATAGCTAGCCGCGCTTCGCCCTGACCAGCGCCTCGTCCAGCGCCGACAGGAAGCGCGAGCGGTCGGCCTTGGCGAAGGGCGCCGGCCCGCCCATGATCCCGTCCGCGCCTGCGCACAGATCGGCCATGATCGCCCGCGTCGCCACCGCCGCGCCGATCGAAGCGTCCGTGAACGGCCGCCCGTTGGGCGCGATCACCGCCGCCGCGCCCGCCTTCAGGCAGCGGTCGGCGAGCAAGATGTCGCCGGTCACCACCAGCGCGCCCGGGCCCGCCCGTTCCGCGATCCAGTCGTCGGCCGCGTCGAACGCGTCGGAGACGGTCACCCGCTCGATCAGCACATGCTCGGGCACCCTGATCCGCGCGTTGCTTACGATCCGCACCGGCACGCCGTGCCGCCAGGCGAACTTGTAGATCTCGTCCTTGACCGGACAGGCGTCGGCATCGACGAGGATGATTGAGGCGGGGGGATTGCTCATCCCCCCATGATAGCGGCATGATGGCGCGGCGGAACCGACTTCTCCTGCCTGAGTTTGCCAGTTCGACCCCTCAAGACCGTACGGAGCCACAATATGTCCAGCACAACCAACGACGACGCCCCCAACGCGGCCACCGCGGCCGGCAAATCGGGCCTGGTCAAGCGCGCCGCCAGCAAGGCCGGCGGCGCCGCCAAGAGCGCGGCCAGCATCGCCGGCGGCGGCGCGGCCAAGGCGGCCGGCAAGGTCGCCGGCCTCGCGCGCAGGAACCCCAAGGCGGCGATCGCCGCCGGCGCCGCGGTGGCCGCGGTCGCCGCCGCCGCCGTCGTTCGCTCGCGCCGCAACAAGGCCGCCAGCACGGCGGGCAAGGGTGGGACGGCAAAGAAGAAGAGCTAGCGCTGCGCGGAGACCCGCCCGAGCGGGCCGGAGCGGGACGGCGCGCATGAAGGCGGCCGCCCTGGCCGCCGGCTGCGCGCTCCTGACCGGCGCTCTTCCCTCCGCGGCGGCCGCGCAGGCGCCAGCCGCGCCCTCCGCCCGCCCGCGGCTCGGACCCTTCATGATCTTCCACGATTATGACAGCGACGAGGTTTCGCCGCAGGCCGCCGCGATCCTCGCCAGCGTGCTTCGCGCCTGGCGCACCGGTGGCGCCGCACGGATCGTCGTCGCCGGCCATGCCGACACCGACCATTCGGCCGAGGAGAGCATGGCGATCTCGCGCCGCCGCGCCTGGCGGGTCCACGACTGGCTGGTCGACGCCGGCGTCCCCGGCGCCGCCATCGTCGTCCGCTATTACGGCGAGGACAATCTTCTGGTCGGAACCGAGGACGGCGTCCGCGAGCCCCAGAACCGGCGCGTGGAGATCATGCTGGAGCCCCCCGCTACAGCCCCCTGACCGAGGGCGGCAGCCGGCGCGGGGCGATCAGCAGCGCCCACAAGGCCCAGACCATCGCGTCCGCCCGGTCGGGGCTGCGGCCCGGCCCCTGATAGGAGCCGCCCAAAGTGAGCCCGCACAATTCGTCCTCGAGCTCGGGAAACGCGCCCGCCAGCTTCGCCCGCTTGCTTTCGAACAAAGCCGCGACCGGCTCCGCCCGCGCCGCCTTGCCCTCGCTCGCGTGGACCAGCTTGACCGGGAGCGTCACGCAGGCGCCGCGCAGCACCGCCTCGACCATCTTCCCGCCATTGTTCGCCTCCGCGACCACCCGGTCCGCCCCCCAGGCCTCCGCCGCCCCCGCGACCTTCCGCGCCCACCCCTCCGGCGAGAGCCCAGCCGCGCTCAGATCGGCGAGCACATAGCCGGCATCGTCCGCCCCCAGGGCGCACACCACGATCCCGCACGCATCGCCATCGACGCCCGCCGGCGGATCGACCCCGACCACGACGCGCCTGAGGGGACAGTAACTCGTAACTGTCCCCATTCCCCCACTCGTAACTGTCCCCATTCCCCCCCCCCGGCTCGCCTCGATCAGATCCCGGGTCCACAGCGCCCCCTCGACATCCTCGATCAGCTCGCCGTCCAGCTCCTGCCGCCCCATCCGCGTCCCCGCATAGAGCCCGTTCACCGCCTCGAAAAATTCCGCCGGCAGGTGCACGTTCTCGCTCGTCCGCCCGCGCGTCACCTGCGTCCCCGCCTCCCCCAGGATGCGCCTCAGCGCCGCCACCGGCCGCGGCGTCGTGGTCACCATCGCCCGCGGCCGCTCGCCCAGCCGCAGCCCCAGCCGCAGCATGTCCCAGGTCGCCTCCGGCCGCGCCCATTTGGCGAGCTCGTCGCACCAGGCGAAATGATGCTCGGGCCCGCGCAGCCGCGACGGCTTCTCGCCCGAATAAGCGAACGCCGTCGCCCCTGAGGAAAAGCGCAGCTCCCCTCTGGTCGACAGCCACAAGGGCGCCTCCCCGGTCCGCGCCGTAGCGAGCAGCCCGCTCTTCCCCTCGACCATGATCCGCCCGACATCGTCGAGGCTCGCCCCGACGAGCGCGATCCGCGCCCCCGGCGTCTCGCGCGCCCGCGCCCCCACCCATTCCGCCCCGGCCCGAGTCTTGCCGAAGCCGCGCCCCGCCATCATCACCCAGACCCGCCAGCCGGCTTCAGGCTCCTCCTGCCCGTAGTGCGCCTGCCATTGCCAGAGCTCGAAGATCGCCCGCTGCACGGGCGTCGCCATGCCCTTCAGGAAGCGCACCAGCCGCTCCTCGTCGAAGTCGGCTAGGAAGCGCAGCACCCCCGCAATCTCCGCCTCCCCCGGCTCGCCGCAAACCCGCCCCCGCCGCTTCACGCCGCTTCGCCCTCAATTTCCTCCCCTGCATTTGCAGGGGAGGGGGACCGTCCGCAGGACGGTGGAGGGGCTTCTTCCGCAGCCCGCGTCCCAGCAGCCGCCGCCTTCTCTTCAGCCTCGACCCTGATTCCGAACGCCCGGAGCCTCGTCACCAGCGCCTCGAACACCTCGGCATTGCTAGCCACCGTCGGCGCCCGCCCCGGCTTGGCGATCCCGGCCAGCCCCCTCTTATGCTCGCGCAGCAGCTGCAGCGCGTCCTGCGGCGTCATCACCACCGCCATGCCGGCCGCGCCTGCCCTGAGCGAAGGCGCAGACCGCCGCCTCCGCGGCGTCAACGCCCGCTCCGCCTCGCGCAGCGCCACCTCTTCGAGCCGCCCATAACCGAGCCGCAAGACCTCCTCCCACTCCGCCCCGAACACCGCATCCTCGCGCCGGTGCCGGAACACGGTCCGATAATCGAACCCGACCTTGCGCGCCGACAGCGAGGCGTTGCAGGTCGCCCCGAACCACTCGAGAAACGCATCCTTCGCCTTACGGGTGAAAAGCTTGCGCCGGGTGGGGGCGATTTGGAGCTTGCGGTTCTTGTTGGGGAGGATGCGCACGCGAGCGCCCACCCGCGGCTTGCGCCGTGATGCCATGTCATTCTCTCCTGAAAAGAAAAAGGCCGGAGCGTCTCCGCACCGGCCCCTCAGTTACTACTTACGTACCGCTCATCCTGAGGCTGTCGAAGGATCATCCTGGGCCTGCCTGCCCCCGACCGCGATCCGGGGTCGAAGGAGCCGGCGATGCCGGGCGGCCAATACTCACTCTCCCATTTGGGGATGAAGCAATCTGGGGGACTGCTTCATGGTCAGGGTGAGGGAGCGAATCTACACTTCCCCATCGTTCCTGTTTTGTACCATCTCAGCGTGACGCTGTCAAGGAGCTTTCAGCACCGGTTCAGATCCGCAGCTTGAAGGCACCCGGCTACCGCATATCTTTTTTAGGTGCTACGGTTGGTGTAAAGCGGGTGGAGAGCTCATGTCTGGAGCAATGTCGGGAAGTGCGATTCTTGCGGCTCACGCCCGCCAGAGCACCCTTTCGATCGTCGCGCTGACCATAAACAACACTTGCAATTTGGCGTGCCCTCACTGCTATCTGCAATATGACGGACCACGCGGTTTAGTTTCGGACGAGGTGCTGGCCTGCGTCCTGGAAAGCAACTGTGAGGGCATCTGCATCGTCGGCATGGAGCCTCTCGCGAACCGCGCCGCCGCCCGCCGCGTCGATGAGATCGTGGAGCGGGCTGGATCGAGGGGCAAGTGGGTAAGCATCATTACCAACGGATTGAACGCCGCGTTGCTACCTGCGGACACAGCGAAAAGGCTCGCATGGATCGATGTGAGTTTGGACGGCGGTCCGCGAACCTACGAGCAGTATAGGAACGGGTCTTGGACGAAACTACTCCGCGCGTTGGCTGAATTGCGAGAGCGTACCCCGATTGAGCTGCGCTTGCTGCAGACACTATCATGGGAAACAGCTTCGGCCATCGACGATATGCTCGATGCCTCCGCACTGCTCCAAGCTAGGTTTACTGTGTTCTCGCCGTTCCAAATCACTCGGGGTACGAGGGTTCAGACCGCGACCGAGATCGACCCAGTCTCCTATGTGAATGCCTTGGCGCCATATCGTCATAATCCAGATATTTTCGTTACGATGGACGCGACTTACGGTGGCCATCACACCGACACGCCCGAGGCGGTCGCTCGAGGCCGGGAGCTATTTGGCGGTCGTTTTTTGTACGTGGACACCGATCCGATTGACCGGGGGCTGATGCGTGTCACGTATGATGGGATCGCAACTACGCCCTTTGGCGCAATCAACACTCGGGATTATGCCACGGTTGGGATGCCGGTTCAGCGCGAGCGGCTTGACGCAATCTTCGATGCCTTGCAGTTCGACGCCCCACCCACCCAGTTGAATTGATCGTTCCCAATATGGTGGGACCGATCAGGATCGAGTGCCTAGACTTCGGCTATCCAGGGGTGCCGCTGTTCGAGCGCTTTCACTTTACGAGCTCGGCCACACGCACCCTGATCAGAGGGCCTTCCGGATGTGGCAAGACCACACTTTTGAGAATCCTATGCGGCGTCCAGCCGGTGCCGCCCAAGACAAAAGTTGAAACACCTACCCCTCCTTTCGTGGTGCTACAGAGCGACGGGCTCGTTCCCTGGATGACGGGTCAAGAGAATTTTGAGCTATTTTCGAAGGACCTCTGGGACAATGCTGTCCGCAGCCCCCTGTTCCCGCTTATTGAGCCATTTTCCGACCGCCGTGCCTGCGACCTGTCATTTGGCCAACGACGCTCGCTCGAGTTGACGAGAGCATTGCTTTCCAAGCGCCCCTTACTTCTCCTCGACGAACCGCTTAATTTTCTCGATCGCAATCGAAGGGCGGTATTTCTGGAGTTTATGGCTGACGAGGCAGTTTGCGGGTCCCACATCGTGATGACGAGCCATTACGAGGATGGCGCCGCGTTGCCAGGCAGCTGTGTGGTCGAGTTTTCAGGAGACCCACCCTTCCGCGAGTTGCAGGTGACCAAATGACGGGCGCCAACGCTCTAAAGGGACTAGCGAGCGCCCTCTTCGGCATAGCGCTTTGGTTGTCGATCAAGTACCTGTTCGATATTCCCGATCGGTACCTGCCTGGTCTTGAGGCCATAGGGCGAGCGGCCACCGACATTGGGCTTGCATGGCCGAGGCATATAGCCGCAACGCTCTCTCGGGTTCTGATTGGCTTTGCGCTAGGCGTGTCGCTCGGCGTAGCGATGGCACTTGCACTGTTCCGCATTCGCACGCTCGACTGGGCCATGCCGCTCGTGCACGGACTTCGGGCAGTGCCGGCGGTAGCGATCGTCCCATTCTTCCTACTTTGGTTCGGCTTCTCCGAAACTGGTCGCTACCTTCTGGTGGTTGTTGGGCTTGGATTTAACGTCCTTGTCGCCTGCGCGGATCGCCTTCTTGCGCCTAGGGAAGTCGATACAATGCTCTTTTTGAATTTGCAGGAACCGATTCACAGGCGCGTCGTCGCGTATTGGTTACCCCGCGTCTTGGAAGACCTCTTGCCGACACTGCGTTTTGGTGTGGCGCTCGCCCTAGGCGTTATCGTGGTCTCCGAAATGCTAGGAGCCCAGTCCGGCCTAGGCTATTTAATGCAAACCGCCCGTGCAACGTTTTCGCTGAATGTCATCTTCCTTGCTGCCCTGATTCTTGGCATCATAGCCACATTGCTCGACTGGCTCCTGCGCGTGATTTGGAAAAGCCTCATAACCTGGAGGAGATGAGATGAACCGTCGCACGGTATTGATATCGGGCGCCTCCTTGATCGGAGCTGGGGCCCTCGGATTGGTCTTACTCGACAGAAACCAGGACACCCAGGCACCGCTGCGCGTGGCCATGTCGCCCTATCAGGATTTGGCCATGCTCGTTAATATCGAGCCTCTCGGCCTCGAACAAAGATATGGCACGGACGTCGAATTGCTGACCATGGGCTGGGAAGAAATTCCCCCAGCGGTCGCGTCGGCCGGTCGGGCGGCCGACATCGGCTTTGGCAGTTATATTGAATACCTTACGAAATATGAGAACCTGAATGCCGGAAGCAACGACCCAGTTTTGTTTATCTATCCTCTCTATGTCTTCAAGGGCGGCGCCTTCGTCACTTTCAATTCGCAGGTACCAAGTCTCACTGCCCAACAGCTGAATAATAATGGAGACGCTGCTGTTCGCTCGGTTCTGGGTGGACGCATCGGCGCCCAGCGCGCTTCGGTATATGAAATGATGATATACGATCTGGCATTGCGCCACGGTGTTAACCCCAGCTCCCTTCGAATAACTGACACGCCTCTTGACCAAGGCTTCCTAGCAGCCGAGCGCGGCGATTTGGATATCGCGGAAGCAGGGCTGACCCAGATCACAGAGGCGCGAAGGCGTGGCGGCCGGGTAGTGTTCAACATGGCCGACGTCGGCTTCGCCGACATCACCGGATTTATAGTGAAAAGGAGTGTTTACGAACGCAGACGCCGAGATGTTGAGAATTTGATCCGTATGTGGTTCGATTGCGTGAACTATGTCTATCGGGATTTGAACGTCAACTCCGCTGCCAGCCTCGCGTATCTGAATGCAAATGCATCCACACGTTACACGCTTCCGGAGTATCGAGCCGCCCTCGAACAAGAATATCTGCCGCGGACCGTCAGGGAGGCGGCAAGTGCATTCATCGTGCCCACTGGACAATTCTCGTATGGGCGAATCGGTGCGACGGTGAACGCCTATCTCACGAGAAACAGGATCGTGTCGCGGCCAACACCGTTGCCGTCGTTCCCGTCGCTAACGTAGCGCTCGGACTCATTGAAAGGGCACCGCTGATCGCTGGACGGTCGGAGCGCGCTTCCCAAATCTCTCGGCGAGATAGGTTTGGAGCACCGCTGCCTTCCTCTTGGGCTTCTCGCATGTGGGCCCTAAGATCAATCGGCACCTTGGGCTATCCAGAAAGAACTCGTCCGTCCTGATAAACGTTCCTCGGCCGTTTGGGTTCACCTCGGCGTGTCCGACTCTAGAAAATGAATGCATAAGCCTCACTTCTCGCTCAGACCGATATTCTCCATGTTTGAACAGAAATAGGACTGGACTTAGGATTTTTCGAATTGAGGCCAGCCACTTGTCCCGAGGTAAGCCCACCGTCATTCCATAATCAAAAGCTCGCTTTAGTGGCTCATACAGCACGGCCCATGCCCTCGCCTTAGATCGATCATCATATGCAACACGATAAAATGACCACGCGTTGGTGACGCGCTTAATAGCCTCTCTTAGGGGCATCACGAGAGACACGCCGTCCGCCGCGTTACCGCCATACGCGCGCCAAAGATCAAGCCGGTCTGCTTCCCGGCAAAACGATACCAAATAGGCATTGCTCGCGGTTATCGGGCCGGAGACGGGAAGATCAGGAACGAAATTTTCAGGTGGCCCGTATATATTTCTCAAAATGGATCGCAAATCTAGCCACGTAGTCATCTCAACATGAGGCTGATCTACTTGATCATAGTCGGGCTGCCTATCAACCGGCGCAGGATGACGACCGTATTTCCCGGTCACGTAAGAAGGGAGATCGGTAACCATTTGCGAGGTTTCCTGTACGAACAGAAGTAGCGCTTTGCCCTCGAGTGGGTCATTCAAGCAATTCGCTTCACCAGCCCAAAGTGCAATGGCGCCAACTTTCTTGCCCTTAGGACGAGGCTCAGGGTCTAAGATCTTGCAGCAAGATTCCCAGCTAGTGAAGTGCGCTATTTCCTCCTCGTCATCAATTGTGTCCGAAATCCTCTGATAGCCTACTACCTGACGAACCCGATCCTGAAGATTGCTAAGTACCTGTCGAGCGGTCATAACGCATCCTCTAGGCGTGATGTCTCTTGAGTATATCATAATAGCGCTGAGGGAGGTCACGGCCTCGGCTGGTTTTTCTAGGCTGTGCGGCCCCGCTAGCGGGGTAAACCTCAGGAAACGGATTTGGTTGACCACTCGACATCGCGAAGCGCGCATAGTTACGCGGCAAAGAATAACCGCTCGCTAGAACTGGATCTGGTTTAGAAAACAGTTCTTGAAAGTAGTTTGCAAGAGCAGATGATAGGGTCCTGAGATCTGCGTCGCGAACCCCTGCGTTGCATCGAAAAGCAAAATAAGTCTTAATAGGAGAGATAGACGCTTTTTGGCACGTGTACTCAGGGCTGGCTATGCTTTGCGAGTACATTATTTGAGTCATAGGTGCGCCGAAGACGTATATTTTTTTTCTCTCTTCAAAAAACGTTCCTATGCTTCTCGACCACGCTGTGCAAACTTCCAAATCCTTGACGTCCCCAACCCCATATGAGGCTAGCCATGACGGCGGAGACTTCCCCCAACTGCTCTTTAGAATATCCACGGTCGGCTCAGTGTCCGTGACAAGGATGGGCTTGCCGGCTGCAGACGCGCGGTTATCACGCGTGAAAACCCATTCCTGACGGTAACGAGTAAACGCCACTTTCTCGGGCACGCTATGCCCCAGAGCGCCTAGGCGCTTTAACACGAGATCAACCGCGACAAATATTTCAATGTCTGTCCGATACATAAATGTGGGGCAGCCACGCCACCAGTCGTCCGATACGAAATGGCGATCGATTGCTTCTGCACCCAACCCCAGGCGCTTCAATCCGGAGGCAAGATGGTGCGCAAGGCAATACGTGTTCACGTACATAGGAAAATGTAATGTCCACGGAATGCTCCGGTTCAAAAGTGGTTCTAGGGCATTGTAGAGGGCGTCGTCCGCAGCCATGCTCCCCCCGGATTTAGTGACCTATTAGAATGCTATTCTATGCTGTTGATGCTTCACGCGATGGCACCCCGTCAATAACCTACCGTGTTAGGCTGCGGGACGCCTAGCCGATAGGGGCCAAAATTCATACCCAAACCCTACATTGCGCCCCGCGCCGCGCTTCCTATCTAGGCGGGTGTAGGATTTGGTCCGGCGCCCGCGTATAAGGCGCGGCGATACGGTGCTTCGCTGGGTTCCCTTTCTTTCCGGGTCCCTGTGAAAATGGCAGGGACCGGAGCTTCCGGGGGAAGGTCTGGGCGCTGACATCGCTTTGGTGAGTTGAGGAATTTGGAATGGCCGACGACAAGACCCCCCGCAACCAGGGCCCGGAGCGCGAGCCGCCCGCGGGCGGGAATTGGATGAAGAGCCTCCTCATCTGGGCCGGCATCCTGCTCGCGCTCGTGCTCGTCGTGCAGATGGTGAACGGCGGCGGCTCCTCGGCGCGGGACGCGATGGCCTATTCGGATTTCATCGCCAGGGTCGACGACGGGCAGGTCAAGAACGTGCAGATCGGCAAGGACCAGATCGTCGGCCAGCTGACCGACAATCGCGCCTTCCGCACCAATATCGTCCCCGATCCCACCCTGACCACGCGGCTGCGCGAGAAGGGGGTGCGCTTCGACGGCCAGCCCGAGCAGCAGACCTCCTTATGGATGCTGCTGCTCTACCAGTCGCTGCCCTTCCTCCTGATCCTCGGCATCGCCTTCTTCGTGATGCGCCAGATGCAGAAGAATGCGGGCTCGGGCGCGATGGGGTTCGGGCGGTCCAAGGCCAAATTGCTGACCGAGAAGCATGGCCGGGTCACCTTCGACGACGTCGCGGGGATCGACGAGGCGCGCGAGGAATTGCAGGAGATCGTCGAGTTTCTGAAGGATCCGACGCGGTTCGCGCGGCTGGGAGGCAAGATCCCCAAGGGCGCTTTGCTGGTCGGCTCGCCCGGGACCGGCAAGACGCTGCTCGCGCGCGCCATCGCCGGCGAGGCCAACGTCCCCTTCTTCACCATTTCGGGCTCGGACTTCGTCGAGATGTTCGTCGGCGTCGGCGCGTCGCGGGTCCGGGATATGTTCGAGCAAGCCAAGAAAAACGCCCCCTGCATCGTCTTTATCGACGAGATCGACGCGGTCGGCCGCCATCGCGGGGCCGGGCTCGGCAACGGCAATGACGAGCGCGAGCAGACGCTGAACCAGCTGCTCGTCGAGATGGACGGCTTCGAGGCCAACGAGGGCATCATCATCATCGCCGCCACCAACCGGCCCGACGTGCTCGACCCCGCCTTGCTGCGGCCGGGCCGCTTCGACCGCCAGGTGGTGGTTCCGCGCCCCGACATCGAGGGCCGCGAGAAGATCCTCCTCGTCCACATGAAGAAGGTGCCGCTCGCGCCCGACGTCGATCCGCGCACCATCGCCCGCGGCACGCCGGGCTTTTCGGGCGCCGATCTGGCCAATCTGGTCAATGAGGCGGCCCTGCTCGCCGCGCGGATCGGCAAGCGTCTGGTCGCGATGAAGGAGTTCGAGCTCGCCAAGGACAAGGTGATGATGGGCGCCGAAAGGAAGTCCATGGTGATGACCGAGGAGGAGAAACGGGCGACCGCGCATCACGAAGCCGGCCATGCCCTGGTCTCGCTCCACGTCGACGGCTGCGACCCGCTGCACAAGGTGACGATCATCCCGCGCGGCCGCGCGCTCGGCGTCACCTGGAACCTGCCCGAGCGCGACCGCTATTCGATGTCGATGAAGCAGATGAAAGCGCGGCTCGCTCTGTGCTTCGGCGGCCGCATCGCCGAGCAGCTCATCTACGGCTCGGACTCGCTCAACACCGGCGCTTCGAACGACATCCAGCAGGCGACCGAACTCGCCCGCGCGATGGTCATGGAATATGGCATGTCCGAGCGGCTCGGCTGGCTGCGCTACCGCGACAATCAGGAAGAGGTATTCCTGGGCCACAGCGTGTCGCGTGCCCAGAACGTCTCGGAGGAGACCGCCCGGCTGATCGACCAGGAGATCCGCCGGCTGATCGAGGAGGCGGAAGGAGTCGCCCGCAAGGTGCTCACCGACAATCTCGACGAGCTTCACCGGCTCGCCAATTCCCTGCTCGAATATGAGACCCTGACCGGCGAGGAGGCCAAGAAGGCCATCAAGGGCGAGGATATCGGCCGCGAGAATCCGAGCGCAAGGCCCTCGCTCATTCCCGCCACCGGCGCCTCCACCCCGTCGACGCGCAAGCCGCGCGGCGGGATTGGCGGGCCGGCCCAGCAGGGGGCCTGAGCCTCCTCAGATCACGGTGAAGTCGCTCGCCGTGATCAGCGGGTGGGTTTGCAGGTTTGCGAACAGGGTCGCGGTTCCGGCGCCGTTGCCATCGGCATCGAAGTAGAGATTGCCGGTGCCTTGGTCGTAGATGATCCTGTCGTCCGCGTCGTGGGCGGCGGTGCCGGCGAAAAAGGCGTTGGGATTAAAGGCTCCCGGGCCGCCAATACCGGCGAACACGGCATCGTCGAGCGCAATCTTGTCGCTGCCCGGCGCGAAGTCGATGATCGAATCGACATTGGTCGGGCCGAGCGGGCTGGTGAAGGCGAACGTGTCAGCGCCTTCCCGTCCAACCAGCGCGTCGCTGCCGCCCTTGCCGTCGAGCACGTTGTTGCCCGCATTGCCGTAGATGGCCTGGGAGAATTCGTTGCCGGTGAGCCTGATCGCGGCCGTGCCCGCATGCCAGTCGGTGGTGAACAATTCAACTTCGGCGCCGGCGGTGAGCGTGAAGCTCCTGCTCGCGAAAACCCGGTCGCTGCCTTCTCCGATGGCTTCGCCGACAGTGTCGCCGGCATCGTCGACGAAGAACCAGTCATTGCCCGCCCGGCCGATCAAGGCGTCGGCGCCGGCCCTGCCGTCGAGGATATTGGCGCCGTCATTGCCGAAGATGGTGTTGGCGAACTCGTTGCCGGTCAGATTGATGGCGGTGGTACCCGTATGAAAATCGGTGGACATGATCTCGACCGCCGCGCCGTGGGTGAGCGTATAGCTCACCGATGCGAAGACGCGATCGAGCGAGCCCTCGCCTGCCCGCTCCACGATGAAGTCGCGCTGATCGTCCACGAAATAGAAGTCGTTGCCGGTTCCGCCGATCAGGTCGTTCAGCCCGGTTCCGCCGTAAAGCTGATCGTCGCCCTGACCGCCGAGCAGGATGTCCGAACCGGCAAGGCCCTGCAGGATGTCGCCGTTGCGCGATCCGAACAGCACGTCGTCGGACGTGGTTCCCGCCGCGTTCACGGCAGCAGGATCGGCGTAGATGAAGTCCGAGGCGATGAGATCGCCGGGCCGGATCCCGTCGAGCGTGAGGACGTGATCGAAGCCGCCGTAAAAGGCGTTCAGCGTGGCGCTGCCGGTAAAATCGAAGGTCAACAGGGCAGTAACCTGGGAGAAGTCGCTGACGCCCCAGGCCGACAGATCGACCCTGTCCTCGTCGAAAGTGAAATCGTAGACCAGATCGTCGCTGAAGCCGGAGAGGCTGCGTTGGCTCATGACGAACCGGTCGAGGCCGGAGCCTCCCCGCAGGCCGTTGAAGCCGAGCCCGCCGATCAGGGCGTCATCGCCGCTGCCGCCGTCCAGATAGTCGTTGCCGCTGCCGCCGTCGAGCAGGTCATCACCGCCGCGGCCGTACAGCTCGTCATTGCCGCCGGCGCCGAAGATCGTATCGTTCGATGAGGTGCCGTTGAGGACTTCGGAGGAATCATTTCCCTGAATTACTGCCATGTCACGCTACTCCTGCATTCCCCTCCTCCCTTTCGCGCATCTGCCCAAAGTCTTGAACGGCGAATGAACGACCGCAAAATCAACGATCTAGCGCGCGGGGCGGGCAGCGCCGGAGCCGCCACCCGCGGGGCGGCGGCATTGGCAGGCCGGCCCGGCGGGGCGCCTGCCGAGGCTCAGCCGAGCAGTCCCATGGTGATGAGCAACAGGAAGTAGAGCAGCCCGGCGAGCCCGGCGAAGACCAATAGCGCCGCCGTCCGCCACAGCGCGCCGATGCGGGACAGCGCGTAAGCGCCCTTGAGCTGCAGGTACATGTGGATCGGCGGCAGCAGGACCAGGGCAAGCGCCCCCGGCCGGTCGCTGCCGATCAGCGGCCGGATCAGGCTCAGCGCCACCACCAGCAGGGTCATGAAGGCCATCGAATAGGTCACGAACACGACATGGTCATAGGCCTTGAACCGCCGCCGCCACGCGAACATCAGCCAGACGAACGGCACCGAGATGGGAATGAGCGCCCAGGAGAATTTATAGGCGCTGCCCTGCAGCTTGTAGGCGAACAGCTTGGGATTTTCGGCGACGTTCCGAACCGAGCGGTCGAGCCAGGGCCAGCCGCTATCGATGGTCAGCTCGGGGCCGCCGCCTTTCGCCGACCCGGTGATACGCCTGACGGTCTCCAGCCCCCGCAGCTGCCGCCTCGTGCCGGCCAGCTGCGCGTCGACATCCGTGGTCGGCCGACCGCGCGCCGCGAGCGCGCGGCGTTGCAGCTCGAGCCCGTCCGCGCGGCGGCGCAGCGCATCGGCGCTGCGGCCCATCTCGGCGCGCGCTTCCGGCGAGGCGCTGACATCCATCCGGAACGGCCCGCCCACTGTGCCGAACACCCCGAACATCAGGAAGACCGAGAACAGAAACAAAGCCAGCGGCGAGACGAACTTCGCCCGCTCGCCTTCGATAAATCGGCGCGTGAGGGCGCCCGGCCGCCGGGCGAGCAACGGCAAGGTCCGCCAGATCTTGCCCTCGAAATGGAGCACGCCGTGGAGCAGATCGTGCCAGAAGGCGTGGAGCGTGCGGTGGATATGGCCCCGCTGTCCGCATTGGTGGCAATGGGGCCCGACCAAGGCGGCGCCGCAATTCAGGCAATTGCCGTCCCCGCCTTCGTCCCGCTTTGCCTCGCCGGCCGCGGGCTCGACCGCGCGGGCGGCCAGCCCGCCCGTGACCGCTTCCCCCACGCCTTCGATGCCGCTCATCGCCGCCACCCCTGAAAGCGTCTATGCCCCCGATGCGAATCCACGTCGAGGGCTAACGCCACCCGGGCGGCGGTGTATTGTATCACTTGTATACAAGTGATACGTGGAAGCATGAGCAAGACCGCCGTCATCACCGCCCGTGTCGATGAGGAGACACTCGCGCTCGTCGATCGCGTCTCCAAGGCCCACAATCGCAGCCGTGCCTGGTTCGTCTCGCGCGCGATCGCGGAGGCCGCCCGCAAGGAAGCCGAGTTCCTCGCCTTCGTCCAGGTCGGGATCGATGCCGCCGACCGCGGCGAGCTGGTCCCGCATGAGGAGGTCGTGGCCAAGATCGATGCCATGATTGCGCGACACAAGGCGCGATGCGCAAGCTAGAGTGGACGGATCCGGCCCTTCAGGATCTGGACGCGATCGATGCGTGGCTCAGCACGGAAGCGGATGCCGACGTCGCCGTGCGAATGCTCACCGCCATTCGGCTCCGCGCGGACTTTCTGTTGGATTTCCCAGGTGGCGGACCGCCAATTAGCGACACCGACAGCCATTCCCTTCGGGTAAGGCGCACACCCTACACGCTGGTTTATCGCCTGCTGGGCGACGAGAGAATCGAGATACTGCGCATTCACCATGCGGCGCAGGACTGGCGCGGCGAATGACCCGCATCGGCCTGCTCGGCGGCTCCTTCAACCCGGCGCATTCAGGCCACAGGCGGATCAGCGTCGCCGCGCTGGAGGCGCTCGGGCTCGACGAAATCTGGTGGCTGGTCTCCCCGGGCAATCCGCTCAAGCCCGAAAAGGGCATGGCGCCGCTTGCCGAGCGCTTCGCTTCGGCCCGGCTCGCCGCGCGCCGCGCCCGCATCAGGGTCACCGCCATCGAGCGCGAGCTGGGCAGCGTCTATACCGTCGACACGCTCGCCGCTTTGGTCCGGCGCTTCCCGGAAAAGCGCTTCATCTGGCTTATGGGCGGCGACAATCTGGCCCAGTTTCACCGCTGGCGGGACTGGCGGAGGATCGCCCGCACCGTGCCGATTGCGGTGATCGCCCGTCCGGGCTATGATGGCCGCGCCCTCAAGGCACCGGCCTGGGGCTGGTTGCGGCGTTTCGTCCGGCCCGCGGCCATGGCGCAGGAGTGGACGGAGTGGAGACCGCCGGCGCTCGTGCAGCTGCAATTGCCGCCCGATCCGACTTCCGCGACCGCCATCCGCGCCGCCAATCCCGATTGGCACGAAACTGCAATGAAATCGTTTCAACACAAGGCCATCCGCGACGGCGTAACGCGGCGGCCGATATCGTGAAGGAGGTCGTTTGCCCCAAAATGCACCCGCTCCACCCGTAGGCGGAGCCATCGAACGGGCCGAGGCGCTTCATGACCTCGTGCTTCGTTCGCTCGACGACGACAAAGCGGTTGAAGTCGTCTCCATTCCCCTCGGCGGGAAGTCCAACATCGCCGATTACATGGTGATCGCCTCGGGCCGTTCGACCCGCCAGGTCGCCGCCATGGCGCAAAAGCTCTCCGAACGGATCAAGCGCGACCTCGGCCGCTCGGTCCGCATCGAAGGGCTGCCCGTGGCCGACTGGGTGCTGATCGACGCCGACGACGTCATCGTCCACCTGTTCCGGCCGGAAGTGCGCAGCTTCTACAATCTCGAGAGGATGTGGGCGTTCGAGGACAATGCGCCGGCCGCGACGGCCAGCGGCTGATTGCGCCTGCGGATCATCGCCCCCACCCGTCGTCCCGGACTCGATCCGGGATCCATGGACACCGCGCGGCGCGATTTTGCCAAATCCGTGTTCATGGATCCTGACTTTCGTCGGGATGACGAATGTAGGAGCGGCTGACCCGTGATCCTCCACATCATCGCGCGGGGGAAGATCGGGCGCTCGCCCGAGGCCGAGCTCGTCGAGCGCTATCTGAAGCGCGTGACCTGGCCCACCAAAGTCACCGAACTGCCGGAAAAGGGCGGCAGGATCCCTCCACCCGCCGACAACAGCATCACCATCCTGCTCGACGAGAAAGGCGAGCAGCTCGGCTCCGCCGCTTTCGCCCGCAAGCTCGAGGCCTGGCGCGACGGCGGCAGGCGCGAGGCGCGCTTCCTGATCGGCGGCGCGGACGGCTTCGGCGAGGCTGAACGCGCGCAAGCCGACCTCATCCTGGCGTTCGGCAAGGCGACCTGGCCGCACCTCCTCGCCCGCTCGATGCTGGCCGAACAATTGTTCCGCGCGACGAGCCTGCTTGCGAACCACCCCTATCATCGTGAAGGATAGGGAAATGCGATTGTTCGTCCTTGCCTCCCTGATCGCGATCGCCGGCGCCGGCGCCTTTGCCGCGGCGAGCGCGCAGGACTCGATCGCCGACGCCGCCGCGCTGGTGCAGGCCCGCGCCGAGGCCGCGCAGGCGACGCAGCGCTACCGGCAACTCGACGAAGAGGCGCGCCGCGCCGTCAACGAGGCCGACCGCGCCCGCGCCGCATCCGAGGCGCTCGCCGCCCGGATCGAGGCGGCCGAGGCCGATCTCACCGCGGCCGAGCGGCGCATCGCGCTGATCGCCGCGCTCCAGGCCGAGCAGCGCGCCCGCCTCGCTGAGCGGCAGGGGCCGGTGATCCGGCTCACCGCCGCCTTGCAGACGATGACCCGCCGTCCCGCGGCGCTGGCCCTGGTCCAGCCCGGCTCGGTGCGCGACGCCGTCCATGTCCGCTCGCTGCTCGCCGCGACCATGCCGGAGATTCGCCGCCGCACCGCGACGCTGCGCGCCGAAGTCGCGCGCAGCGCCGGGCTGCGCCGCCAGTCCGAAGCGGCTCGCTCGGGCCTCGTCGCCAGCCGCACCGCCCTGGGCGAGCGCCGCGCCGCTTTGTCGGCGTTCGAAAGCGCGCAGCGCGCCCGCTCGCAGGAGCTTGCCGGCCTCGCTCTGTCGCAGTCCGACCGCGCCCTGGTGTTCGGCGAGGAGGCGCGCGGCCTCGCCGGCCGGATCGGCACCCGCCAGGCCGAGGCCGCGGTCGGGGCCAGCCTGGCGCGCCTGCCGGGTCCGCTGCCGCGGCCCCAGGGGGCGGGCTCCGCCGCTCCTCCGCCCGGCGACACCATAAACTATTCGCTCGCCGTGGAGGGCCGGCTCGTCACCGGCGTCGGCGAGATTTCGGACGGCGGCGTCCATTCGCGCGGCCTCACCATCGAAACCGCGGCGGAAGCGCCGGTGGTCGCCCCCGCCGGCGGGCGCGTCATCTACGCAGCGCCCTTCCGCCGCTATGGCAACGTCGTGATCATCGACCATGGCCGCGGCTGGACGAGCGTGATCACCGACATCGCCACGCTCGAAGTCGCGCGCGGCGCCCTCGTCCGCCGCGGCGCCCCGCTCGGGCGGACCGGCGCTGGCAATCCGCGAGTCACCGTAGAGCTGCGCCGCAACGGGCGTCCGGTGCCCTTCGCCCAGCTGATCGGCGGGTAGGTGGCACCGCTTTGCCTAAACGGCACGGCGTTCATCGAAGGTTGCTTTGCGCCGGATAGAGAAGGCTGGTAGAAGCCTTCGCAAAAGCCACAGCAGGATTTCCCATGGCCAAGAATTTGCTTCCCGCGCTCGGTCTCGTCGGCGCGATCGCTTTCATCCCCGCCGCCACCGCCAGCATGGCCCAGGTCGACGCCGGCTCGGTCCGCGAGATCAGCCAGCTGATGACCGTGTTCGAGCGGGTGAAGGCCGAATATGTCGATCAGGTCACCGACGAGCAATTGGTCCGCGGCGCGATCGACGGCATGCTCGCCAGCCTCGATCCCCACTCCTCCTATCTCGACGCGCGGGGCTTCCGCACCCTGATGACCGCGACCGACGGCAATTATGGCGGCCTGGGCCTCACCGTCACCATGGACGACAGCGCCGTCAAGGTGATCGCGGCGACCCGAGGCACGCCCGCCGACCGCGCCGGCGTCAAGCCGGGCGACTTCATCACCCATATCGACGGGCGCCTGTTCTACGGCGGGACGCTCGACGAGGCGGTCGACCGGATGCGCGGCAATCCGGGCACCAGCGTCCGGCTCACCATCGCCCGCCCGGGCCGCGACCGGCCGTTCGACGTCACCATCACCCGCGCGATCATCGACATTCCGGCGGTCCGCTCCGAGGTCCGCGACGGCGTCGGCATCATCACCGTCACCACCTTCAGCAGGGTCACCACCGAATCGGCCGCGCGCGCCATGGCCGACATCGAGCGCCAGCTCGGCCACCCGCCTCTGGGCTACGTGCTCGACCTCAGGTCCAATCCAGGCGGGCTGCTCGACCAGGCGGTCGGCCTTTCCGACCTCTTCCTCGAACGCGGCGAGATCGTCTCGCAGCGCGGCCGCCGCCGCACGGACATCGAGCGTTATTATGCCCGGCCGGGCGACGCCGCCCGCGGCGTGCCGGTGATCGTGCTGGTCGACGCCGGCACGGCCTCGGCGTCGGAGATCGTCGCCGCGGCGCTGCAGGACCATCGCCGCGCCATCGTCATGGGCGACCGCACCTTCGGCAAGGGCTCGGTCCAGACCCTGCTTCCGCTCGGCGACGGAAGCACCGCCTTGCGCCTCACCACGGCGCGCTACTACACGCCGTCGGGCCGCTCGGTGCAGGAGGGCGGGATCACGCCAGACGTGCTCGTGCCGCAGCTCTCCGATCCCGATTACCGGCTGCGCAACCGCGTCCGCGAATCGGATCTGAGGCGCCACCTGGTCAACGAGACCGGCGTCCGCGACGAGCTCATCCAGGATGACGGCCGGCCCGATCCGCGCTTCGCCGCGACCGTCGAGCAGCTGACCGCGCGCGGCGTCACCGACTATCAGCTCGATTATGCGATCCGGACGCTGGCCCGGCTCGGCCCCGCGCCGCGGGTTGCCGGCGCGCCGGCCCGGCCCCGCGCGCGCCGCTGACGGACCGGGCGATGGCCAATCCCCTCGGCCTCGCCAAGGCGCTCGCCTTTCTCGTGCCGGCGCTGCTGCTCGGCGGCGCCTATGCCTTCCAATATTGGGGCAAGCTGGTGCCGTGCGAGATGTGCTGGTGGCAGCGTTACCCGCACATGGCCGCGCTCGCCTTCGCGCTCGCCGCTCTGCTCGCCGGCCGCCTGCCGGATCGCGGCCGCTCCCTGGTCTGGCTCGCCGCGCTGGCGATCGCGGTGAGCGGCGGGATCGGAATCTACCATGCCGGGGTCGAGCTTCATCTCTGGCAAGGCGCCACCCAGTGCAGCCAGACCCTGAGCGGAGGTTCGAGCGGGGATATGCTGAACTCGATCATGGCGGGGCCGTTAGTCCGCTGCGACGAGGTCCAATGGAAGGATCCCGTGCTCAATATTTCGATGGCGGGGTGGAACGCGATCCTTTCCCTCACTGGTGCGTTGGTGATCTTGTGGTTGAGCCTGAAGCGTCCCCGCCAGAGCTGACGCGCGCCTGGCGCCCCGGCGGCACGCGGCCGGACGCGGCGGCGATGCTGCGCGTCGACCAGGCCGGCGAATATGGCGCGACCCGCATCTATGCCGGCCAGCTCGCAATGCTTGCCGGGAGCCAGCCCGCCTCGGGCCTGGTCGCCCGCATGGCCGCGCAGGAAAAGGCGCATCTCAGCCATTTCGACGCGATGCTGGCGGCGCGCGGCGTCCGCCCGACCCTGCTCCAGCCGATCTGGGCCGTCGCCGGCCACGCGCTCGGCGCCGCCACCGCCCTGATCGGCCCCAAGGCGGCCATGGCCTGCACCGCCGCGGTCGAGGACGAGATCGACGCCCATTATTCCGGGCAATTGGAGGCGCTGGGCGACAGCGACCCCGAATTGTCGGCCAGCATCGCCCGCTTCCAGGCCGACGAGCGTGAACATCGCGACCTGGCGCTCGAGGCGGGCGCCGAGCAAAGCCCGGCCTATCCATTGCTCTATTCCGCGATCCGGACGGGTTGCCGTATCGCAATCGAGTTTTCAAAGAGGATCTGAAGTCATGCGCATCGCCTTCGCCTTTCTCGCCGCCGCGAGCCTCGCCGCGCCCGCTCTGGCTCAGCAGCCCGGCGTGGCCGTCCCCGGAGCGGCCGAGGCGCAGACCCCGGCCGGGCCCGACGATGTCAGGGTCAACCAGCTCATCATCTATGGCGACGATCCCTGTCCGCAGAGCACGGACCCCAATGAGGTGACGGTCTGCGCGCGCCTGCCTGACGACGATCGCTACCGGGTGCCGCCGAACCTGCGCAACAATCCCAACGATCCGGCCAGCCGGGCCTGGGCCGGCCGGGCGACCGAGCTCTCCTATGTCGGCCGCACCGGCACCGACAGCTGCTCGACGGTCGGCGGCGGCGGCTTCACCGGCTGCTTCAACCAGCTCCTCGGCCAGGCCCGCGCCGAGCGCCGCGCCGCCGGCGTCGGCGATGTCGACTGGTCGCGCATGGCGGAGGAGGCGCGGGCGGCGCGCGCGGCGCGGATCGATGCCGAGGCGCAGGCGGCCGAGGAAGACGCCCAGCGCGAAGAGGCCGCGCGGCGCCCGCAATGACCGGCCGGTGAGCACTCCTGGGGGGGAAGAACGCGGCCTCAAGCGCGACATCGGGCTGACCGGCTCGGCCTTCCTGGCGTTCAACGGCATCGTCGGCGCGGGGATTTTCATATTGCCGGGGGCGATGCACCAGGATTTCGGCGCGTTCGGGCCGTGGCTGTTCCCGCTCTTCGGTCTGCTCGTGCTGGTGATCGCCCTTCCCTTCGCGCGGCTCGCCGCCGCCTTCCCGCATTCGGGCGGGCCGGTCGCCTATACCGCCGGCTTCGGCCCGCTCGCCGCCTTCCAGGTCGGCTGGCTCTATTATCTCGCCCGGATCACCGCGCTCGCCGCCAACGCCAACGCCTTCGCCACCTATGCCGGGGCGCTCTGGCCGCCGCTCGGCACCATGGCCGGCCGCGCGGCGGTGATCGCCACGCTCGTCGGTGCGCTCACCTTCGTCAATATCGTCGGCGTGAAGCGCGCCATCCGGGCGCTCGATGCGCTGACCCTCATGAAGGCGCTGCCGCTGATCGTCCTCGCCATTTGGGGACTGAGCCACGCCGCCGAGGGGATCCCTCCGCCCGGTCCGCCGCCGCTCTTGTCGGCGTTGGAGGCGTCGGCGCTCGCCATCCTCTACGCTTTCGTCGGCTTCGAGAATTCGGTGGTCCCGGCCGGGGAGACGCGCAATCCGGATCGGACAATTCCCCGGGCGCTGATCGTCACGATCGTCGCCACGGCCGCGCTCTATTTCCTGGTCCAGCTCGCTTATGCGGCGACCATGCCCGCCGGTCCCGCCCCCAAGGCGCCGCTGGCAGTCTTCGCGCAGTCGCTGATCGGCCCCGCCGGCTTTATCATCCTCAGCCTCACCGCCCTGGCCTCGGTCGCCGGCAATGTCAGCGGCTCGATGACCTCGACGCCGCGGGTCACCTACGCGCTCGCGACCCAGGGCTCGCTGCCGCGCTGGTTCGGCGCGGTCAGCCCCCGTTTCGCCACGCCCGCCAATTCGATCCTGTTCATGGGGCTTGCCGGCACCGTTCTGGCGCTCAGCGGCAGCTTTCTGTGGCTCGCCATCGTCAGCACGCTCGCGCGGCTCGTCGTCTACGCCGCCTGCATCATTGCTCTCCCCAAGGTGCGGCCGGGCGCGGCCTCGCTCGCGCTTGCCGCCGCCGGCCTCGCGGTTTGCGCCTATGCCGCGGCGCAGTCGAAATGGGAAAGCTGGGCGATGCTCGGCGGCGCCGTGGCGCTCGGCCTCGTCCTCTACGCGCTCGCGGCCCGGGGCCGGACGCGCGCTTAGGCGGCCGGCCTGATCTCCGGGGCATGGGCCGGATAGGGCGCCACCGCCGCCGCATCGACGGGCAGGCCCGCTAGCTCGCTGGCGAAGCCATGATTGACGTCGCGGTGATGCGCCTCGTCGGCGCGGACGGCCAGCACCACGTCGCGCAGCGTCGCGTCGTCGGAGAGCTTCCAATAGTGGCGCGCGTTGGCGGGCGCCGGCACATTGGGCGAGCGCCCCTCGTCCAGCTCCTTGAGATAGTGCGTATAGCTGATCACCGCCTCTTCCTCGAAATATCCCACCACCCGATGCGCGGTCCTGGCGCTGACGAGGTAGAGAATGAAGAAGGCGACGTAGAACACCCATTGGACGCTCATGATCACCAGCCGCTCGAACAAGTTCGGCTTGGCGACCTCGATGAAGGTCATCAGGTGCATCCGCTCATTCTCCGCTTCCTCCATCAGGGTGCGGATCCAGCCCTTGTCGTCGCACATGCGGCGCAGGCATTTGAGGTGGTTGATGGTGGCGCCGACCATGCCGGGCACTGCGGCGACCGTCTCCAGCACGATGGCGCGGTGGCCGTAGCGCTTGGCGAAGAAGGTGTCGGCGCAGAAGCGCAGCATCTTGGTGAAGCCGAGCGCGATCCGGTCCGAAAATCCAGCCGGCTTATGATGGACGCCGAGGTCGACAAACGGAATATTCTGCATGAAACGGGTTCCTTTGGTCGGGCCAAGCTTGACGGAGAGGGGGAGCGGAAGACCTTCGGCGACTCGCGAGACCTTCGCCTATAGCGCCGCGACCGAGACGGCCATGGCACGGAATGCACCCGAAGCGATACGGTGATTATGCGATACGGAGATCGCCCGCGTTTGTTCACGCTCAGGCCGGCTCGAGCTCCGCCGGGACGGTCTCCTCGATCCAGCCGCCGCCGAGCACGCGGTCGCCCTCGTAGAGCACCGCCGCCTGGCCGGGCGCGACGCCATATTCGGGCCGGTCGAACATCACCGATTCGCCATCGAAGCGCGCGGGCACGGGCTTGGCCAGTGAGCGCACCTTGACGCTCAGGCCCTCGCGCTGCCCCTCGCCGAGCCAGTTGACATCGCTCAGCCGCGCTTCCCGGACCGCAAGCGCGCTTTTCGGCCCGACGACGACCCGCGCACGCTCCGGATCCAGCCTCAGCACGTAGAGCGGTTCGGCCTGGCCGCCGATCTCGAGCCCGCGGCGCTGACCTACGGTGAAGTGGATCAGACCCTGATGGCGGCCGAGCACGCGGCCGTCGCGATCGACGATCTCGCCTTCGACCGCCGCTTCGGGCCGCACCTTTCTGACCAGCCTGGCATAATCGCCGTCGGGGACGAAGCAGATGTCCTGGCTGTCGGGCTTGTCGGCGACGGCCAATGCCAGTTCGCGCGCGATCTCGCGGACCGCGGGCTTGGGCATGTCGCCCAGAGGAAAGCGCAGAAAATCGAGCTGGTCGCGCGTGGTCGCGAACAGGAAATAGCTCTGGTCGCGGGCGGGATCGGCGGCGCGGTGCAGTTCCGCCCCCCCGGCACCGGGGACGCGCCGCACATAATGGCCCGTCGCCAGGCAATCGGCGCCTAGATCGCGCGCCAGGCCCAGCAGGTCGGTGAACTTCACCCCCTGGTTGCAGGCGATGCAGGGGATGGGCGTGCGCCCCTTCGCATATTCGTCGGCGAAGCGCTCGATCACGCTCGTGCGGAACCGGCTTTCATAATCGAACACATAATGGGCGATGCCGAGCCGCCCGGCGACTGCCTTGGCGTCGTAAATATCCTGGCCGGCGCAGCAGCTCCGGGTCCGCCCGACCGCCTCGCCATGGTCGTAGAGCTGCAGCGTCACTCCGATGGTCTCGGCGCCGCTCCTCGCGGCAAGCGCGGCCACGACGGAGGAATCGACGCCGCCCGACATGGCGACGACGATCCTGGCCCCCTTAGCGGGCCGGCCGAGCTGGAAATCCGAGTCCATGGGGGCGCTAGATAGGCGCTGGCGTCCCGCGCGCCCACCCCCAGAATCCCCGAAGCTCGCGCTTTACCGGCTCTTCACCCTCTTACGCTAGGGACTCGCCACTCATGGACGAGTCCTTTCAGTTCCGCGCCAGACGCCCGATCGAGCCCGCTTCGCCGGCGCCGCTCGAATTCGACGTGCTGAGCGCAGGCCTGATCAAGCAGCAGGCGGCGACGCCCGCGGCGCGCGCCCAGGCGATGTTCGACGGCAAGGTCGCGCCGGCCCCGCAGGCCGAGCCGCTGGTCGAGACCGTCCTTGCCGGCCCCGGCTGGCAGGAGGCCGCCTCGGCCCAGCGTTTCTGTTTCAACCGTGCCGAAGTGAAACGCCGTCACAAGGCGCCGTAAACCATGATCACCGTGATATTTACCTTGGCGTTTTAGCCTTCCTTCAACGCTCTCGCACTAAGGAGGGGAACGCGAAAGGCGCTAGGGAGCCGAAAGCGCGTGGAGTTTTTGAGGTACGAATGATCGAGAATCAGAAAATACGTCCCGCTCAGGTCATCGGTCCGCTCGGCGAACCGCTTACCATCGACTCGCTGCCGCATCCGACGACCACCCGCTGGGTGGTCCGCCGGAAGGCCGAAGTGGTGTCGGCGGTCAACGGCGGCCTGCTGAGCGTCGACGAGGCGTGCGAGCGTTACGGCCTCAGCCTCGAAGAATTCGCCGGCTGGCAGCGCGCGGTCGACCGCTCGGGCATGCCCGGGCTCAGGGTCACCCGCATCCAGCATTACAAGACGCTCTACGAGCGCCAGCAGAATTACTGAGCCGACGGCTTGCGCCTCCGGCCGGACGGAAGGGACCGCTCCTGCAAAGGAGCGGCCCTTTTTCGCTATTCGAGCTCGAACACGACGCTGACGGTCGCTCTGATCTTCCGCCCCCCCGGATCGATCGTGCTGGTGGCGGCGCCGGCGGGCGGCAGGGAGTTCATCAGGTTGGAGACATCGTTGCGCGGCGCAAAATTGCCGTTCTCCTCGCTCACATAGACCGCGCGCCGGACCCGCATGCCGAGCTCGCGCGCATAGAGGGCTGCCCGGGCGCGCGCGGCCGCGATCGCCAACGTCCGCGCCTCGTCGAGCGAGGCCTCGACATTCTCGAAGCCGAGGATCGGTCCCCTTATGTCGTTGACGCCCTCGGCAACCAGGGCATCCATGACGCGTCCGGAGTTCGAAGGGTCGCGCAGGCGGATGAACAGCTGGTTGCTGGTGCGGTAGGCGACCAGTTCCGTCGGCTATAGGCGCCGGAGCGATAAACGGCCTCGAGCTGGAAGCTGCTCGTCTGGGTGTCGCGATCGGCGATCCCGGCCCGGGTCAAAGCGGCGCGCACCCGTTCCATCCGCGCCTGGTTCTGCCGCATCGCCTCGGCCGCGTTCGGCGCCTCGGTGTTCACACCCGCCTCGATGCGAACGATATCCGGAATCCGGCTCACTTCCCCGCTTGCGGTGACGTCGAGCCGCGTGCCCGTCAATCGCGCCAACTCGGGCACCTGCGCCGCGGCCGCCACGGCCGGCGCCAGAGCGAGCGCCAGCAGCGCCGCCATTTTCATCCTCGGATTCATCACTGTCCTCCCTCCCAAAACCAAAGGACGGACAATGGGCGCGGCGGCAGCCGGCGGCAAGCCGGCACGAGATTGGGGCCGCCCGCCGGGCGGCCCCGCGCTCGAGCCAGGCCTGGCCGGACCTCAGCTGCGGTTCGACATGCCGGAAACGAGCCGGTAAATCCCGAGCAGGATCAGCGCCCCGACGATCGCGGCGATGAAGCCGGCACCCTCGCCCTGGCGATACCAGCCGAGCTGCTGGCCCAGGAAGCCCGCGATGACCGCGCCGCCGATGCCGAGCAGGATCGTCACAATGCATCCGCCGGGATCCTTGCCGGGCATGATCAGCTTGGCGATGGCGCCGGCGACGAGGCCAATGATGATCCACCAGATCCATCCATGGTCTGCAAGAAACTGCATTTGCTTTCCTCCTCCTAGCCGGGATCGCGGAGCGCCCCCTTAATCGGCGTTGGTAATGACCTAACTAAGGTTGTAAGGCGCGGTTCCCGGACGGGGGCGGCTGGCGGATGAGTTGCGGCTGATTGTGGCTTGTTCTAGGTGATGTATTCGGCTAACACAGCGCGGCGCAAGCGGCTGTCGGCCGCGCTGTACGAGTGGGGACGATGAAGACGATGAACTACGAGTCCAGCAAGTGGAGTCGCGACGCGATCGACGACGTGATCGTCGACGAGGCCGAGCTGGCGCGGCGCCGCAAGAAGCGGCGGATCATCGTCGCCGTCGTGGTCGTGCTGGCGGTGGCGGTCGCGGCCTACATGTTGCTTGGCAGGGGCAGCGGCACGCAGGCGCCGGCACCGGCGGCCAAGGGCGCGCAGGGCCAGCAGCTGCCCACGGTCACCGTCCTCGTTCCAGGCCGCGAGGAGGTGCCGGCGATCCTCTCGGCGACCGGAACGCTGGCCGCGGTTCGCGACATGCCGGTCGGAGTCGCCGGCGAGGGCGGCCAGATCGAGCGCGTCCTGGTCGAGCCGGGCGATTGGGTGAATGCCGGCCAGCCGCTCGCCATCATCAACCGCTCCGTCCAGGCTCAGGAATCGGCCCAGCTCGCCGCCCAGATCGAAGTCGCGCGAGCCGATCTGCGGCTCGCCCAGAACGAGCTCGACCGCGCCCAGGCGCTGGTCAGCCGCGGCTTCATCAGCCAGGCCGATATGGATCGCAAGCGCGCGACCCGCGACGCCACAGCCGCCCGCGTGCGCGTCGCCCAGGCCAATTTCGGCGCCAGCCGCGCCCGCATCGGCCGGCTCGACATCCGCGCGCCCACCCCCGGCCTGGTGCTGACCCGCAGCGTCGAGGCCGGCCAGGTGGTCGGCGCCGGCTCGGGCGCTTTGTTCCGCATCGCCGCTCGCGGCGAGATGGAGCTGCTAGCCCGTCTGCCCCAGGCCGATCTCGCCCGCTTGGCCGTCGGAGTGCCGGTCACGGTAACTCCGGTCGGCTCGGCGCGCACCTATCCGGGCGCGATCCACCAAATCTCGCCGGTCATCGACGCCCAGTCCCGTCAGGGCGTGGTGCGGATCCGGATTCCCTATGACCGCGAGCTGCGGCCGGGCGGCTTCGCCTCGGCGCAGATTCGCGCGGGCTCGGTGAACGCGCCGTTGCTGCCCGAATCCGCCGTGCTCACCGACGACCAGGGCAGCTATGTCTATATCGTCGGCCCCAATGACAGCGTCATCCGCCGCTCCGTCCGGGTCGGCTCGGTGACCGACCGCGGCGTCGCCATCGCAGAGGGCCTGCAGGGCAACGAGCAGGTCGTGGAATCGGCGGGCGCGTTCCTCAACCCAGGCGAGCGCATCCGTCCCGAGCGGGGGCGGCGGCGCCGGAACTGAGCAGCGGGCGTGAGTGAAGGCGTAGAGAACGGAAAAGCGTCATGGGTCTGAGAAACATTTCCAGCTGGGCCATTCGGAACCCGGTGATCCCGCTCGTCATGTTCTTCATGTTGACCCTGGTCGGGTTGGTGTCGTTCAACCGGATGAGCGTCAACAACATGCCCGATATCAGCTTTCCGGGCGCGATGGTCGTGATCAGCCAGCCCGGCGCGGCCCCGCCCGAGCTCGAGACCCAGGTGACCCGCCGCGTCGAATCGGCGATCCGCAGCATCGCCGGCGTCGACGAGATCTCCTCGACCGTCCGCGAGGGCGTCAGCGAGACCATGGTCCAGTTCAACATCGGCACGCCGATCGACCGCGCGGTCAGCGACCTGCGCGACGCGATGGCGCGCATCCGCGGCGACCTCCCCGAGGGCATCCTCGAGCCGTTCATCCAGCGCATCGAGGTCGAGGGCGGACCGATCGTCACGCTCTCGGCGAACAGCACCGCGATGACCGTCGAGCAATTGAGCTGGTATATCGACGACACCGTCGCGCGGCGGCTGCTCGCCGTGCCCGGGGTCTCGACGGTGAGCCGGCTCGGCGGCGTCGACCGCGAGATCCGCGTCGACCTCGATCCGGCCCGGATGCAGTCCCAGCAGGTGACCGCGGGCCAGGTCAACCAGGTGCTGCGCGCGCTGAACCAGAATGCCGCCGGCGGCCGCGCCGAGATCGCCGGCTCCGAGCAGACCGTGCGGGTGGTCGGCAATTCGCTGACTGCGGCGCAGCTCGGCGAGCGCCAGATCCCGGTCGGCAACGGGCGAACGATCAGGCTGAGCTCGATCGCGACCGTGCGCGACCAATATGGCGAGCAGCGCTCCTACGGCATCAGCAACGGCCGCCAGGTGGTCAGCTTCCAGGTCCAGAAGGCCAAGGGCTATTCCGACGTCACCGTCTATGCGGCGGTGAAGGCCGAGCTCGAAAAGATGGCGACGGAAAACAGCCGCGTCACCTTCGACGAGCGCTTCAACTCGGTCGACGAAACCCGCAACAGCTACAAGGCGGCGATGCGCGCCCTGGTCGAAGGCGCTTTGCTCGCCGTGCTGTGCGTCTTCATCTTCCTGCGCGACTGGCGGGCGACGCTGATTTCGGCGATCGCCATCCCGCTCTCGGCGATCCCGGCCTTCTGGTTCATGGAGATGATGGGCTTCTCGCTCAACGGCGTGACCCTGCTCGCGCTCAGCCTCGTCGCGGGCGTGCTGGTCGACGACGCGATCGTCGAGATCGAGAATATCGTCCGGCACATGCGAATGGGCAAGAGCGCCTACCAGGCCTCGATCGACGCCGCCGACGAGATCGGCCTGCCGGTGGTCGCGACCACCTTTTCGATCGTCGCCGTGTTCCTGCCCGTGGGCATGATGAGCGGCCTGATCGGGCAGTATTTCAAGAGCTTCGGCTTCACCATCGTGGTCACCGTCCTGATCAGCCTCGCGGTCGCGCGGCTGATCACGCCGATGCTCGCGGCCTATTTCCTTAAGGCCAAGGGCCAGGCCAGCCATGGCGAAGGCTGGCTGATGGACCGCTATATGGGCGTGCTCCACTGGTCGCTGCGCAACCGCTGGAAGACGGTCGGGATCGGCGCGCTCGCCTTCGTCGCGACGATTTTCGCGTTCGGCTCCCTGCGCTTCACCACCAACCCGCAGGTCGATTCGGACACGGTGAGCGTCTCGGTCCAGCTCGCGCCGGGCTCGACGCTCGAGCAGACGCGCAGGGTCGCCGACCAGGCGGCGGCGATCCTCAAGCGCGAAGGCGACGTCGAGCAGGTGTTCGAGGCGGTGCGGGTCGGCAATGCGACGGTCTGGGCGACGCTGAAGCACGACCGCGCGATGGCGAGCTACGAATTCGAGCGCTACATGACCCCCAAGCTCACCACCATCGCCGACGCGCGCGTCTTCTTCCGCAGCCAGGGTTTTGCGGGCGGAAGGGCGGTTTCGGTGATGCTGGCCGGCTCGGACCCGGCGGTGCTGCACCGCGCCGCCAGGGCGGTGGTCGCGGACATGGCGACTCGGTCCGAATTCCGCGCGCCAAGGATCGAGGGAGACCTGCGCCGGCCCGAGATCACGATCACCCCGCTGCCGCTCGCGGCGGAGCTCGGCGTCACCACCCAGGCGCTGAGCCAGGCGGTGCGGGTCGCGACCCAGGGCGAGATCGACCAGGTCAGCGCACGCTTCTCCTTGTCCGACCGCCAGATCCCGATCCGGGTGCGGGTCGATGAAGCGGCGCGCCGCAACCTCTCCACGATCGCCAACATGCCGGTGCAGACCAGTGCCGGCACGACGGTGCCCTTGAACAGCGTCGCGACCCTCAGCTTCGGCGCGGGTCCGTCGATCATCCAGCGCTTCAACCAGGAGCGGCGGATCATGATCAGCGCGGATCTCGCGCAAGGCGTCGTCGAGTGGCTGCCGATTCTCAACCAGCTGCCGAGCATGCAGAATCTCCCGCAGGGCGTGCATCGCGCGCGGTTCGGCGACGCCAAGTTCCAGGCGGAGCTGGTCACCAATTTCGGCCTTGCCGTGCTTGCCGGCATCGTCCTCGTCTTCGCGGTGCTGGTGCTGCTCTACAAGCGGCTGATGGCGCCGTTCGTGAACATGGGCTCGCTGCTGCTTGCGCCGCTGGGCGGGGCGATCGCCTTGCACCTGACCGGCAATCCTCTGTCGATGCCGGTGCTGATCGGCATATTGATGCTGCTCGGCATCGTCGCCAAGAACTCGATCCTGCTGCTCGATTTCGCGATCGAGGAGATGGCCAAGGGCGTACCGAAGGACGAGGCGATCGCCGATTCCGGGCACAAGCGCGCCCAGCCGATCGTGATGACCACGATGGCGATGGTCGGCGGCATGTTCCCGACCGCGCTCGCGCTCGAGGGCGATGCAAGCTGGCGCGCGCCGATGGGCATCGTCGTGATCGGCGGCCTCCTGCTCTCGACCGTGCTCACCCTGGTGATCGTGCCGGCCTCGTTCAGCCTCGCCGACAGCTTCGAGAAGTGGCTCGCGCCCAAGTTCCGGCGGCTCATCACCTACAAGGGCAAGCAGGATCACGGCCGCCAGCCGGCCCCCGAGCCGGCGGAATAATCGGCGCGCGGTTTGAACCGACGGGCGTGCCGGTTATTCAACCGGCATGAGCCTCAGCGCCCCCCGCCGCCCGCATTCCGCCCGCAACGGCGCGCGCGGGATGCGAGCGCTGGCGACGGCGATGCTCGCCTTCATGGCCGCGGTCTTCGTCGCCGCCACCGGCCTCGAGGCGCAGCATCCCGCCTGGGGCTTCGTGCGCGCCTTCGCCGAGGCCGGCGTGGTCGGCGGCATCGCCGACTGGTTCGCGGTCACCGCCCTGTTCCGCCACCCGCTCGGCCTGCCCATTCCGCACACGGCCATAGTGCCGAAGAACAAGGACCGGATCGGCGATGCGCTCGCCTCCTTCCTGAAGGACAATTTCCTCACGCCCTCAGTGGTCGCCCGGCGGATGCGCAATCTCGACGTTGCGGGCGCGGTCGGGCGCTTCCTGGCCCAGCCGCCGGGCGAGGGCCGGCTGCGCGCGGGCGGCTCGCGCCTGCTCGCCGACATATTGGAATCGCTCGACCAGGAAAAATTGGGCGGGATGGTCAAGACAGCGATCGGCCAGCGCATCCGCGCGGTCGAGATCGCGCCATTGCTCGGCCAGACGCTTGAGGCCGCAATCACCTCCGAGCGGCACGTGCCGATGGTCGATGCGATCATCGGCTGGGCCGGCCGTACGCTCGACGCCAACGAGGACCTGATCCGCGCGATGGTCCACAAAAGGGCGGGATGGATCCTGCGCATGGCCGGGCTCGACGAGAAGCTCGCCGACGCCATTGTCGACGGCCTGAGGAAGCTCAGCATCGACATGGCGGTCGATCCCGACCATCCGGTGAGGGCCAAGGCCGAGGAAGGCCTCGCCAGCCTTGCCCACCGCCTCCGCAACGATCCTGAGACCATGGCCAGGGTCGAGGCGTGGAAAGGCGAGATGATCGAGAATGAGGCGGTCTCCGCGTGGCTCGGCGGCATCTGGGAGAAAGGCCGCGCCGGCCTGCTCAAGGGCGCGCGCGACCCCGACGCGGCGCTCGCCGGCAAGTTCGGCGAGGCGCTGCGCCAATTGGGCGAGACGCTGCAGGCCGAGCCGCGCCTCAAGGCCGCGATCAACCAGTTCGCCCGCCGCGCGACGGTCGGCCTGGTCGCTTCCTATGGTGACGGCATCGTCAAACTCGTCTCCGAGACGGTGCGCGGCTGGGACGCGGGCACGGTCTCCGACCGGCTCGAAGGCGCGGTCGGCCGCGACCTCCAATATATCCGGATCAACGGCACCATCGTCGGCGGTCTGGTCGGCCTGCTCATCCACAGCATCGAGGTACTGACATGAAAGCCGCCGCCGAGGCCCTGCGCGAGCTCGCCGAGAATCGCGGCTGCAAGCTGGTCGCGTCGCGCGTCCGCACCCCGGGCAAGGGCGACCATGGCAAGTTCGGCCTGAAGGACGCCAAGACCGGCCGTGCGCTGCTCGGCTTCGGCGGGAAGGGCCTTAGCGCGACGCCCGAGGAGATCGAACATTATCTGCGCGGCGATGGCGCCTCGGCCTGGAAGAGCTCGGTCGGGAAGGCCGCGAAGAAGGCGCGCGCCAAGCCCGCGCCCGCGCCGAAGCCCGAGCCCCGGCTCTCCATCCGCGAGGCCCGCCCGGCGGACGCCGAAGCGATCGCGGCGCTGATCGTCGCGCTCGGATACGCCGTCACGCCCGCCGAGGTGAAGCGGCGTCTCGCGGCGCTGAAGAAGGCCGGGGCGGCCGCGTTGGTGGCGGAGCAGGGCGCAGTCGCGGGCGTGCTCACCACCTATGTTACGCAAGTCCTCCACCGGCCCCGCCCGGTCGGCCGGATCACCATGATGGTGGTTGCCGAGAAGGCGCGCGGCCAGGGGATCGGAACGGCCCTCGTCGCCGAAGCGGAAAGGCGCCTCGCGGCGAAGGGCTGCGGGCTCGTCGAGGTGACCAGCAACATTAAACGCCAGCGCGCCCATGCTTTCTACGAGCGGCTGGGCTACGAACGCACCAGTCACCGCTTCGCCAAGACGCTTCAGGACTGATTTCGTCATTCCAGCGACAGCTGGAATCTCCCTGCCTTTACGGCAGCGCGGAGAAGAAGCGGGATTCCAGCTTTCGCTGGAATGACGAGGGCAGACGGGTGTGCTAGCCATGGCTCGCGGCGAAGCAGGAAGAGGCACCATGGCATCCTCGATGGCCGGCTCGATCCTGACCCAATTGGTGGTGGTGGGCGTCATCATCCTCGTGGTCGCCCTGGTGCTGATCCGGGTGATGCGCGCGGGGGGCAATGCCGCCACCGCCGTCAAGTCCATGGCCGATCCGGTGCCCGGCACCCTCCTCGTCACCGCCGCCGCCATGCCCGATCGCGGCTCGGCCTATCATATGACCCGAATCACAGGCATCCTTTCGGCCGAGGGGGTCGAGCCCCGCGCGGTCCAGTTCGGCGGCCTGGTCAGGACCTCCCTGTGGCCGAGCCCCGGCAAGCAGCTGCCGGTGATCGTCGACCGCGCCGACCCGGCAAATTTCGCGATCGAATGGGACAAGGTCCGCGGCGGCGGCGATGCGGCGCTCGACCAGGCCGAAGCCTTGGCGGCGGCGATGCGGGCGAAGCGGGGCGACGACCGGGAAACCCCTCCCCCTGGAGGGGGAGGGTAGGGAGGGGGTGTTCGGTGTCGGAGAATTTCCTCAGAGGCCGAACCCCCTCCCCCCTTGCCCCCTCCCCCCGGGGAGGGGCATGCTTCAGCCGTCGCTGACCCGCTCGATGTCGGCGCCGACCGCCTGGAGCTTCTCCTCGAGCCGTTCATAGCCGCGGTCGAGATGGTAGACGCGGTTGACCTGGGTCTCGCCTTCCGCGGCGAGGCCGGCCAGCACCAGGCTCATCGAGGCGCGCAAGTCGGTCGCCATGACCGGCGCGCCGATCAGGCCGCCGACGCCGCGCACGACGGCCGAGCGCCCCCTCACCTCGATGTCGGCGCCCATGCGCGAGAGCTCGGGCACGTGCATGTAGCGATTCTCGAAGATCGTCTCGGTGAGCAGGCTGGTGCCGTCGGCCAGCGCCAGCATCGCCATGAACTGCGCCTGCATGTCGGTCGGAAAGGCGGGGTAAGGCGCGGTCGAGAGCGACAGCGGCTTGATCCCGCCATTGGCGCCGACCGTGATACCGGTCTTGCCGATCGCGATCTCGGCGCCGGCGTCGGCGAGGCCGGAGAGGATGGCATGCATCTGGTCCTCGCGCGCGCCGGCCAGCTCCACCGAGCCGCGGGTAATCATGGCGGCGCAGGCATAGGAGCCGGCCTCGATCCGGTCGGGCATCACCGCATGGGTGGCGCCGTGCAGCCGCTCCTTGCCGTGGACGATGAGCGTGTCGCTCTTCAGCCCCTCGATCTCCGCCCCCATCGCGATCAGGCAGGTGGCGAGATCGGTGATCTCGGGCTCGCGCGCGGCATTCTCGATCACCGTCGTGCCCTTGGCGAGCACCGCGGCCATCAGCGCATTTTCGGTGGCGCCGACCGAGACGGTGGGGAAGCTGATCGTGCCGCCCGTGAGGCCGCCCTTCGGCGCCACCGCCTTCACATAGCCGGCGGCGATCTCGATCTCGGCGCCGAGCGCCTGCAGCGCCTTGAGGTGGAGGTCGATCGGCCGGTTGCCGATCGCGCAGCCGCCGGGCAGCGACACCGTCGCCTCGCCGGCGCGCGCCAGCAAGGGCCCGAGCACGAGGATCGAGGCGCGCATCTTGCGGACGATGTCGTAAGGCGCGACGGTCGAGGCGATGTTGGCCGCGCGGAAGGTCATCACCCGCCCGAACTCGCCCTTGCGCGAGCCCTCGACCGAGGTCGAGACGCCGAGCTCGTTGAGCAGGTGGCCGAAGCTGTCGACGTCGGCGAGCCGCGGCAGGTTCCGGAGCGTCAGCGGCTCGTCGGTCAGCAGCGCGCAGGGCATCAGCGTCAGGGCAGCGTTCTTGGCGCCGGAAATCGGGATTCTGCCTTCGAGCGCCTTGCCGCCGCGGATGATGATCCTGTCCATGGCGGGTCGTCTTACGCCATCCCCGCTCCGGCGCAAGCGCGGCCACCGGACGGCCGGAAAATCGTTACGGGTGCGTCACCTCTTGATTTCGATCAGGGCGTAATCGCGAATTGCGCCCTAAGTTTCCCGCCAAATCAGACGGATATCCCGGGGAAGGCCGCGCATTGGGGGGAAGTTGTCTAGCTGAGCGTCTCAGCCATTACGTTCGTCTATCCGACGCCGAGCATCTGTCGCTGTCGAAACTCGAGGATAACGACCGCGTCTGCCGCCGTGGCGCCGTGATCATTCGCGAGAACGAGCCCTCGCGCGACATGTTCATCGTCCGCTCGGGCTGGCTCCATTCGAGCGTGGTGCTCGGCAATGGAAGCCGCCAGATCATGCGCTTCCACCTCAAGGGCGACATATTGGGCCTGCCCCTGCTCGCCTTCTCCGATTCACCGGAAACGGTGACCGCGGTCACCGACGCCGTGCTGTGCCCGTTCAGCCGGGAGCGGCTCGCCGCCCTGATCGGCGAGCATCCGCGGCTCGGCACCTTGATCCTGGGCCTCAGCGTGGCCGAGCGGGTCGCGCTTGCCGACCGGCTCGCCTCGATCGGACGGACTTCGGCGCGGGCGCGGGTCGGAGCGCTGATCTGCGAGCTGTTCGCGCGCATCCGCCGGCTCGGCCTGGTCGAGGGCGACGGCATCCAGCTGCCGCTCACCCAGGAGGAGATCGGCGACGCCACCGGGCTCACCGCGGTGCACGTCAACCGGATGATGCGCGCGCTGGTCGAGGACAGGATCATCGCGCGCGACGGGGGCGGCCGGATCCGCCTCCTCGACGAAGCCCGCCTCGCCGCCGATTCCAATTTCGCCGATCGCTCCAGCCTCGAGACCGGCTGGCTGGCGCCGGGTAAGTGACGGAGCCGCGCGAGCGGCGATCGTCATCCCGGACTTGATCCGGGATCCATGAACACGGAATTGTCCAGGTATCATAAGCGGTGTTCATGGAGTCCCGCTTTCGCGGGAATGACGTGGTAGGGCGCTAGGCCTTTTCCAGCGTGCATTGCAGCGGGTGCTCGTTCGCGCGGGCGAAATCCATCACCTGGGCGACCTTGGTCTCGGCCACCTCATAGGGGAAGATGCCGCACACGCCGACGCCGCGCTGGTGGACCTGGAGCATCACCCGAGTCGCGTCCTCGATGCTCATCTTGAAGAAGCTCTGCAGGACGTGGACGACGAACTCCATCGGCGTGTAATCGTCGTTGAGCATCAGCACCTTGTAGGGCGAGGGCGTCTTGGTGCGGGTGCGCGTGCGGGTGGCGACGCCGAGGCCCGTGCCCCCGTCGCCGTCGCCCCCGTCGCCCGGCCTGCGCTCGTCGGACATCGCCCTGATCATGACTCGCTCATACCCATCTCAACGCGACAAATATGGCATGGTGCCCCGGGCGGGCAAGGGGTGAGCTGTCCCATGGGCACGCAAAAAGGGCGGCAGCTCCAACGGGAGCGGCCGCCCTCTCTACTGGTTCGGACCTTGGCGATTAACGGGTTCCCATCAAAGAACTACTTTGATGGGGTCCCTTACGCTGCGATGGTCTTCACACGCTCGGCCGCCACGGTGTAGCGGCTGGTCAGCGGCTCGGCGACGTCGCCGGCCAGCTTCAGCATGTTCTCCGACACGCGGGCGCTCTGGGCGACGGCGGCATCGAACGCGCTGCGGGCGAAATCGCCCTGAAGCTTGAAGAAATCGGTCGCCGACTTCACGTCCGCGAAGCCCTTGAACGCCGAGCTGGCATTCTCGAAGCTCTTGCGGCTGTAATTGGCGGCGTCCTGGCTCAGGCCCTCGACGCCCTTGGCGGCGACCTTCGAGGAGGCGACGATCGCCTCGACGTTGCCGCGGCCGAGCTCGGCGAGCTGCTCGATGATCTTCGCGCTCTTCTCCATCGCGGTCTTGGCGCGGTCATTGGCCTCGCTCACGACGGTCTTCATCTGCTCGGCGGCGGCGAAGCCGGCGTCGGCAGCCTTGCGGGTCTGGGTGTTCATGGTCTTCACTCCTGTTTTAAGGGCTTTGGCGCCGGCGCGGGCCGGCTTGGCGATATTGGCCTTGGCGATCCTGGCGATCTTGGCGGCCGCGCGGGCCGGCCTGGCGATCCTGGCGGCCGAACGGGCCGGCTTCGCCTTCGCTTTGGCTTTGCGCGCCGTAACCGGCTTGCGCGCCGGCTTGGCACGCGGGGTCGGCTTGGCGGCGACCTTGACGGGCGCGGCCGGCCTGGGCTCGACGGCCTTGGCCGGCTCGGCCTTCGCGGCCACGGCGACGGGCGCCTTGACGGCGTCCGCGATGCGCGGCGTATCCGCCTTGGCTTCGTTCACTTTGGTCTCGACGGCCTGATCAGCCATGTGCTTGCTCCTATGCTGCGGTGCAACAAATAGGAGCGCCGATTCCGGATTTCAAGAACTTTTTTGTGCGCTGCAACATAAATGTGGAAGCCAAGCCTTTACAGCGGCTTTGCGAGGTCTAGCGCGCCTTCACATAGCTGCCGGGCGCGTCCTCGATCGCCTTCAGCCGTCCCTCGCCCGGAACGCGCGCTCCGGTCGCCCGCACCTCGTCCTGCGAGATGGCGCGGATCCACTGGATCCAGTCGGGCCACCAGCTGCCTTTGGTTTCGGTCGCTCCGGCGATGAACTGCTCGAGCGTGTCGGCCCTGGCCTCGTTGGTCCAATATTGGTATTTCTGCGCGGCCGGCGGATTGACTACGCCGGCGATATGCCCGGAGCCGGCCAGCACGAAGCGCATCGGCCCGGTGAAATGGTGGGTGATCTTCCACACGCTCTGCGGCGGCGCGATATGGTCCTCGCGCCCAGCCTGGACGTAGGTGGGGGTCTTCACCGTCCTGAGGTCGATCGGCACCCCGTCGATCACGATCCCGCCGGGCTGCACCAATTTGTTCTCGCGGTAGAGCTGCTGGAGATAGGCGCGGTGCCAGTCCGCGGGCAGATTGGTCGTGTCCGAGTTCCAGTGGAGCAGGTCGAATTGCGGATAATCCTGCCCGAGCAGGTAGTTGTTGGTGACGTAGCTCCAGATCAGGTCGCGGCCCCTCAGCAGGTTGAAGCTCGCCGCCATGTAGCGGCCGTCGAGATAGCCCTTGTCGGCGGAAAGCTGGCGGATCAGCTCCATCTGCTCGTCGCCGATGAACAGCTTGAGGTCGCCGGCCTCCGAGAAATCCACCTGCGCGGTGAAGAAGGTGGCGCTCGCGACCTTGGCCGCCTCGCCCCGCGCCTCGAGCAGAGCGAGCGTCGCCGCCAGCATCGTGCCCGCCACGCAATAGCCGATCGCGTGCACCGCCTCGACGCCGAGCGACTCGCGCACCGCGTCGATCGCCTCGGCCTGGGCGAGCGCATAGTCGCCCAGCTTGACGTCCTTCATGCTCTCGTCGGCCGATTTCCAGGAAACGACGAACACGGTGAGCCCCTGGTCCACCGCCCATTTGATGAAGCTTTTGTCGGGGTTGAGGTCGAGGATGTAGAAGCGGTTGATCCAGGGCGGGAAGATGATCAGCGGCACCTCCAGCACCCGGTCGGTCGCCGGCGCGTACTGGATGAGCTGATACATCTCAGTCTGCTTGACCACCTTGCCGGGCGTGGTCGCGATGTTGCGGCCGACCTCGAACGCGCCCGGCTGGACGTGGGTCAGCTGGCCCTTCTCCAGGTCCTTGAGCATATGCTCGAGCCCGTGGAGCAGGCTCTCGCCCCTGGTCTCCATCGCCTTTTCGAGCACCTGCGGGTTGGTCAGCGCGAAATTGCTCGGGCTCATCGCGTCGATGAAGGCCTTCGTGGTGAAGCGGATCTTCTCGCGCGCCGCCGCATCCACGCCTTCGATCCCGTCGACAGAGCCGAGCAGCCGCTCGGAGACCAGCAAATAGGTCTGCCGGATCGTGTCGAAGAGGGGATTGTCCCGCCATTCGGGCGCGGCGAAGCGCCGGTCCTTGTCGGCTTTTTCGGCGAGCGCGCTCTTCTCCCCAGCGCCGCCAGCGGCCTGGCCCAGCGCGCGCTGCCAGATATCGAGCCCCTCGGCCCACATCTGCGCCTGCGCTTCCATCACTTTCGCCGGATCGCCGAACAGGCTCATCCCCGGCCAGCCTTGCGCCAGCTTCTCCGCCTGCGCGGGCGCCGCCGCATCCGCCGCCTTCTCCGCCGCCTCGCCCATCGCTTGCGCGAGATGCTCCATCATCAGCTGCTGCGCCCGGCCCATCACGAAGGTCCAGTGCTGGAGGTCTTCCAGGGAGGGCGTTGGGAAAGCAGGCGCCGCGGATGCGGCGTCGGCTTCTTTGGTGTCGTTATCGGCCATGATCGATCCTCGTTCTGCCGGCTCTCTAGTGATCCGGACGGTCCCGGGGAAGGGCCGCAGTGCGCGCCAGCCAGGCTGAGCATGGCCGGCGCGGGCGTTGCTCCCCACCCGCTTTTGCGTCCCTGCCAGCTTATGCTATTCTCCCGCCCGCGGGCCGGCCTCGCTCGCGTGCGATCACATGGGGAGATGTGGGATGAGGATCGTGAAGGCGGCCGCTTTGGCCGCGTTGGGAATATTCGCCGCAACGGCGCCGGCGGGCGCGCAGCGCGAGGGCGCCTGGCTTGGCGTGGGCACGCGCACGCTTGCCGCCGGGACCGGCAGCCAGACCTACGAGATCAGGGTCACCAGCGTGCCGCGCGAGATCATGTTCTGCGTCGACGGCGGCGATATCCGGCTGGTCAGCGCCGAGGTCCGTTTCCGCAGCGGCGACAGCCGGGCGGTTCGGCTGGGCACGCGGGTGCGCGCCGGCCGCTGCTCGACCGGATATTCGCTGCGCAATCGCGAAGCCGAGCTCGGCCAGGTCACCGTCGTCTACGATCCGGCGAGCCTTGGCACCGCCACGCCCTCGCTGCAGGTGCTGGTGCGCTAGGTTGTATCGACATTCATCGCGATGGGACGCTTCCAATCCCCCTCCCCGGCGGGGAGGGGGTAGGGGGAGGGGGTTCGGTTTCCGAGAACAACTCCGGACGCCCGACACCCCCTCCCTATCCTCCCCCTCGAGGGGGAGGGATTCAGGCTGAATGTCGATGCAGCCTGGGCTTAGTCCCTAGTCCCTGTTCGCCAGCGCCTGGGCGACGCCGCGCACGATCGCGAAGCCGATCCCGATCATGTCGAGACCGCCTCCGCACTGCTGGTCGCGGCCGACCGCCGAACAGCGCGTGTGTCCCGCGTCCATCGCGGCGAGCTGCTCGCCGCCGGCGCGCTCCCTCCTCCCCGGCGTCGGCTCCACCGGCAGCGGCAGCCGGTAGCGCGAGACGCCCTCGCGGCGGCCGCAGACGATGACGTCGCTGTCGGTGGTTCCCGGCGGGCAGCTGCGTCCGACCATGTCGCTGACCTGGCGCCGGCTCATCGCCACGGCTTCGTCGGCGGTGACGATGGTAGGCACGGCGTCGCTGCCGGGCAGCGGCGCGGGCGCCTCCCGATAAGCGGGGTCGTACGGCTCCTGGCTCCGGCCGAACGCGGCCGGCGGCCAGGCAATGGCGAGCAGGAGCAGCGCCGGGAGCGTTCTCGACTTTGTCATGGGCCTCGCTTACTTGCCCGTGAACGCCCCCGTTCCGCTTGAGAGGATGACACAAAAAATGGTCAAGGCAAGCCATGTTCTCGATCGCGTGCTGGTGCTGGAGATGGTCCGCGTGACCGAGGCGGCGGCGGTGGCGGCTTCGAAGCTGATCGGCCGCGGCGACGAGAAAGCGGCCGATCACGCCGCCGTCGAGGCGATGCGCGCGGCGCTCAACACGCTCGACATCGACGGCACCGTGGTGATCGGCGAAGGCGAGCGCGACGAGGCGCCGATGCTGTTCATCGGCGAGCGCGTCGGGGCGGCACAGGGCCCAAATCCCCCGCAAGGCCTGCCGCGCATCGACATCGCGCTCGATCCGCTCGAGGGCACCACCATCACCGCCAAGGCCGGCGCCAACGCCATGGCCGTGCTCGCCATCGCCGAGCAGGGCTGTCTGCTCAACGCCCCCGACGTCTATATGGACAAGCTGGCGGTTGGCCCCGGCTATCCCGAGGGCGTTATCGACCTCGCCAAAAGCCCGGCTGAGAATGTCCGCGCGGTCGCCGCGGCCAAGGGCGTCGCCCCGGACGAGATCATCACCTGCGTGCTCGATCGGCCGCGCCACGAGAAGCTGATCGCCGAGTTGCGCGCCTTGGGCTGCGGCATCCAGCTCATTCCCGACGGCGACGTCGCCGGCGTCATCGCGGTCACCGATCCCGACACCACCATCGACCTCTATCTGGGTTCGGGGGGTGCGCCCGAGGGCGTGCTCGCCGCGGCGGCCTTGCGCTGCGTCGGCGGCCAGTTCCAGGGGCGGCTGCTGTTCCGCAACGACGACGAGCGCGCCCGCGCCCGCCGCTGGGGCGTCGAGGATCTCGACCGAATCTACCAGCTCCACGATCTCGCCAAAGGCGACGTCATCTTCGCCGCCACCGGCGTCACCGACGGCTCGCTGCTCGACGGGGTCAAGCGGCGCCGGACCTGCATCACCACCGAATCCGTGGTGATGCGCGCGAGCACGGGGACGGTCCGCTGGGTCAAGGGCGAGCACCGCGCCGACCACGAGCCCGGCGCCTTCGACGGCTGAACGCGCAGGGAGGCGGGGAGCGCCAGGAAGAAGCCGTCATTCCAGCGAAAGCTGGAATCTCACTGCCTTTCCGTCGCCATCCATAAGAGAAGGGAGATTCCAGCTTTCGCTGGAACGACGAGACAGGCTTGCCTCAAGGAGTACTTTGTAATATAGAGTTCTCTTCGATTCGCTGGAGAGAAACAAATGACCCGTCTTCCCCTGTTCACCGCCGCTGCCCTGGCGCTCGCTTTCCCGACCGTGGCGCAGGCGGGGCCGATAACGGTCGACCTGACCGGCTTGCGCGCAGGCGGCACGCTCTACGTCCAGGTCCAGACCCGCGAGCAGTTCATGAGTCCCGCCCGCGTCGGCGGAAAGGCCATCACCGCGCCTTCGGCCGGCAGCCTTAGCGTCGAAATCGGCGACATTCCGCCGGGCGACTATGCCGTCTCCGTCTGGCACGACGCCAATGGCAACAACCAGTTCGACATGGGCACGCCGGGCCAGCCGGCCGACGGCTGGGCCATGGCCAATGGCGACCGGCTGCGCGGCCAGCCGACCTTCGACGTGGTCAAGTTGACGATCGCCGCCGGCCCCCTGCGGCTTCCGCTGGCGGTCAGCTACGGCTTCTGAGCCGGCGGGCTTTTCCACAGGGAATATCCCGGCCCGATTCCCTTTTGCACCGCTGAAGCCTAGGGTCGGGAGATGCTGACCAGCCCGTCCTTCGTTTGCGGCGTGAGCCGCTCGATCCTGGGCCAGCCCTGGCGCTGGCGGGGGCTGGCGGCGGACGACAGCGATCCCGGCTTCCAGCCCGACGACCTCGTCGATCAGCTGCTGCTCGCGCGCGGCGTCTCCCGCGAGGCGCTGGAGCGCAACCGCCGCCCGACCTTGCGCGACTTCATGCCCGACCCGTCGGTCTTCCGCGACATGGACAAGGCCGCCGGCCGGCTCGCCGACGCCGTCCAGGCCGGCGAGCAGGTCACCATCTTCGGCGATTATGACGTGGACGGCGCTACCTCGGCCGCCTTGCTGATCCGGCTGCTGCGCGATCTCGGGCTCGATGCCAGTGCCTATATCCCCGACCGGTTGATGGAGGGCTACGGCCCGTCCGGCGAAGCGCTGGTCCGCATCGCCGAGGGCGGTGCCTCGCTCATTGTCACCGTCGATTGCGGCGCGCAGGCGTTCGAGGCGCTCGCCATGGCCAAAGCGGCGGGGGTCGACGTGATCGTGGTCGACCATCACAAATGCGCCAGCAGCCTCCCGGACGGCTTCGCGATCGTCAATCCGAACCGGCTCGACGAGAGCGAGGAAGGCGCCGCCCAGGGCCACCTCGCCGCGGTCGGCATGGCCTTCCTGCTCGGCGCGGCCCTGCTCAGGACGCTGAGGGCCCGCGGCGCGTTCGCCTCCCGCGAGGAGCCCAGGCTGATCGAAACGCTCGACCTGGTGGCGCTCGGCACCGTGGCCGATGTGGCGCAGCTCCGGGGCCTCAACCGCGCCTTCGTGACGCAAGGGCTCAAGGTGATGGCGGGCCGCCGCAACACCGGCCTCGCCGCTCTTGCCGACGCCGCCCGCCTCTCCCGCGCTCCCGAATGCCGCGACCTGGGCTTCGCGCTCGGGCCCCGGATCAATGCCGGCGGCCGGGTCGGCAAGTCCGATCTCGGCGTCCGCCTGCTCACCACGGAAGACCCGGAGGAAGCCCACGCGATCGCCGCCGAGCTCGACCGGCTCAACGAGGAAAGGCGCGCGATCGAGGCCCAGGTCTGCGAGGCTGCCGAGGCGCTTGCGACGGCGCAGGGCAACCGCGCGGTCGTGCTGGTCGCCGCCCCTGGCTGGCATCCCGGCGTGATCGGCATCGTCGCCGGCCGCCTCAAGGAAAAGCTCCATCGCCCCGCCATCGTCGTCGCGCTCGGCGAGGATGGTGTCGGCAAGGGCTCGGGCCGCTCGATCTCGGGCGTCGACCTCGGCGCCGCCGTGCTCGCGGCGAAGGACGAGGGCCTGCTCGTCGCCGGCGGCGGCCACGCCATGGCGGCGGGCCTGACCGTCGCCGGCGACAGGATCGGCGCGCTCGGCGACTTCCTCGACGAACGGCTCTCCGCCGACGTCGCGCGCAGCCGCGACGACCGCGCCTTGCTGCTCGATGCGTTGCTCGCGCCGGGCGGCGTCTCGGCCGCTTATTGCGCGGCGATCGAGGCGGGCGGGCCCTATGGCGCCGGCTGGCCCGGCCCGCGCGTCGCCGCCGGCCCGGTCGGCATCGTCAAGGCGGACGTGGTCGGCAACGGCCATTTGCGAGTCATCGCGGCCGGCGAGGACGGCCGCCGAGTCAAGGCGATCGCCTTCCGCATGGCTGACGGCCCCTTGGGCGAGGCGCTGCTCGCCGCCCCCCCGCACCGCCGGCTGTGGCTCGCCGGCAAGATCAAGCGCGACGATTATAATGGCGGCGACGCGGCCGAACTCCACCTCGACGACGCCGCCTGGGCCGACCTCTAGCCTGGCGGGGCCGATGCTTGACCCTCCGCCAGCCAGCCCCTAAGTCGCGGCTCGCTTCACGGCCCCTTCGTCTAGCGGTTAGGACGCGGCCCTTTCACGGCTGAAACACGGGTTCGATTCCCGTAGGGGTCACCAGCCTTCGCTGAAGCTACGGCTGGCAAGCCAGCCATGGCGCCGGGGGCGAAGGCTGTCCGCGGAAGCTCCGAAGGAGCGAAGGAGGACGATCCCTCACCGGCAAGCCCGCCAACCCGCCCCCCGGCTCGCCTGGTCGAGATGGAAATGGTCGCGGTGCGCCTCGTTGTAATCGGGGGAGAGAACGGTCGCGAACAGGGCGCAGGCGCCGTCGCGGACCTCGCGCAGGAAGCGGCCTTTGGCGCCGGGATCGCGCCAGTCGGCGGCGATCGCGATCCGGGTCCCGTCCGCGAGCCGGAAGCCGGAGAGGTCGAGCGCATTGGCGCGGGCATGCTCGCTCCAGCCGCCCTGTTCCCGGCCGTAGAGACGGCGGCAGCCATAGCTGCCGAGATGGTCGATCGCGGCGACCGGACGGCCGAAATGGCGGCGCGCCGCCGGCTGAACGATTTCCCGCTCCCAGACGACGAGCGCCGCCGCGACCGGGCAGGCCGTGCCGACATCGCCGGGGAGCGCGCCGCCCGCCGGCAGGCGGACGGCATGGTCATAGCCGCATTGCGGCCCGTCGGCCCGCGCCGGCAATGCCGTGAAGCGAAGGCCGGCCTCGGCCAGCAGCGCCCGGCAGCGCGCGGGATCCTCGCCGAGCGCGGCGAGCTTGCGCCCCGTGAAAGTGCCGATCGGGCGGCGCAGGTCGAGCGCGGCCCAGGGCACGTTTTCGGGGTGACGCCGCGCATAGTCGCTTATTGTCAGGCCGGCCGCCGCCAGCGCCGCGAGGAGGACGGCCGGGAGGATGAGCCGGCGGATGCGCATGCCCGACCTCAGCGCCGCCGCGCCGTCTCCAGCGGCTCGGAGGTCACCGGATAACCGAGGCCGCCGGGGATACAGACATGGGGGACGCCGCCGCGCTCCTCGATCCAGGGCGTGATCCGCTCGACCGGGTGGCGCGCGGCGTCGGCGCGCGCTTCGGCGAGGGAGGCGAAGCGCGCCAGCCGCTCGAGGTTGCGCCGGGTCGGGAAGATGACGTGCGCGCCCCCAGCCTCGACTTCCGCCAGTACATCCGCCGCGCTCGCCCAGAAGGCGCGCACCGCCTCGCATTCGCTGACCACGGGCTCCGGTGCGCCGGCGGGCGCCTCGGCGAGGAAGAAGAGGGTGTCGAAGCGCCTCGTCTCGCGGAAATTGGGGCACCAGCGCGCGAACGGCGTCAGCGCCTCGAGATCGAGAGCCAGCCCCAAGGCGGCGAGCAACGGCGCGAACGGCTGCTCGCGCATGATCCCCTCACGCAACGCCGCGGCCGCGGCCGCGCCTGGCGGGGGGCTGAGGCCCGGCGCGAGGCCGGTCTCCTCGATCGTCTCGCGGATCGCCGCGATGCGCGCGGCCGCGTCCGGCAAGGCGAAGCCGGCGGCCGTGGCATGATCGTCCGGATCGATCCGCCCGCCGGGGAAAACCAGCGCTCCGGCGGCGAAGGCCATCAGGCCGGTCCGCTCGGTGACCAGCAATTCGGGCGGGCCGGAGCGGGCCTCGCGCATCAGCACGAGCGTGGCGGCGGGAATGGCGTCGGGCAATTCGGACATCGAATCGGATATGGGGCGATTAGTGGCTGAGCACCACCTCGGCGACGCGGCGGCGGCCCGCGGTCCGATCGAGCTGGACGAACACGTCGACCGTGCGGCCGATATAATGGCGGATGTCGTCGCGATTGAGCTGGGTGCCGGCCTGGAGCGCGAGCAGCACGATCTGCTCCACCGCGCGCTCGGCCGAATCGGCGTGGACCGTGGTCATAGAGCCGGGATGGCCGGTGTTGATCGCGCGCAGGAAGGCGAAGGCTTCCGGCCCGCGCAGCTCGCCCAGGATGATGCGGTCGGGCCGCATCCGCATCGAGGCTGCGAGCAGGTCGTTGGCGCTCACCCCCGCCTCGCCGAGCGCGCTGCGCGCCGCGAGCAGGCCGACGACATTGTCGTGGGCGACGAACAATTCGGGCGTGTCCTCGATCAGGATCAGCCGCTCCGCGGCCGGGATTTCCCGGATCAGTGCGTTCAGGAAGGTGGTCTTGCCGGTCGAGGTGCCGCCCGAGACGAGGATGTTCTTGCGCGCCCTGACCGCGGCGGCGAGCATGCCGGCAATGTCGCCGGCCTGGAGCTGAGCCGCCAGCGCGCGGTCGACCTCGGACCGGTCCATTCCCTCCCGCCCCCGGGTCTCGGCGAAGGCGCCGGCGGCGACATAATCGTCGAGCCTGAGGTCGGGCGAGACATGCTTGCGGATCGCCAGCGCGAGCGGGCCGCGCGTGGCGGGCGGCGCCACCACCTGCACGCGCGCGCCGTCCGGCAGGGTCGCCGAGAGCAAGGGATGCTCGCGGCTGATCCCCTGGTGCGACAAAGCCGCGATCTGCCGGGCGAGGCGCGCCAGCGTCGCCTCGTCGAGGCGCGGCGCGTCGTGCCGCTCGATCTCGCCGCCCGTCGTCTCGACCCAGAGCTCGCCGGGCTTGTTGACGTAGATGTCGGTGATGTCGGGCCGCGCCAGCATGCCGGTCAGGGGCGCCAGGTAGGAGCGGAGATAGACGCCTTCCCCCTCCTTGGCGCTGGCCACGGCGGCGACGCTCATCGCCGGTTCTCGACCCCGGTGAAATCGAGGTCGCGGGCGACGAAGATGGAGATGCTGGTGCCCTGGCGCACGGTGAGCGTCGGCGTGAATTGCTGCGGCTGGATGATCTGGCTGGTGGTGCCCTGGACCGCGCCCGGCACGATGATGACGTTGCCGCTCCCCGCGCGCGACGCGAGGTTGACGCCGATGTCGAGGCCCGACTGGAGGATCGCGCCGGCGAAGCGCTGGAAGAAATGCGTGTTGACGCTGGCGCGAATGCCGCCGCGCCCGAGCGGATCGCCGGCGGGCGAGGCGATCGCGATCGTCACTCCGTCGGGGCGTATCAGCCGCGTCCAGATGACCAAAGCGCGCTTTTGCCCCGGCGCCACCTCGGAGCGATATTCGCCGATCAGCCGGCTGCCGCGCGGAATCAGCACGCGGCTGCCGTCGAAGCCGCGCACGTCGCGCGAGACGATCGCGCGGGCGAAGCCCGGCCGGGTCGAATCGAGCGCGGTCTCGAGCACGGCGGGAATCAGCGTCCCCTGCGCCACGGTGGTGTTGCGGTTGGCGAGCACGCCGGCGCGGGTGCGCGTCCCCAAAGTGGCGGTCCCGGCGGACTGGGCAGCCGACGCCCCCGCGGCCGCTCCCTCGCCTTCGCCTCCCGATGCGGCGGCCGCCGCGGCACTCGCGAGCGCGCCGGCGTCGAACACCAAAGTGGGATCGCTGGCGACGCGCGGCGGCGGCGCTGGGGTCTCCGCGACCGGGGCGGGGGCCGGCACCGGATATGGCTGCGGGACGTAGACGATCCGAGGCTCCGGGGCCGGCGCGGGCGGAGCAAGCGGGGCCGGCGCCTCCACGAACTCGACCCTCTCGGGGAATTCCGGCGGCACGTAGAGCGGCGGCGGCGCGGACGCGCCCGCCAGGTCGGAAGCGCGCGCCCTCACCGCGGGCGCGGACGATTCCCGGCGGCGGGCGTCGAGCACGGTGAACAGGAGCACCCCGGCAATGACCGCGCCGACCCCGATCGCCCAGCCCGGTAGCCCGGAGCGGCGCAGCCCGACGACCGGGCGCACGCTCGCCTCCCCCGGTCCGCCGCCGGCGGCTGGGCGGGGATCGCCTGCGGGCGTCCGCACCGCCATTAGCGGGCTGTCTGCGGCGCGACGCGCGTGGCCCGCGCCACGTGCCGGTCGATCCGGAAGACGAGGCGGGGGACGACGGCATCGATCACGAACAGATCGTCGCGCATCATCCCGTTGACCAGGGATTCCTGGCCCCGGTCGTCGACCGCGTAGATCGCCGGGATCGCGTGGTCGCGGGGGAATTCGATGTAGGTGTGGCGGCCGTCGTCGCTAATCCGGCTCGGCCTGAGCGTCCGCTCGCCGCTGAGCCGGTAGCGGCCCTCGACGATCACCTCGGCCTCGGCGCTCGCCAGCCCCGCGGGCGCCGGATAGCGGAAGCGGATCGTATAGGCCATGTCGGGCGACGGCCCGCCGAGCGTCACCAGCTCGAAGGCATAGGTGCGCACGTTGGTCACCACCGTCATGTTGGTGCTGACGCTTGCCTGGAGCGGCTTGATGAAGATGCGGCTGCCGATGCGGTTGGCCGTGACCTGCCAGGCGCCGCTGTCGCCGACGGCGACATTCTCGATCTGCTCGTCCGAACCCAGTTCCAGCGTCACCTGATAGCCGGGCGCGGCCTGGATCTGGACGACCTGATCGGAATCATATTCGACGCTCTGGATGCGCGGGTCGCCCCGGCCGGCCTCGGGACGGATCTGCGCCGATGCGGGCGCGGCGGCCATCGCGAGGGCCAGGACGAGCAGCAGATTTTTCACAGCTCGACCTCCGGACCCCGCGGCTGAGCGGGCGGCTGCCGGGCCGGCTGCGGCGCCGGCTGGCCGGGCTGCTGCTGCGCCGGCACCACGATCACCGGCTTCACCGCCGCGTCCGGCGGCGGCGCGGCCGGCGGCTCGGGCGGCAGCGCCTCGGCGTTGCGCTGGTAGCGCAGCACCTCGAAGCCCAAGGGGTTGATCAGCCGATCCTCCAGCCGCATCGGCTCGCCCGAATAGCGGTAGCGAATCACCGCCACCCAGGCCTGCGGCGGCTGCAGCTGGCCGCCGGCGTCGCGGCGCTGGGTGTTGAAGCGGACCATCGCGAGGTTGGGACCCATGGGCGAGGGCGAGACGCTCTTGACCGTGACGTCGACCACGGTCGTGCGCGGGTAGCGGGCGAGCGGGCTGTCCGGATTGGAGGCCTGCTGCCCGGCGATATAGGTGGAGCGCGCACTATCGGCAGACCACAAGGAGACCCGCCGGTAATTGTCCTGGAGCGCATCGGCGTTGAAGCCCTCGCGCGCGATCACATATTGAGTGAGGAAGCTTTGCGTGAGCGCGGCGTCGCCCGAGAGCCGCTCGGGGTTGAGCGGTTCCAGCGCCTGCACGAAGCCGGTCTGCTTGTCGACCGCCAGGACATAGGGCTCGACCGTCTTCAGCGGCAGCAGGACGATCAGCGCCAGCGCCAGCAGCAAGGCGACGATGGAGGCGATCACGGCGATGAGCCAGGCGTTCTTGCGTGACCTGCGCAGCTCGTCCTGCCGGTCCTCCGCCCAGCTTCCCGCTTCAACATAATAAGCGTCGAGCGCTTCGCGTGCCTGCTTGTTCATGAGTCGCGATCCCGGCGGCCTGCGCTTGCAGAGATACGCCCTCTCGTCCGGCGGCGATAGCTCTGACCGAGCGGAACCGGCGCATTGGCCGCGGGCGCGTCTCGCGCGGGCATGTGCGCCCCGATCCGGCGCGAGGGCTGGCCGTCGCTCGCCGTGGCGGCCGTGCCTCCGCTTGCGCCTCCGCCGGCGGCGGCGGATTCGCGCCGCTGGCTGGCGGCGACGGCGTCGGCGACCTGGGCGGCGCGCGAACGGTCGGCGCCGGCCATGGCCGGCTCGCGGGGCGCGCCGGCGAAGCGCATGCTGTCGCCCCGCACCGCCTCGGCCAGCTGCGCCGGCGCCGAGCGCCAGGATTCGGGCAGCCGGAAGCCGAGCGCGACCCTGGCGGCCGCGATCAGCATGGCGAGCAGGACGAGGGTGAAGACGAGCGCGATCACGAACAATTCGATCGCCGCGCCCGGAATCGGCTGGCCGGCGGTGCGCAACGCGATCAGCTCGGCGAGCCGCGGTTCGAGCAGCGCCATCTCGACGCCGAGCACGATCGAAGTGCCGAGCGCACCAAGCGCCGCCGCTGCGAGCGCCCGGATCCAGCCGACGAACAGGCCGCGCGTCCCCTCGAACAAGAGAAAGGCGATGAAGAACGGGCCGAGCGCAAGCAGCAGGCCCGCGATCAGCCGCACCGAGGCGAGCGCGCCGATCGCGCCGGTGAGATAGAGGATGCGCGAGCCGCCGATCGCGAAGCTGTCGAAATTGGCGAAGGGCGGCGGCGCGGCCTGGCTGCCGGCGACATTGCCCTGCTGGGCCTGCGCCCGCGCGGCCTCGGTGTCGCCGGTGCCGAGGATGGCGAGCTGCACCAAGGCCCGGTCGGTGTAGCCGAGCCGCTCGACGAGGCCGCCGCCCGCTCCGGGCAGAGCGGCGGGCTGGCCGATCTGCGCCGCCATCTCCGCCGGCCCCCTGAGCGCGACGTCGTAGACCAGGGTGCGGTAGACCGCCCAGCTGGCCGCGAAGGCGAGCACGATGCCGATCTTGAGCAGGGCGAGGACGCCCTCGCGCACGGTCGGCGTCTGGCCGAACAGCATGCGGTAGCCGAGGAAAGCGACGAACAAGGTGAGGAAGCCGGTGAGGACCAGCGACAATGTCGAGCCCGGGGCGGCCAGCGCCTCATAGCCGTTGGCGCCGATCGACTGCGCCTGGCAATCGACATAGGAGAGCAGCCCCTGGAGGAAGCCGGATTGGGGCGGCGGCGCCTGGCAGAGTGGCGCGATCATGCGACCTCCAGCAGGCGCGGCATCCACGCGGCGGGATCGTCGCCGCTGGTCGCCCTGATCTCGTCGAGCAGCCTGACGGTGCGCTCGCGGCCCGAGAGGATGACGAGGATGTCGCGCTCGGCGGTGAGATCGAGCCGCGCCACCACGCTTTCGGCGCCATGCTTGATCAGGAAGCAATGGGCGTTGTCGGGCAAGGTCCGGATCAGCTCATATTCGTGCGCCGTCAGCCCGAAGCCTTCGATATAATCGGCCGCCCGCGCCTTGGGGTTGGCCATGAAGATCTGGGTCGCGGCCTGCTCGATGATCGCGCTTGCGATTCGGCTTTCGAGCGCGTCCTGCGCGCTTTGCGTGGCGAAGCCGACAATGCCGTTGCGCTTGCGGATCGTCTTTTCCCAATCCTTGATCCGGCGCACGAAGACATCGTCGTCGAGCGCCTTCCAGCCCTCGTCGACGACGATGATCGCGGCGGTGCCGTCGAGCCGCTCCTCGACCCGGTGGAACAGGTACATCATCGCCGGCGTGCGCATCGCCGGATCGTCGAGGATCTGGGTCATGTCGAAGCCGACCGTGTCCGCCTTGAGATCGGTCAGGTCGCGTTCGTTGTCGAACAGCCAGGCGCGCTCGCCCTCGCCCCACCAGGGCCTGAGCCGCGCCCACAGATCGGCGCCGTGCGGCCGTTGCCCGCCGCGGAACAATTCGGCCAGGTGGCGCAAGCGCCGATGCTCGGCCGGCTGATCGAAATTCGCATCGACCGCGTCCTTGACTCGCGCCGTCTCGTCGATGTCCGCGCCGCCGGCGAGGAGCGAGAGCCAGTCGATCAGGAACTGGCGGTTGACCGGGTTGTCGCCGAGCTGGAGCGGGTTGAGGCCGGAGGGTTCGCCGGGCCGAAGCACGTCGTAGCGCCCGCCGATCGCGCGGATGAAGAGCTCGGCGCCCCTGTCCTTGTCGAAGAAGATGATGCGGGGATGATATTTGCGCGCCTGGGCGAGCAGGAAGTTGAGCACCACCGTCTTGCCCGAGCCCGAAGGGCCGATGACGGTGAAATTGCCGAGATCGCCCTGGTGGAAGTTGAAGTAATAGGGACCGGCGGCGGTGGTTTCGAGCAGGGTGACCGCCTCGCCCCAATGATTGACGTCGGCCTGGCCCAGCGGGAAGTTGTGGCCGCTGGCGAGCCCCGCGAAATTGCTCGTCGAAACCAGGCCGCGCCGGGCGATATATTTGAAGTTGCAGGGGAACTGGGCCCAGAATGCGGGTTCGAGCCCGATCTCCTCGCGCACCGCGATGATCCCCAGATCGGCGAGCGCCGCCTGCACCTCGGCGGCGCCCTCGTCGACGCCGGCCGGCGTCTCGGAGCGGAGCGCGATGGTCATGTGATGCTCGCCGAAGCCCGCGCGCCCCGCCGCGACGTCGTCCTTTGCACTGGAGAGATCAGCGCGCAGGCTCACCGCCTCGTCCTCGGCCGAGCGCATTCTTCTCAGCGCGAGGTTCATCCGCGACAGGGCCGCCTGCCGGTCGACGAAGCCGAAGCTTTGCGAGACGGTGAGCTCGAAGGGCAGCCTGAGCATTTCGTCGAGCATTCCGGGCGCGGTCTGGCCGGGATAATCCTTGATCGAGATGAGGCCGGTGAAGCTGCGCGGGCTCGGCCCGGCGGGCCCCAGCTCGACGGTCTCCTCGCCGAAGCTCACCCGCCGCTAGGGAAGATAGGCGCCGAGATCCTGGACCGGCAGCAGCACCGGCCGCATCTCGCCATTGTAGAGCGCCGAGAGGAATTCGAGCGGCTCCGAACAGATTCCGGCCGGGGTTTGGTAGACGCCGAGCAGCCGCGGCCCGTAATTGCCGAGCGCCGCGACCAGCGCCTCGCGGGCGACGTCGAGCTGGCGCGTGTCGTAGAGCGCATTGGCCTCGCCGTCGCCGCCGGCGCGGCCGAGCATGGAGCGCAGCCGGTCGAAGCCGCCGACCCGGCCCTGGAGCGGCCGGCGGATCAGCGTCAGGAACAGCTCGTTGACGTAGAGCTTCTTGGTCGCCAGCCGCGCCCGCCAGGCGGCGTCGAGCTGCTTCGAGAAGGGATCGGGATGATCGCCGCCCAGCCCGACCTCGATCCGCCGCCGGATGATGTGATGGTAGAGGGCGAAGCGCGAGGTGCCGATCGCCTGCAGCATCGCGTCGCGCAGCCGCTTGCGGTAGTTGAGTTCGTCCGTGTCCGCGGTCTCGAACAGGAGGCCGCGCAGATGGACGGTCTGCATCAGCATGCCGTCGCGTGTCTCGATCGTGTGATCATCGACGTGCCGCGCATAAGGCAAATGAACGCCCGCGGGCTTCTCCCGCGCGACCGCCTTCCTGTCGCGGGTCAGGGGCGATAGGAGTTGCATCGCCAGATCGCGAAATTCTTGATGCGCGGGCAGCGGCCCGCTTTGGTCAGCCACAGATCGAAGAAGCGCGGCTCGCGCAGGCAGAGCAGGACGCCGGCGAAGTGGATGAGGAGCGCGGCGGCCAGCGTCCAGATCGACTTGAAGATCAGGAACAATTCGGTGGCGATCACCGCATTGGCGATGAAGAAGCTGTAGGTGACGCCGGCGAACATCTGCGGCCGCGTGAGCGCAACGAACAAAGTGTCCCGCTCGAGCCCGTTCATGGCCTTCGTCCTTTAATTGCCGTAGCCGGCCGTCGACTGGATGCCGGCGACGATGCTGGCCGCGCCGAACAGGATGAAGCAGCCCAAGATGACGGTCGCGCCGTAGCGCCAGTTGATCCGACCGGTCAGCATCAGGAAGCCGACCGAGGCGACCGCGATCACCGCGACGACGGTGGCGATCGTGCCGAGCAAGGTGCCCTGCAGCCATTGCATTGCGCGCACGATCACGCTCGAGCCGGCCGGGTCGGAGAGGGAGTCCTGCGCCGAAGCGGCGCTCGACGAGATGAAGGCGAAGGCCGCCGCCGCCCATGCCTTGAGGCCTATGCTCTTGCCGCCGCCCGCTTTTCGGGGCCGATCGTTCGCGATTCGCTTCATGGGGCGGATACTGCCCCTTCGCGCCGCCCTTGCCAATAGGGGGCGCCCTCGGGCGTGCGGCCCGATTCGGAGCATCGGGATTCGACGAATAACGTTGAAAGCCGGGCGCGGCTTCGGCGATAATAGAGGAGCATATGGATACCGAGCGCCTCGACAGGCTGACCGAACAGCAGCGCGCCTGCCTGCGCCTGGTCTATCGGCACATGACTTCCAAGGAGATCGCGCCGCTGCTCGGCATCGAGCCGGGCTCGGTCGACCAGCATATCAAGGCGGCGATGCGCGTGCTCGGCGTCGGCGAGCGGCGCACGGCGGCGCGGCTGCTGGCCGAGTATGAGGGGGCGGCGGCGCCGGGGGAGGAGTTGGCGGTGCGGGAAGAGCAGGCGGGGTTCGAGGCTGAACCGATGACGCCGTCCCGAAAGTTCCAGCCGCCGCTGCCGATCTGGGGCGGCAAGCCGAGCGATCTCGGCCCGTTGCGCAGGCTCGCCTGGATCTTCGCGATCATGCTGATGATCGCCCTATCCTTCGGCGTGTTCCTGGCGGGGCTGGAGGCGCTGTCGAGGGTCGGCCGCCACTAGTGAACCATGCCTTCGTCGCACTGCTCGTGCTTTGCACCGCTTATGCCTAAGTCGCGGGCGGGGCAGCGGAACGGATGGAGGTCCTCCTCTATTTGTTGTCCTGCGTCGCAACCCATGCGTTCAATGGGGGACAGCGAACGCGCCATCCAGCCATTGGTATACCAAATGCCGGACATTGCCTTCGCGGCATAACCGGCGGCAGTCACGCATCGACTAGGGAGCGCCGGCGCAGGACTTGGCCAAGCCTGCACCGGGCCGGCGAATCCCATATTGGACTCTTTGGGGGCGGGGCCGGCCAGCTATGCGTTTCTTCCGTGACCTTGCGCGGCACGACCGCGACGAATCGCCCGCCGAACCGCCCGCGGCGGAACAGCAGATGCTGGAGAGCACCGCGCATACTCTCGCGGAAGTCAGCGCCGAGCTCGCCGGCTGGGTGCCGACCCTGCGCCGGCTCGCGGAAGCCGAGCGGCTGCGCGACCTGGCGATCGGCCATACCACCGAGATCAACGGCGGCGCGGTCCGCTCGATCATCGCCGCCCGCCAACTGCGCGGCCAATATTTCTGGCCCTCGATGAACGAGGCCGCCTGGGCCATGCTGCTCGAATTGTTCGCGAACAGGCTCGAAGGCAAGCGAATCGACGTGGCCGGGCTCGCTGCGTCGACCCAAATCCCGCTCGGCTCCGCGCTGCACTGGATCGAATGGCTGTCGGGGCGCGGCATGGTCGTCCGCGACGCACGCGGGGCGGACGAATCGCGCGCCTTGGTCTCGCTCACAGAAGCCGGCACCGACGAAATGCGTGCCTATCTGCTGGCGGCGCTCAGGCTCTCGCCCTGGGTGCAGTGAAGGCCGGCGGCCTTATCACGCATAAGTGCGTTGGGAGAGATCGCCTTCTTCGCCTCTAGGCGTGACGACGACATGCACGTCTCGATCCAGCTTCCGCAGGAGGCCCATGAGGCGATCCGCCGTGAAGCCGGTAAGCCTTGCGTTGCGGAGGCGCGAGAAATCCGCGGCCGACGTGCCGGTCAGCTTCTGGGCCGCGCGCGTTGATAGACCCTCCGCGTCGAGCGCCTTGATGACCTCCGCCGCGAGGTTCGCACGCAGTTGGCTCATGTCGGCATTTGCCCTGCCGAAATCGGCGAAGACATTCCTGCTCCCGCGCACCAGTTCAAATTCGTCGTCGCTCATGCCAGGGCCTCCTTCAGCCGTTTTATGCGTTCGCGCACCAGGTCGATCTCGTGCTTCGGCGTCGCGATCCCCCGCGTCGACTTCTTCAGGAAGGCGTGGACCACCCAGATATCGTCGTCGAGCTGGAGCGCGTAGACGAGACGGAATGCATCGCCGCGCTCCTTGATCGCCAATTCCCAGACACCCGAACCAAGCCCGGTCAAGGGCTTGGCCACGTCAGGTGCGCCGCCCGCCGCGATCACGGCCAGAGCCTCCAGCGCCGTGTCAATCGCGCCCTTCGGGAACGCCTCGAAATCCTTTCGCGCCGCCTTGATCCACGAGATAGGACGCGCTGCGCGATCGATCATAGGCGCACTGTAGCGAGATTTAACAACAGTTGCAAGGGATGGTGGAGGCGATCTCAGCGCGGCGAGGCTTTCGCCCTGGGTGCAGTGAGGTTGCGCGCGCCGCGCCGGTAATGGTTGAACGTGCCGATCGCGATCAGCGCCAAGGGTGGGTAGCTCCAGAAAGCGAGAGTCACCCAATAGGCCACGCGGCTGATGTCGGGACCTGCATACCATCGTCCCAGATGGCCCAGCAGGCCGAGCCCGACACAAGCCGTCGCCCAGATCGCCAGAAGCGATCCGAGCGCAGGGCGAGGATCGCGAACACGGCAAATACCGTCAGGTCGACGAGAAGGACCCCGATCTCGATCGATCCGAAGCGCCTGCCCGCCTCCGAGAAGGCGAAAGGGGTAACGGCAGTGCCGAAGATCATCATCGTGGCCGCGATCCGCTCCGGCTTTCCGCCTCTGAGAAGGGCATAGATCCAGCATAGAGCCAGGAGGATGAAATAGGTCGGGCGCGGGAGCATGGCTTAGCGGAACATGCCGGCAGGAGAGGGCGAAGCTGGACGCCCTTGCGCCATCCGCCGCTGATGGTTGAACGTGCCGATCGCGACGGCGGCCAGCATTGGGTAGCTCCAGATCGTCAGGCTAACGCCGTAGGCCCAGGGTATGACTTCCGGGCCGGCATACCAGCGAGCGAGATGGCCGAGCACCCCTAAGGCGAGGAAAGCGCTCACCCAGATCGGCCAGAAACGGTTGGCTCGCATCGCAATGAGGGCAAATAAGCTCAGGCACGCTGCATCGATGAGGGCGACGCCGATCTCAAGCGATCCGTAGCGGCCCGCCCAGGCCGGCAGCACGGCGACCGTAAGTATGGAACCGACCGCCAGAACCGCCGCGCCGATCCGTTCCGGCAGACCGCCTTTGAGCAGCGCGTACATCCAGCACAGGACCAGAAGCACATAATAGAGCCTTCCTTGGAGCATGGCGCGATCCGATCACGGTCCGCCGGTTCGGTCAACCGGACGGAGCAGGGTCGTCGCTCGTGTTGGCGATTCGGCGGTGGTGGTTGAACGTGCCGATCGCGATGGCGGCCAGCATCGGATAGCTCCAGACCACGATGCTGATGATGTAGGCCCTCCGGTCGAGCTCCGGCCCCAGGGACCACCGCCCTAAATGACCCAGAAGTCCTAGCCCGGCGAAGGCGCTGATCCAGATCGGCCAGAAGCGATCGACCCGAAGAGCCAGGACCGCGAACGCGATCAGCATCGCCGCATCCACCAGGAACAGACCGGGCTCGACTGTGTAGAGATTCCTTGGATGGGCAACGACCGCGAAACTGGAAACGGAGGCTGCTGCCAGAACCAGCGCCCAGACGCGCTCAGGGCTGCCGCCTTTGAGGAGGGCGTAAGTCGAACACATTATCAACAGGGCGTAGTAGATCGGCCACGGGAGCATGGCCTGGGCGGACCATGCCGGGACGATGGCGTCAAGACCGCGTGCCTGTCGCCTTATCGGTCGGCGGCCAAACCTCCGGGATGCCCGGCCGTCCGCCGCTGGTGGTTGAACGTGCCAATCGCGATGACGACGAGGATCGGATAGCTCCAGAGCACCATACCGATGGCATAGGCGCCCCGGCCGATGTCGGGACCGAGATACCAACGTCCCACATGCCCCAATATGGTCATCCCGGCGAGCGCGCTCACCCAGATCGGCCAGAAGCGGTCGGCACGAAGCGCGAGGGCCGTAAAGGCGACCAAGGCTATCAGGTCGACACCGAGAATCCCAGATTCGACCGTTCGATAGCGACCGAGTGGTGCCGAGAGGGCGGCCATTGAAAGAAAGGTGCCGATCACGATGATAGCTGCTCCGATCCGTTCCGGCCGGCCGCCCCTGACGAAGGCATAGCCGCAGCAGAGACCCATGAGGGCAAGATAGAGGGGGACGGGCAGCACGTTATGACCGGATCATCCCATGAAAGCCCGGTCAAGTCCGCGCCTTGTCCCGCCGGCCCCACATTAACCCATTCCTTCACCTCGGTTCCGAGGGTATTCTCGCGCCGCCATGGATCAAAACCTCGTCGCCAGATTGAGCGAAGGCCAGCGCGATTGCCTGCGCATGGTCTATCGCCACATGGAAACGAAGGAAATCGCTCGCGCCCTGGGCATCAGCCCGGACGGCGTCACCCAGCGGATCAAGACCGCGATGCGCATCCTCGGCGTCGACCGCAGGCGCGACGCCGCTCTCCTGCTCGCCCAGCACGAGGGCACCGAGCCCTACCCGCCATTGGTATACCCGCCACGGGACATTGCCATCGCCCCCGATCCGGCCACATTTGGCCCATCGACTGAGGGCGAGCGGCCAAGCGGGTTTTCAGGCGAGGCGATGCGGGAAGATCAAGCTGCCTTCGAAGCAGCGCCGCTAGCCAGAAGACCCGCGCTGCCGCTGCCAATAGGGGGAGCGAGGCCAAATGACGTAGGGGTAGGCAGAAGGCTAGCGTGGATCGCAGCCATAACGATCGGGATTGCCGTGGCGTTCGGCGGCCTGATCACGGGAGTGGAGGCGCTGACAAGGCTCTTTTGGCGCTAAGTCGGCAAGATTCCAGAACGAAGAAGCAAACAGACCGCGCGGCATTGCTGCGCGGCAGGGGGAAAATCATGCTGAAAGCCCGTCGTACCGCCGCGATCAAGGTCGCGGAAAGCCTGTGGGCCACCGAAGCGGCAATCGACGCCGCGCTGGCGCGCGCCGCGGAACTGAACGGCAATATGGTCACCGCCCGGGGCGAGGCGAACGTGTCGGCGCTGGTCGGCCAGGACGCCTTCGAAGTGTCGGCCGCAGCCTTTGCCGCCTTGGCCCGCGCGCGCTGCGACATCGTCGAGACCCACAGGCGCCTGAGCGAAACGAAGATCCAAATGGGTCTGCGAACCGTCGATATCGGCGACGTTCCGGAGAAGCCCGGGGTCCTGGAGGAACTGGCGGAACGGCACCTCAAAGCGGTCGCCTGAGTGCTCGAAGTTGGTCAACGAAATGCTGGCAGAGGTAAAGGCTGTGCTGAACGATTTTCGAGATGCCAAGCAAAGAGCGGTTCGCCTCTCTTTAACTGGCGAGTCAGCGAGCGGAGCACCGCGAAGGATCGCAGGCTTGACCGAGCCGCCTCGGCATGTTTCGCTCGGCCCATGTCGATCTGGTTCTACTACGCGCTGCTGGTGCTCTGCTGCGTCTTCGTGTTCCTCAAGGGCGGCGCTCCTGAGCGCATCGGGACGGCCATCCTCGCGATCGGCTCGGTTCTTACCTTCCTCGCCCTTTCGGGCCGGACCAACGAATATCGGTCGGTCGCCACGTGGGTCATCGTCATCGACGTGGTCTGCCTTCTGGCCTTCCTCGTCCTTGCGCTCCGGGCGGAGAGGTATTGGCCGCTATGGATAACAGCGCTGCAACTTATCGGAGCTGCGGCACACGCCGTGCGGCTGGTCGATCCCGCAATTATCGGCAGGGCCTACGCATTCGCGCTGGGGTTCTGGAGCTATCCGATGCTCCTGCTGATCGCGCTGGGCACCTGGCGCCACCAACAGCGCTTGGCCCTCAACGGTGCCGATCCCTCTTGGTCGAACTCCTCCGCCCGCTCGGGGCGGGCGCCGCAGGGTGGGCCGACCGTTTAGTCCGGGAGTTCGGGTCCCTCGCTGGGGTGCTCGCGGCCGGCCCCCTCGCCCAGCGCCGGGTACTCGGCAATGAGCGCCAAGCCCTCGCCTTCCTCTCCACAATCCGCACCGCCATGCTCCACGCCCTCCGCGCCGAGGCGCTGCGCGGCCCCGTGCTGGGCAACAGCAAGGCCGTCGTCGACTATCTCTTCGCCAGCATGGCGCACGAGCCGGTCGAGCAATTGCGTGTGCTCTATCTTAACACCAAGAACAGGCTGCTCCAGGACGAGACCGTGATCGAGGGCTCGATCAACGTCGCGCCCATCTATCCGCGCGAGATCATGCGCCGGGCGCTCGAGGTGGGCGCGACCGCGCTCATCCTCGCCCACAATCATCCCTCGGGCGATCCCGGGCCGAGCAGCGACGACATCCGCGTGACCAAGCTCGTCGGCGCCGCCGCCGCGGCGCTCGACATCAGGCTGCACGACCATGTCATCCTCGCGCGCTCGGGCTGGCTCAGCTTCAGCGCGGCGGGGCTGCTTTGACATGCCGCAGACCAGCAGCCTCGACCATGCGTCGGGCGGCGCCATGACCGGCAGCGAGCCGGACCGCAGCCAGGCGCGGGCCTCGGCCGAGCGGCTCTATGCCGAGCGCCGCCGGCGCGACCAGCGCTTCCCCGACGGGCTGTTCGGCGAGCCCGCCTGGGACCTCTTGCTGGCGCTGCTCATCGCCCGCGAGAAAGGCCAGCCGATCATTCTCTCCTCCGCCTATCGGGCGGCCCGGGTATCGGACACGACCGGGCGCCGCCTCCTCGACCAGCTCGAACAAGCGGGAATGATCAGCCGCCGCCCCGCGCCGCGCTCGCGCAAGACGCGGCTGGTCGAGCTGACCGAGGATGCGGCCGAGCGGCTGACCGACTATCTGACGCATTAGGAGACAGTCACTTTTCCGCACGGGGGTGGGGAGGGGACAGTCACTTTCACACGCAGGCGCGCTCGAACGGGGCATCGCCGTGCGGAAAGTGACTGTCCCCATTCGGCCTGCGCGTGAAAGTGACTGTCCCCATACCCGATCCGCGCTTTGATTTCTCCGCCGCGCGCGCCTAATCGAAGCGCAGGAGAGAGCCCGTGACCGGCCGATCGACCCAAAGCTGGACGCCCGAGGAGATCGAAGAAATCCTGCGCCGGCACGCGCATCGCGAGGGCGCGTTGCTGCCGATCCTCAATGACGTCCAGGCCGCATTCGGCCATGTCCCCGACGCGGCCGTGCCGATCATTGCGGAGGCGCTCAACCTGTCGCGCGCCGAGGTCCACGGCGTCGTCACCTTCTATCACGATCTGAAGCGCGTCCCGGCGGACCGGCCGGTGATCAAATTGTGCCGGGCCGAAGCCTGTCAGGCGCGCGGCCTCGCCCGCCTCGCGCCGCTGTTCGAGGGCGACCCGCGCATCCAGGTCGAAACCGTCTATTGCCTGGGCCTGTGCGCGAGCGGCCCGGCCGCGATGGTCGGCGAGCGGGTTTTCGCGCGGCTCGACGAGGCCTCCGCCCGGCGCCTGATCGAGGAGGCGGCGGCGTGAGGATCTTCGTCCCCGGCGATGCCGGCGCGGTCGCGGTCGGCGCCGACGAAGTGGCGGCGGCGGTCGGCGAGGGCGTCGTCCGCAACGGATCGCGCGGCATGTTCGAGCTCGAACCCTTGCTGGAGATCGGGACGCCGGAAGGACGGGTCGGCTATGCGCGGGTCACTGCGGGCGACGTACCCAGCCTGGGCCCGGATCATCCCAGCTGCGTCGGCCTGGTCGAGGAGCTGCCGTTCCTCAAGCGCCAGACCCGCCTCACCTTCGCGCGCTGCGGCATCACCGACCCGCAGTCGATCGACGACTATCGCGCGCATGGCGGCTTCAAGGGGCTGGAGCGGGCGCTCGCGCTCGGACCGGCGGCCACGGTCGAGGAGGTGTTCGACTCCGGCCTGCGCGGACGCGGCGGCGCGGGCTTTCCGGCCGGGATCAAGTGGCGCACCGCCGCCGCCGCGCCGGCCGCGCAAAAATATATCGTCTGCAATGCCGACGAGGGCGACAGCGGCACCTTCGCCGACCGGATGGTGATGGAGGGCGATCCCTTCATGCTGATCGAGGGCATGGCGATCGCCGGCTTCGCGGTCGGCGCGACGGCGGCTATATCTACATCCGCTCCGAATATCCGCACGCCATCCGGGCGATGGCGCGGGCGATCGAGACCGCGCGCACCCACGGCCTGCTCGGTCCCGATTTCGACATCGAAATCCGCGTCGGCGCCGGCGCCTATGTCTGCGGCGAGGAGACCTCCTTGCTCGAAAGCATCGAGGGGCGACGCGGCGAGGTCCGCGCCAAGCCGCCACTCCCGGCCCATCAGGGCCTGTTCGGGTTGCCGACGATCATCAACAACGTGCTGACGCTGGCAGCCGTGCCCTACATTCTCGCGGAAGGGGCGAAGGCCTATGCGGATTACGGCATGGGCCGCTCGCGCGGGACGATGCCGATCCAGCTCGCCGGCAACATCAAAAATGGCGGCCTGTTCGAGACCGCCTTCGGCATCACGCTTGGCGAGCTGGTCGAGGACATCGGGGGCGGCACGCTCTCCGGCCGGCCGGTCCGCGCGGTCCAGGTCGGCGGGCCCTTGGGCGCCTATTTCCCGCCCTCCATGTTCCACCTCCCCTTCGACTATGAGGCCTTCGCCGCCGCCGACGGGCTGATCGGCCATGCCGGGATCGTCGTGTTCGACGACACGGTCGACATGGCGGGCATGGCGCGCTTCGCGATGCACTTCTGCGCCGCCGAAAGCTGCGGCAAGTGCACGCCCTGCCGGATCGGCTCGGTGCGGGGGATGGAGGTGATCGACCGGATCGTCGCCGGCGAGGGCGTCGCCGCCAATATCGCGCTGATCGAGGAGCTCTGCGAGACGATGAAGTTCGGATCGCTCTGCGCGCTTGGCGGTTTTACGCCATATCCGGTATTGTCCGCGCTCAGGCACTTCCCCGAGGATTTCGTCCGGGCGCCCGAAGCGGAGACCGTCGCATGACCCTGGGCCATTCCCGTCATGCCAGCGAAGGCTGGCATCCATGCGGCCGCGGCGCAGGGAACGGGTTCGGCTTGGACCCCAGCTTTCGCTGGGGTGACGGAGCAAGGCCATGAACCTGATCAAGGACATCGACCGCGGGACGCCCGCGTCGGCTGAAGTTGAGCAGGTGACCCTCACCATCGACGGCGAAAGCGTCGCCGTTCCGGCCGGAACCTCGATCATGCGCGCCGCGAGCCTCGCCGGGACGGACATCCCGAAGCTCTGCGCCACCGACTCGATGAAAGCGTTCGGATCGTGCCGGATCTGCCTGGTCGAGATCGAAGGCCGCGCCGGCACGCCCGCTTCCTGCACGACACCGGTTGCGGATGGCATGGCGGTGGTCACGAAAAGCGACCGTCTGGAGCGGCTGCGCAAGGGCGTGATGGAGCTCTATCTTTCCGATCATCCGGCGCCCGAAGAAGCCACCGAGATGCGCGAGATGGCGGAGATGATCGGTGTCGCAACGAGCCGTTATCTGCCCATCGCCGACCATCTCGACGCGCCCTGCGACACCTCCAATCCCTATTTCGATTTCGATCCGAGCCTGTGCATCGTCTGCTCGCGCTGCGTGCGCGCCTGCGACGAGGTCCAGGGCACGTTCGCGCTGACCATTTCGGGCCGCGGCTTCGGCAGCCACGTCTCGGCGAGCCAGGAAGAGCCTTTCCTCACCTCCGAATGCGTCTCCTGCGGCGCCTGCGTGCAGGCGTGCCCGACCGGCTCGCTGCAAGAGAAAGCGCTGAAGGCGGTCGGCCTGCCCGAGAGCAGCGCGATCACCACCTGCGCTTATTGCGGCGTGGGCTGCACCTTCAAGGCGGAGATGAAGGGCGAGGAGGTCGTCCGCATGATCCCCTGGAAGCACGGCAAGGCCAATCGCGGCCACTCCTGCGTCAAGGGCCGCTTCGCCTGGGGCTATGCGACTCACAAGGAGCGCATCCTCGAGCCGATGATCCGCGCCTCGATCGACCAGCCCTGGCGGCAAGTGAGCTGGGAGGAGGCGATTGCCCACACCGCATCCGAATTCCGCCGGCTGCAGGCGGCCCATGGCAGCCGCTCGATCGGCGGCGTCACCTCGTCGCGCTGCACCAACGAGGAGACCTTCCTCGTCCAGAAGCTGGTCCGCGCCGGCTTCGGCAACAACAATGTCGATACCTGCGCGCGCGTCTGCCATTCGCCGACCGGCTACGGGCTCAAGACCACCTTAGGCACCTCGGCGGGCACCCAGGATTTCGATTCGGTCGAGCAGGCGGACGTGATGATCGTGATCGGCGCCAACCCAACGGACGGCCATCCGGTCTTCGCCAGCCGGATGAAGCGCCGGATGCGCCAGGGCGCGAAACTGATCGTCATCGATCCCAGGCGGATCGACATGGTCCGCACGCCCCATATCGAAGCCGCTTATCATCTCCCGCTGAAGCCCGGCACCAACGTCGCAGTGCTCACCGCCATGGCGCATGTCGTGGTCACCGAGGGGCTGACCGACGAGGCCTTCATCCGCGAGCGCTGCGACCTCGACGAATATGCCGAATGGGCCGAATTCGTCGCCCGCCCCGATCACAGCCCGGAAGCGATGGAGAAATATACCGGCGTGCCCGCCGCCGATTTGCGCGGCGCCGCGCGGCTCTATGCGACCGGCGGCAACGGCGCGATCTATTACGGGCTCGGAGTCACCGAGCACAGCCAGGGCACGACCACGGTGATGGCGATCGCCAACCTCGCCATGGTCACCGGCAATATCGGCCGCCCGGGCGTCGGCGTGAACCCGCTCCGCGGCCAGAACAACGTCCAGGGCGCCTGCGACATGGGCAGCTTCCCGCACGAGCTTTCGGGCTACCGCCACGTCTCCGACGAGGCCGCGCGCGACCTGTTCGAGAAATTGTGGGGCGCGCCGATCGACTCGGAGCCCGGCCTGCGCATCCCCAACATGCTCGACGCCGCCCGCGACGGCGTCTTCAAGGGCGTCTACATCCAGGGCGAGGACATCCTCCAGTCCGACCCCAATACCAGCCACGTCGCAGCCGGCCTCAAGGCGATGGAATGCGTCGTCGTCCACGATCTCTTCCTCAACGAGACCGCCAATTACGCCCATGTCTTCCTGCCCGGCTCGACCTTCCTCGAGAAGGACGGCACCTTCACCAACGCCGAGCGCCGCATCCAGCTCGTCCGCAAGGTGATGGCGCCGAAGAACGGCTATGCGGATTGGGAGATCACCCAGTTGCTCGCCAATGCGATGGGCCTCGACTGGACCTATACCCATCCCAGCCAGATCATGGACGAGATCGCCGCGGTGACTCCGACCTTCAGCGGCGTCTCCTTCGCCCGGCTCGACGAATTGGGCTCGATCCAGTGGCCGTGCAACGAGGAGGCGCCCGAGGGCACGCCGATCATGCACATCGATCATTTCGTGCGCGGCAAGGGCAAGTTCGTGATGACCGAATATGTCCCGACCGACGAGAAGAGCGGGCCGCGTTTTCCGCTGCTGCTGACCACCGGGCGCACCTTGAGCCAGTACAATGTCGGCTCGCAGACCAGGCGAACCGCCAACACCGTCTGGCACGAGGAGGACCGGCTGGAAATCCATCCGCACGACGCCGAGAATCGCGGCATCGGCGAGGATGACTGGGTCAAGCTCGCCAGCCGCGCCGGCGAGACCACCCTGCGCGCGACGATCACCGACCGGGTCGCGCCCGGCGTGGTCTACACCACCTTCCACCACCCGCTGACCCAGGCCAACGTGGTCACCACCGAATATTCCGACTGGGCGACCAATTGCCCCGAATATAAGGTCACCGCTGTCCAAGTGAGCCCGTCCAACGGCCCGAGCGACTGGCAGGAGGCCTATGAGGCGCAGGCCGCGCGCAGCCGGCGGATCGCGGCCGAGGCGGCGGAATGAGCGGCCGCACGCTGGAGAAGCTGATCTACATGGCCAACCAGATCGCGCGCGAATTCGCCGGCCAGCGCCCGCGGGACGCCGCCGAGGCGACCTGGGACCATCTCTGGCATTTCTGGGACCCGAGGATGCGGGAGATGATCGTCGAACATATGCGCTCGGGTGACGAAGGGCTCAGCGACATCGCCAGAGCGGCGGTGGAAAGGCTGGCCGCGCCGGTCGAGCCGGCGCCGCGGACCCAGGCCACCGAGTTCAACCATCTCGGCGATGGCGAGGCCGAGACGATGTCGGACGCTGGATAAGGCCGCGCACCGTCATTCCAGCGAAAGCTGGAATCCCACTTCCTTTCCCTTTCCTCCGCGCCTCTGCGTCTCTGCGCGAACTCCGGCATGTTGTGCGCAGGGGCGCAGAGATCGCGGAGGAGAAAAGCGAGATTCCAGCTTCCGCTGGAATGACGTGCTCAGGCGAACAACCCATGCGGGTTGCTCATGACGAGGACGGAATCGGATCGCGCAAGCGCGATAAGAGTGAGTCCGGCTTCCTTCGCCCGCTCGACCGCAAGGCTCGTCGGCGCGGAGATGGTGACCAGCATCGGCACCCCGGCCAGCGCCGCCTTCTCGACCAGCTCGTAGGAGCAGCGCGCGGTGAGGAGGGCGAAGCCTGCGCCGAAGTCGAGGCCGGTGCGCAGGCCTTGGCCGACCAATTTGTCGAAGGCGTTGTGCCGCCCGACATCCTCGCGCGCCGCGATCACATTGCCCTCCGCATCGCACAAGGCGGCGGCGTGGACGGCGCCGGTCTCGGCGTTGAGCGGCTGGTGCGCGCGCAACGCCTCCAGAGCGCGGAAGATGGCGGCGGGTGCGATCGCCGGCGGCGCGGGCACGATCGGCAGCGGCCGCAGCGCCTGCTCCAGATTCTCTATCCCGCACAGACCGCAGCTCGAGTCGCCGACCCGGTGCCGGACCCGCGCGAGCACGCCGTCGTGGCGTTCGCGCACGAGCTCGATGCCGAGCAGGACGCCCCTCTCCTCCGCGCGGATCTCGATGCCGACCACGTCCGCGGCCGAATCGATCAGCCGCTCCGAGCGGGCGAAGCCGTAGGCGAAATCCTCGAGGTCTGCGGGCGTCGCCATCATCACCGCATAGCCGAGCCCGAGCACGCTGATCGCGACCGGCGTCTCCGCGGCGACGATTCTATGCTGCGCAACATTTTCGCCGTCGGCGGCAATGCGCCGGGCGGGCAGGCTGGTGGCAAATGGCCCGGGTTGCTGCATAATGACGACCTATGGCGAAGATCGCATTTTACGGGAAGCTCGCAGAACGGTTCGGGCGCGAGGTCGAGGCCGACCTGCCGGCGCAAGGGTGCACGATTGCCGCTTTGCGGGGCCGTTTCGACGGGCTCGAGCGCGCGACCGTGCGCGCCTGCGTCAACGACGAGACGGTGGGTGAGGATCACGTCGTGCGGCCGGGCGACCGCGTGGACTTCCTGCCGCCGCTTTCCGGAGGATGAAGTGAGGATCGAGGCCCGTCTCGCCGAGAAGGCGTTCCGGCCCGACCAGGAGCTGGCGGGCTTTGCGGCCGACGGCGCCGGCGCGGTGGTGAGCTTCATCGGCCTGGCCAGGGGTGAGACCGCGGACGGCGCGAAGGTGGAGGGGCTGTTCCTCGATCATCACCCCCGGCTCACTGAGCAGTCCCTCAAGGACATCGCCGCATCGGCCGCGCGTTTCGACGTCGCTGCGGTCCGCATCGTCCACCGCTGCGGCGCGGTCGCGCCGGGCGAGGCGATCGTGTTCGTCGCGGCGGCCGCGCGCCATCGCCGGGCTGCCTTCGAGGCGGTCGACTGTCTGATGGACGCGCTCAAGACCGACGCCGTGTTCTGGAAGCGCGAGGACGGGGTTGACGGCGCGCGCTGGATCGAGCCAACCGAAGGCGACCGCGCCGACCGAGCGCGCTGGAGCGAGCCTTGCCCGGACTAGACGAGAGCATCACTTTCTATCCGCTCAGGATCGCGGTGCTGGCGGTGTCGGACACGCGCACGCCCGAGACCGACAAGTCCGGCGACCTGCTCGTCGAGCGGGTCACCGGGGCGGGCCACGAACTGGCCGGCCGCGCGATCGTGCCCGACGACGTCGATGCGATTGCGGGGCAGGTCTCGGCCTGGGCCGATGATCCGCACGTCGACCTCATTATCACCACCGGCGGCACCGGCTTCGCGCCGCGCGACGTGACGCCCGAGGCGGTGAAGCCGCTGCTCCGGCGCGAGATGGACGGTTTCGCCGCCGTCTTCCACCGCGCCAGCGAGGGGACGATCGGCGTCTCCACCCTCCAGTCGCGCGCCTTTGCCGGGCAGATCGGCGACACTTTCATCTTCTGCCTGCCGGGCTCGACCGGCGCCTGCCGCGACGGCTGGGACCTCGTCCTCGCGCTCGAGCTCGACAGCCGCTACCGGCCCTGCTCGCTGGCCGGCCAGATCCCGCGGCTGAGGGACCTTTGTCCGTGACGAAGCTCAGCCATGTCGGGGAGGACGGCCGCGCGCGGATGGTCGACGTGTCGGACAAGGCGGCCACGCTGCGCGTCGCGACCGCGGCGGGCTACCTTCGCTGCCGGCCCGAGACGCTCGAACGGGTCCGCGCCGGGACGATTCCGAAGGGGGCGGTGATCCAGACCGCCGAGCTGGCCGGCACCATGGCCGCCAAGCGCACCGCCGAGCTGATCCCGCTCTGCCACCCGCTGCCGCTCACCAAGGTCGCGGTGACGATCGAAATGGACGATAACCTGCCCGGCTTCCGCATCGCCTCGGAGGTCCGCACCCAGGCCGTCACCGGCGTCGAGATGGAGGCGCTGACCGCGGTCGCGATCGCCGGCCTGACCCTGTTCGACATGTTGAAGGCGGTCGACCGGACGATGGAGATCGGCGGCATCGAGGTGACCTCCAAGACCGGCGGCAAATCGGGGGATTGGTGATCACTTTCGACGAGGCGCTGGCTCTGGTCGCGCAGGCCGCGAGGCCGCTCGGCCACGAAAATGTGCCGCTCGCTTCGGCCAAAGGCCGCTGGCTCGCCGCTCCGGTGATCGCGCAGGTCGATTCGCCGCTATGCGACGTCTCGGCGATGGACGGCTATGCCGTGCGCGATGTGGATCTGCCCGGCCGGCTGATCGTGGCCGGCGAGTCCTTCCCGGGCGGGCGGACCGGAGAGCTGGCGGCGGGCCGGTGCATCCGCATCTTCACCGGCGGCCCGGTCCCGGACGGCGCCGACCGGGTGGTGATCCAGGAGGATGTCGTGCGCGAAGGCGGCGTCGCGATCTTCGCCGACCCGGGCCCCGCCCGCAATATCCGCAAGCGCGGAGGCGATTTCGCACGCGGCGAAATGCTGCTGGAGGCCGGCGCGCCTATCGGCGCGCGGGCGCTCGTCGCCGCCGCCGGCGCCGACCTCGGCACGCTTGAGGTCTGGCGGCGGCCAAAGCTGGTCATCCTCGGCACCGGCGACGAGCTGGCCGAGCCCGGGACGGCGCGCGGCGTGCCGGGCGCGATTCCGGAGAGCGTCTCGCTTGGCGTCGCCGCGCTGGCGCAGGATTGGGGCGGCGAGGTCCTCGCCACGCGCCGGCTGAAGGACGACCTCCCGGCCCTGGAGCGCGCCGCCGCCGAGGCACTGGACGCCGCCGATCTGGTCGTCGTCACCGGCGGCGCCTCGGTCGGCGAGAAGGATTTCGCCAAGGCGATGTTCGCGCCTCTGGGGCTGGAGCTGATCTTCTCCAAGGTCTCGATCAAGCCGGGCAAGCCGGTCTGGCTCGGCCGGGTGGGCGAGAGGCTGGTCATCGGCCTGCCGGGCAATCCGAGCTCGGCCATGGTGACCGCCCGCCTGCTGCTCGCGCCGCTGATCGCGGGGCTCGGCGGCCGGCCTCCCTCGTTGCACTGGCGCAGGGCGCCGCTGGCCGAAGCGATCGGCCCCTGCGGCGACCGCGAGACCTTCGTGCGCGCGGCCTGGGATGGGGAGGCCGTGCGGCCTTTTTCCAACCAGGATTCGAGCGCGCAACGGATGCTCGCCGCCGCCGACCTCCTGGTCCGCCGCCGCGCGGGCGCGCCGGCTGCGGAGGCCGGCGAGACGGGACAGGTCATCGACTTCTGACTCCGTTCGTCCCGAGCGTAGTCGAGGGGCGCTGGCACGGACTCCGAGACGCGCCCCTCGACTACGCTCGGGACGAACGAAGGATGTAGTCTCGCAGAATGGCTTCCGCCCGCGCCAGATCGGCTTCCTCGTTGATGTTGAAAAAGGGGTCGTAGGGCTCCACCGGCCATTCCACCGCCTCATAGCCGACCGCCTCCGCGAAGCCCTTGAGCGAGCGGCGCCCCGTGGCGAGGTAGGCGGGGAGCCCCGCGGCCGCCTCCGCCTTCCACAGCGCGCAGACCGGGTGCAGCCGCCCGCCGCTCGCCGCCAGGGTCGCGGCCTTCGCGCTCGTCAGCCGGACGGGCAAATCGTCTGGCAGGAGCGGCATGTCGCACGGGATGGTCAGCACGTCGCCACCTAGCGCGAGCGCCGCCGCGACGCCGCCGAGCGGGCCCTCGACGGCCGGGTCGTCCCTTAAATCACCGCCTTCGCGCGCAACGACCAGCACCGCGTCCGACCAGCATCGCGCCCTGTCTAGGGCGCGGTCGATCAGGCTTCGCCCACCCAGCATCCGTAGCGGCTTGCCGCCGCCGATTCGGCGGCCCTCGCCGCCCGCGAGGATGACGATCCTCATCCGCCCAGGATCAGCTTGATGCCGGCCAGCGTCAATACGAGGCCGAGCGCCTGCAGCAGCCGCTCGCGCGGCAGCTTCTCGACGCCGAGCCAGGTTCCGAGCAACGCGCCCAGCGCGACCGCGAGCATCCACCAGGGCATTTCCGGGGGCAAAGCGCGCACCGAGGCGAAATTGCCGGCAAGGCCCGCGACCGAGTTCAGGAAGATGAAGCCGGCCGCGACGCCCGACGTGTGCCGCGGCTGCTCCCAGGCGAAGAGGATGATGAGCGGGCTCAAGAAAATGCCGCCGCCCGTCCCGGTCAGCCCGGCGAGCAGGCCGAGCGCGGCTCCGACCGGCAGGGTGACGAAGAGGCTCGGCGCCGCGGTCTCGCGCCAGGCGAGCTGCTTTGGCTGCCAGAACAGGCGCAAAGCCGCGGCGAGCAGCAGCGCGCCGACCAGCGGCCTGTAATATTCGGGCGGGAGCTGGATCGAGCCGCCGAGATAGGCGGCCGGCATCGCCGTCACCGCGAAGGCGAGCAGCAGCCGGAAGTTGGTCTGGCCGCTGAGCCAGTAGCGCGCCGCGCCGATCCCGGCGACGACCAGGTTCAGCGCCAGAGCGGCCGGCCGCATCATCTCGGGCGCCACCGCGAACAGGGCCATGATCGCAAGGTAAGCCGAAGCGCCGCCATGGCCGACCGAGGAGTAGAGCGCCGCCGCGACCGCCATCAAAGCGGCGATCAGGGCGACGGTGCCGGGATCCATCAGCCGCCGGTGACGCTCATGTGGCGCGCCACCGCCGGGCGCGGCGCGCCAATGCGGAAATCGTGACCCTTGGGCTTGCCCGCCATCAGCGCGTCGAGCGCGTCGTCGAGGCCTGCGCCGGCGCGCATCAGGTCCCGCAATTCGACCTTCTGGTCCTGGCCGAGGCAGCCATAGACCGTGCCGGTCGCGGTGACGCGGACGCGGTTGCAGCCCGTGCAGAAATTCCCCGTAAGCGGGGTGATCAGGCCGAGCCGGATACCGAGCCCGCCCACCTCGTAATAGCGCGCCGGCCCGCCGGTGCGGCTGAGCGTGGGCGTCAGCATGAAGCTCTCCTCGAGCCGGCGCTTCACCGAGTCGAGCGGGAGATATTGGTCGCCGCGGTGCTCCTCGACCGCGCCCAATGGCATCGTCTCGATCAAGGTGAGGTCGTGGCCCCGCTCCGCGCACCAAAGCAGCATCGCCTCGATCTCGTCCTCGTTGAGGCCCTTGAGCGCCACCATGTTGATCTTGACCCGGAGCGCCGCGGCGGCCGCCGCCTCGATGCCGTCGAGCACCTGCGCCAGATCGCCAAGGCGGGTGATGTGGCGGAAGCGCTCGGGGCGCAGGCTGTCGAGGCTGACGTTGACCCGCCGCACGCCCGCGGCATGGAGGCGGACGGCGAAGCGCGTAAGCTGGGTGCCGTTGGTGGTCAGCGTCAATTCGTCGAGGCCGTGGCCGATCCGCTCGCCCAGCCAGTCGACAAGATCGCCGATCCCGCGCCGCACCAGAGGCTCGCCGCCGGTGAGCCGGATGCGCTTCACCCCGCGGGCGATGAAGGCGTCGGCGAGCTGGACGATCTCCTCGAGCGTGAGGAGGTCGGCGCGTGGCAGGAACTCCATCTTCTCCGCCATGCAATAGCGGCAGCGCAGGTCGCAGCGGTCGGTGACCGAGAGGCGCACATAAGTGACGCGCCGGCCAAAGCTGTCGATCAAGTCGGGCTTTCGATCCATGGCTAGAGCGCGATGATCACCGTCTTCAATTCGGTATAGGCCTCGACTCCCTGCCGCGCCTGCTCGCGGCCGATGCCGGACTGCTTGTAGCCCCCGAACGGGAGGGCGGGGTCGATCATCGAATGGCAATTGCCCCAGACCGTGCCCGAGCGGATCTTGGCGGCGAGCTTGTGCATGTTGGAGAGGTCCTTGGTCCAGATGCTGGCGCCGAGCCCGTAGAGCGTGTCGTTCGCGGCCTTGGCGACTTCGTCGAGATCGTCGTAGCGCTGCGCGACCAATACGGGGCCGAAAATCTCCTCGCGCACCACCGACATGTCGGGATGGACGTCGACCAAAACGGTCGGGTTCACATAATAGCCTTCCGAGCCGGGCGCGTCGCCGCCGGTCAGCACCGAAGCGCCGGCCTTCTTGCCCTGGTCGATATAGTCCATCACCCGCTTCTGCTGCTCGTCCGAGACCAGCGGGCCCATCCGCGTCTCAGCCGCGAGGCTCGGCCCCGGCGCCCAATGCGACGCATGGCCGGCGACGCCCTCGACCAGCTTGTCGAAGATCGAGCGGTGCGCGAACAGCCGCGAGCCGGCGACGCAGATCTGGCCCGAATTGAAGAAGATCGCGCCCGCGGCGCCGCCCGCGGCCGCGTCGATGTCGACGTCCGGGAGCACGATCACCGGCGATTTGCCGCCGAGCTCGAGCGTGACCCGCTTGAGGCTGTCGGTCGCCGCCTTGTTGATGATCTTGCCGACGTCGGTCGAGCCGGTGAAGGCGACCTTGTCGACGTCGGCATGACGGACCAGCCGGTCGCCCACGGTCTCGCCCATGCCGGTGATCACGTTGATCACGCCGGCCGGAAAGCCCGCCTCGCTCACCAGATCGGCGAGCCTGAGCGCGGTCAGCGAGGTCTGCTCGGCGGGCTTCAGCACCAAGGTGCAGCCGGCCGCGAGCGCCGGGGCGATCTTGAGGGAGACCATCAGCAGCGGGAAGTTCCACGGCACGATCTGCGCGGCGACGCCGATCGGCTCGCGCCGCACATAAGCGTGGAACCTGCCCGGAGGAGCCGCCATCGGATCGATCATCTCGCCGCCCAATTTGGTCGCCCAGCCGGCCATGTAGCGCAGCATGCCGATCGCGCCGGGAATATCGACCGCGCCGGCGATGCTCTTGGGCTTGCCGTTGTCGATCGCCTCCAGCTCGGCGAACTCGTCGGCATGGGCCTCCAGCAGGTCGGCCAGCTTCTGGATCATCCGCTCGCGCAGGATAGGCGGCAAGCCGGTCCAGCGGCCGTCGTCGAAGGCGGTGCGGGCGGCGGCGACGGCGCGGTCGACATCGGCGTCGGTCGCATCGACGAAGCGGGAGACCTCGCGCCCGGTCGAGGGATCGACGACCGGAAGCGTCCCGCCGCCGGTCGAATCGACCCATTCGCCGCCGATGAAGAGCTGCGGCTTGCGCGCCAGGGCCTTGCTCGCGGCGTCGGAATAAGCCGGCTGGGCGCTGATCCGGGTCATCTCGTTCATGATCGCTCTCCTGGGGAAGCTTGGTCTCGCTGCTGGCTCTCGTCTAGCATGGGCCAGGCGAAATTCGAAGCGCGCCTACGCATCTGTTCGCTGGGTTCAGCCTCGCACGTGGCGGCCGAGCCGACAAAAGCCTAGCGCAGGTGCCTGTTCGCGAACGCTAGACCCGATCCGCTCTTGAGATAGCGCTCGAAGGCGGCCGCCGTCTCGGGACGCTCCAAATAGTGATAGGATAGGAGCCGCCAGGGTTTATATTTTGCGGTATGTGGCGACTGGCCGGCATTGTGGCCTGCGAGGCGCGTCGCCACGTCTTTGCACATGCCAGTATAGAAGCGCTCGGGATGGCTGACGCTTTGGAGAACGTAGACGTAGTTCATACGCCGTAGCCCTCCTTCGCCTAGCCGTCAGACGCCGTAGCCCTCCTTCGCTAAAGATGATCAGGTCGCCGTGTCCCCCGGACACGGCTAAGCAGTGCGGGGCACTGCTTACCTGATCACGGCGGGCAGCCTTCGCTCCCGCTCCGCTCCGGCTGGCTTGCCAGCCGAAGCCGCGCAGCGGCGAAGGCTGGTGGAGCTGAGGGGAATCGAACCCCTGACCTCTGCAGTGCGATTGCAGCGCTCTCCCATCTGAGCTACAGCCCCGCGCCTTTCGGGACGGCCCAGATAGCGACGGCGCCCCCGCGATGCAACCCGCCCCCAAGGTGCGCGTTTTCTCCCTCGTGAGGCCCTGAAGGCCAGCGAAGGAGCCCATCATGAGCAAGGAACGCGAGACCCAGTGGCAGGGCGACGACAGCTTCGGCGCCGGCTGGGGTAACCAGACCGCCGAGCCCGACCCTCCCGCCGAGCCATTGCCGCGCGCCGCCGACGGCCCGCTCGACGGCAATCCCCAGGATTTCGAGATCCGCCGCAGCGAGGCGGAGCGGGCAAGCTTGCTCGATCCGCGCGACGATCGGGCGGGTGAGGTGCGCGAGAATATGGAGGTGGTGGGCGCGGACGGCGCCCATGTCGGCACTGTCGACAAGGTGCGCGGCGAGCATGTCGTCCTCAACCGGAAGGACCCGGCGGCGGGCGGCGTCCACCATGCCATCCCGCTGGCCTGGATCGCCTCGATCGACGGCAAGGTCAGGCTCAATCTCGATGCGGCCGAGGCGATGCGCCAGTGGCGCGAGGAAGGCCGCAGCCGCGCCCTGTTCGAGCGCGAGGGTGCGGGAGAGTCCGGCCCGCACATTCTCGATCGCGCCTTCTCCGGAACCTATTCCGACAAGGAATGACCGCTTCCCGCCCCGCCTTCCCTAGTGAGGCGGGACGAAATCTGGCCCGGCCGCCGCGCATCGGCCGGGCCTTTTTTTGACTCTTCCCAGCCCATCGCTCATTCGTCACTCCCGCGAAGGCGGGGGTCCAGGTGGCGCGTGAGCGGCCTCGACGACTGCATGGATTCCCGACTTCGCGGGAATGACGAAGGGATTTTCTATGACTATCAACCGCGCCTGGCATCTGACGTCGCGCCCGACCGGGCTGCCCACGCTCGATAATTTCGCGCTCGAGGAGGCTCCGCTGCCCGCGCTCGAGGAGGGCTGGGTGCGGGTCGAGAACAAGTGGCTTTCGGTCGACCCCTATATGCGCGGGCGGATGAACGACGTGAAAAGCTACGTCCCGCCCTTCGCGCTCGGCGAGCCGATGCAGGGCGGAGCGGTCGGCAAGGTGGTCGAAAGCCGCGCGCCGGGCTTCGAGGCGGGCGACACCGTCTTCCACATGCTTGGGTGGCGCGAGCAGGCGGCGGCGCCCGCCGAGGCGTTCAACAAGGTGCCGCCCTTGCCGGTCGCCGACCATCAATGGCTCGGTAATCTCGGCCTCACCGGCGGCACCGCTTATTTCGGGCTCTTGCGCGTGGCCGAAGCGAAGGAGGGCGACATCGTCTTCGTCTCGGCGGCGGCGGGCGCGGTCGGCTCGGCGGTGGTCCAGCTCGCCAAGGCCAAGGGCATGACCGTGATCGGCTCGGCCGGCGGCGCCGACAAATGCGCCTGGGTGCGCGAATTGGGCGCCGACGCGGCGATCGACTACAAAGCGGGGCCGGTCGTGAAGCAGCTCATGGAGGCGGCGCCCAAGGGCATCGACGTCTATTTCGACAATGTCGGCGGCGACCACCTAGACGCCGCCTTCGCGGCCGCGCGCAACAAGGCGCGTTTCGCGATCTGCGGGATGATCGACAATTACAATGCCGGCCCGCCGCCCAGCTTCCGCTACATGATGCGGGTGATCTCCGCGCGGATCCGGGTGCAGGGCTTCATCTACACCGACTATCTGAGCGAGATGGCGACCTTCTACCAGGACATGGGCGGCCTGATCGCGGCAGGGAAGATGAAGTCGCGCGAGACCATCCACGACGGCATCGAGGCGATGCCGGATGCGTTCCTCGGCCTGTTCGAAGGGGGAAATACGGGAAAGATGCTGGTCCGGCTTTAGTTCAGCGTAGCACGGGCACGCTCCCTCTCCCTGGGGGGAGAGGGTAGGGTGAGGGTGTACGGCGGACCGAGAATTCGACTCCGCCGCCGAACACCCCCACCCTACCCTCCCCCTCGAGGGGGAGGGACAAGAGCTGAATGCCGATACAGGTAGAGCGTCACGCCAGTTCCCTCGCCCGCGCGCCGATACGGCGCAGGTCGGCGACAAACCTCTTATATTCGGCTTCCTTGTCGTCGCGGACTCGAAGCAGGAAGCTGGGGTGGACCGTGACCCAGGCCTCGCCGCCTTCGGGCAGCGCGTGGGCCCGTCCGCGCAGGCTGGAGATGGTGACCACCTTGCCGAACAGGGAGCGCGCGGCGGTCGCGCCGAGCGCGACGACCAGCGGCGGGCGGATCAGGGCCAGCTCCTGCTGGAGCCACCATCGGCAGGCGGCGATCTCGCCGCCATTGGGCTTGTCGTGGATTCGGCGCTTGCCCTGGCGGACGAACTTGAAATGCTTGACCGCATTGGTGACGTAGGTCCGCGCCCTGTCTACGCCCGCATCGGCCAGCGCGCGGTCGAAGAGCTGCCCTGCCGGACCGACGAAGGGGCGGCCCGCCAGATCCTCCTGGTCGCCGGGTTGCTCGCCGACGAAGACCAGGCGGGCGTCAAGCGGCCCCTCGCCGAACACCGTCTGCGTTCCGCATTTGTAGAGGTCGCAGCGCGTGCAGTGCATCGCCTCGGCGCGCACCGAGGCCCAGCTCTTCTCAACATTGTCACCGACCGTGACGGCGGAAGCCGCGGCCATCTCGCACTCCCGCGCCTGGGCGCCCTGGACAAGCTCCGCCACCAACGCCGTCTCGGGCATGTTCTTCCAGTATCTCTTCGGCATTTCCTTCAGCATCGCGCCGATCTTCACGCGGGCCGGGTTGAAGATCGAGGCATAGTAGGTTTTCCACACCGCCTCGATCGGGTCGCCCTGCGGCGCGTCCGCTTTGGACGCGCCGGGCCCTTCGGCCAGGGCCTCGCCGTCCCAATGGAGCGAGAGATCGGGAGTCAGGATCGACCAGCGCATGCTCGCGAACCGGCCCACGAAGAAGGCGGCGGCCGCGCGTACGATATGATGATCGGGCTCGAACCAGGCGACGAAACGCGGCCCCGCCTCGGTCTCCACCTCGCGGAAGCGCAGGAAGGCGTGCATCTTATGCAGATCGCGGCGGACCGCGCGCGCCATCGCCTCGAGCCGGTGGACGAGCGGATCGGCCTTGTCCTCGAGTGCGTCCGTCCGCTCGCGCAGCTTCACCAGCATGGCGTAGAGCAGGGCGAAACGCTCGGGATCGCGGTGGCAGACGACCGACCTGGCCAGCGCGACGAAGGCCCGCGAGACCGAGAACAGGCCGGCGGGCGCTGGCGGCGCCGGGGCGGGGGCGCCGAACAGATCGGCGGCCTCGCCGGCAACCTCCCAGAGGATTTCCCCGGGCGCCGCGCCGACCAGAGCGAGCGAGCGCGCCGCCTCGCGCCAGCCGTCGAAATCGTCCTGCGCGGCGAGGCGCACGGTGCGGATCGGTCGCCGTTCGGTTGCGCGCGTAGCCATCGCGAATCAACCGGCGAACAGTTCGAGCTGTTCCGACCGGGCCCGAACCGGCGCCAGCACCGCATCCGCGAGCGCGACCGGGCGCCAATCGGCGGCGATCAGGAACGGGCGGAGCTTGGCGACCGAGACGGTCATCCGGCCGACATCGTCGAGCCGCAGCCGGCGGTGCCGCCGGGCCGCCAGGATTCGGTCGACCGCCTTCACGCCCAGGCCCGGAATCCGCAGCAAGGCCTCGCGGGGCGCGCGGTTGACGTCGAGCGGGAAGAAGCCGCGATGCTTGAGCGCCCAGGCGAGCTTGGGATCCATGTCGAGCGCGAGCTGCCCGGACGAGTCCGCCGACGCCGCCACCTCCGCGCTCGAAAAGCCGTAGAAGCGCATCATCCAATCGGCCTGGTAGAGCCGATGCTCGCGCATCAATGGCGGGCGGACGAGCGGCAGCACCGCGCTTGCGTCAGGGATCGGCGAGAAGGCCGAATAATAAACGCGGCGCAGGCCGAACCGGTCATAGAGCCGCGCCGCCCGAGTCACGATGGCGGCATCGGTGGCGGAATCCGCGCCGACGATCATCTGGGTCGATTGGCCGGCCGGGGCGTAAGAGGGTGCCGACCGGTAGCGGGCTTCGGCGTCCGCGCCGTCGAGGATCGCCGACTTCATCGACTTCATCGCGCCTTCGATCCGATCCGCATCCTTCTCCGGCGCGAGGCGCGCAAGACCCGCTTTGGTCGGCAGTTCGACGTTGATCGACACGCGATCGGCATGAAGGCCGGCCAAGGCGACCAGCGCGGGGTCGGCGTCCGGGATGGTCTTCAAATGGATGTATCCGCGGAAATCGTGATCCTCGCGCAGGCATCTCGCGACCTCGACGATCCGCTCCATCGTATAATCGGGCGAGCGAATGATGCCGGAGGAGAGGAACAGCCCCTCGATATAATTGCGCCGGTAGAAAGCGAGGGTGAGCCCCACCGCCTCCTCGACGGTGAACCGCGCCCGCCTCACGTTCGAGCTCTTGCGGTTGATGCAATAATGGCAATCGAAGATGCAGGCGTTGGTCAGCAGGATCTTGAGCAGGGAAATGCAGCGGCCGTCCGGCGCATAGGCATGGCAGATGCCCATGCCCGGCGCCGTGGAGCCGATGCCCTTGCCATCCAGCGAATCCCGCTTCCTCGATCCTGACGAGGCGCAGGACGCATCATATTTCGCGGCGTCGGCGAGAATCGCGAGTTTCTGTCTGGTATCGAGCTGCGCCATATGTTCGCTTTATGTTCTTGCAAAGCCGATGTCGATGACCTAGATCGATGCGACGCCAGACCGGATGCCGATTGAAAGAGACGCACCGGGGCGAAACAGGAGCCCTCCAGCAGCCCGACCCCCTTGGGCCGCCGGAGGGTTTCTTCATGTTCGGGACGACTGCAATCGGGCTTGGAGCGGGACCCGCGACTATCGCTGAGCCTGGCTCGCCGCTTCCGGCCGGTCTTGGTCAGGAGCGCCGTCCGTCTCGGACTCGCCCTCCGGATTGGCGATCTTCTTCAAGGGCGAGAGCACCCACAAGGTGATGAAGGCGACGACGGAGAGCATGACGGCGACGTCGTAGCTGCCGAGGCCCGCGGCGACTCCGATCGCGCCGGTCGCCCACAGGCTGGCTGCGGTGGCGGTGCCCTTCACCGAATCCTTCAGGCGAAGGATCGCGCCGCCGCCGATGAAGCCCATTCCGGTGATCAGCCCCTCGACGATCCGGGCCATCGCCTCGGGATGGCTGGCGGCGAGCCCTTCGGCGGCCTGGATGAAGCCGCAGCTGGCGATCGCCACCAAGGGGAAGGTTCGAAGGCCGGCGCTGCGCTCCTCCTTCTCGCGGTTCCAGCCGAGCGGGAAGGCGAGGACATAAGCGATCGCCATGGCGACCGCATGCGGCAGGACGTTGAAATCGTCCGATCCAAAGATCTGGTTCATGGGAGATGAACCCGAAACGACCCTTTTGGGTCCCGCCGCCAAACGCGACGGCAAGGGGCGGAGCGGCCCGAAGACCGCCCCGCCCCGCCGATCAGAAGCCGATCGGCGCCATCGGCTCCGGCTTCGCCCGCGCCTCGGCTTCGAGAAGCGCGAGGATTTGCGCGGGCGCGGCCCCTTCGCCGTAGCGCAGCTGCCGCGCGACCAATGCGAAATCGCCCGGGGTGAGCCCCACGATCCGCGCCAGCCCCGCCGGCGCCGCGCCGCCGAAGAAGCGGGCCCAGGCCCGCTCCATCAGCGCCGGCGACAGCGGCATCAACTCGACCTTGAAGACGAAGCGCCGGAGCGCCGCCGGATCGAGCCGCCGGGCGAAGTTGGTCGCCGCGACGAAGGGCAGCTTGTGCAGGTCCATCCAGGTGAGCAATTCGTTCACCTGGCTGATCTCCCACGAACGCTGCGCGCCGGCCCGATCGAGGAGAAGCGAATCCGCCTCGTCGAACAGCAGCACCGAGCCCGCATCGCGCGCCTCAGCGAACGCATCGGCGATCTTCGCCTCGGTCTCGCCGACCCAGGCCGAGAGCAGGTCCGACGCGCGCTTCACCACCAGCGGCCGGTCGAGCCGCTCCGCCAGACAGGCGGCGAGCGCCGTCTTCCCCGTCCCCGGCGGGCCGGTGAGCAGCAGCGACACGTCCGCCGGCGCGCCCGGCGCCGCGATCCGATCGAGCAAAGCGGCGATCGGCCGATCCGCCTCGTAGAGGGCAAGATCGAGCGCGGCGCCCGACGGCCCCGGCGCGAGCGCGCGACCGCCGCGCAGGCCCAGGATCAGCGAGCGGCCGACCGCCTCCGCATCCTGCGCGCCGCCGCCCGCAAGCGCCGCGCTGCGCAGCGCGGCACGGGCGAGCCCCGCCGTCCCCTCCTCGGCCGGAAGCAATGTGTCGAGACCCGACCGGGCCTCTTCCATCCCTTCCGCCTCGGCGACGCGAGCGACGATCCGCGCCCGCGCCTTCGGGTTCGGATAAGCCATCCTGAGGATGTAGCTCATCCGCCTCAGATGCGCGGGATCGACCGCGTCGATCGCATTGCTCGTCCAGATCGTCGGCACCTGGTTGCCCTCGAGCAGCCGGTTGACGAAGATCTTGGAGGCGCCCGGCCTCTCGCCGCGGCTCGCGAAGATGCTGGCCTCCGAGAAGAGGTCCTCCATCTCGTCGAACAGCAGCAGCGCATCGCCGCGCCGCGCGAGCAGGCGCTGCGAGCGGCGCAGCGCCGACAGCCGGTCGGACCGCGACGGCTCCTCGCCCTCCGGATCGACCTCGCCGACCGCGTAGAGCGACGCGCCGATCTCGGCCGCGAGCGTGCGCGCGAACTCGGTCTTGCCCGTGCCGGGCGGACCGTAGATCAGCACGTTGACGCCCAGGGCGCCGCGCCGGAGCGCGCCGGCGAGCAGGCGCGCGAGCAGCCGGAAGGGCTCCGCCTGCTCGGCGAAATCCTCCGCGGTCAGCGCCGCCTGCTGGCGAAGGCCGGCCAGCGCGTCGATCAGCTCGCCGGGCTCGGTGAACCCGGCGTCGAGCACCTTGGCGAAGCGCCAGTCGACGCCGACGTCGCGGCCGCCGCCATGGCAGTCCGCGCCGCCGCCGAAGAGCAGCCCGAGCGCCAGCGGGCTCGAGCGCCGCGCGCGCCGCGCCGCATCGCTCCGATCGGCGCCGGCGAGCCGGCCGGCCAAAGCGAGCAGGTCCTCGCCGCTGCCGAGCAGGCGGCTGCGGAACAGCGCCAGCCGCGGCAGCCGGTCGAACGCCGCGACGACGCGCAGCAGCTCCCGCTCGAACGGATCGAAGGCGAGCAGATCGGAGGCCGCGTCGGTCGAGGCGAACAGGGCCGGGTCGGGCTCGCGCGTCTCGATCGCGTCGGCGAGCCCCGGCAGCCGGTCCCAGCTGAGCTGCTGGCCGCGGCGCGCGCCGGGCTCGGCGAACGCGATATCGGGCCACAGCCAGTCGGCCTGGTCCGCCGCCCAGTCGAGCAGCGCCAGCGCGGTCCGGCTGGACCTGCCATAAGTGTCGCGCAGCAAGCGGATCAGCCGCTGCGCCAGAAGCTTCTCGCCCATGACTCACCTGCAATGACCGCGCCGGACGGAATCCAGGCGTGGCCGCGTTTCAATCTGGTGGCTGATTGGTCCCGCCGGGTCCGAGGCCCGGCGAAGCGCTAGCGCTTGGACGGGCTCCGGACGGAGGCGGGATGGCAGCCGATTCTGCTATTCGAATCGAACAATTCATCTCTCCGTCGTTTCGGCATCGTGCCGAATGGGAGCGCGCCGTTACGCCCCAAGGCGCCGCGCGTCAAGCCGGAGCTTGCTCGCCCGCCCGCGCCCGCGCCGCGGCGAGTGCGGCGCCGAGCGTCTGCGCACCATAGGGCTTGGCGAGCGTCTCGAGGGCGCCCGCAGCCCCGCCGGCGACCTCCGCGCTATAGCCGCTGGCGAGGAGGACGGGCAGGTCGCCGCGCTTACGCCGCGCCTGTGTGGCGAGCTCGATGCCGCTCATCCCGGGCATCAGCACATCGCTGAACAGCAGGTCGACCGGCTCGCGGTCGAGGACCTGCAGGGCGGCCTCCGCCGAAGCGGCGCTGATCACACGGTAATCGAGGTCGACGAGCAGGCTTTCGGCGAATTCGCGGACCTGATCATTGTCCTCGACGAGCAGGACGATCGCGCCGCCGCCCGCGGCCGTGCCCGCCTCGCACGGCCGGGCCTCCGCCGCGGCGCCGAGCGCGCGCGGCAGATAGAGGTGGAGCCGGGTGCCCTCGCCCGGGACGGACTCGATCTCGGCGCGCCCGCCCGACTGGGCGGCGAAGCCGTGAATCTGCGACAGGCCCAGCCCGGTGCCCTTGCCCACCGGCTTGGTGGTGAAGAAGGGATCGAAGACGCGCTCCAGCGCCTCGGCGCCGATCCCTTCGCCCGTGTCGGATAGGCTGAGGCGGACCATGTCGGGCGCGCCGCGCCTGCCGGCCGCGTTGCGCGCCGAGATGGTCAGCCGCCCGCCCGCCGCCATCGCGTCGCGGGCGTTGATCGCGCCGTTGAGGAGGGCGGTTTCGAGCTGGGTGGAATCGACGAAGATCGGCCACAGGCCGGGCGCGAGATCGAGCCCGACCTCGACCTGCTCCCCGAGCGTGCGCGACAGCATCTCGGCGAAGGCGTCGAGGCGCAGGTTGAGATCGACCGCTTCGGGCTTGAGCGGCTGGCGGCGGCCGAAGGCGAGCAGGTGGCTGGTGAGCGTCGCGGCGCGGTCGGCGGTCTCGATGATCGCGTCGAGATAGCGTTGGCGCTTGTCCTGCGCGAGGGTGCCGTTGCGCAGCAATTCGGCCGAGCCGCGGATCACCGTCATTAGATTGTTGAAATCATGGGCGATGCCGCCGGTCAGCTCGCCGATCGCCTGCAGCTTCTGCGATTGGAAGAGCGAGGCGCGCGCCTCTTCCAGCTCCATCTCCACAAGATAGCGCTCCGTGACGTCGCGGGTGATCTTGGCGAAGCCGATATGCGTGCCGTTCTCGTCCCGGATCGGATCGATGACGACATGGGCGCGAAAGCGGCTGCCGTCCCGGCGGACGCGCCACGCCTCCTTCTCGTATTTGCCGTAATCGAGCGCGGTGCGGAGCGCGCGCGCCGGCTCGCCGCTCTCGCGGTCCTCTGGCGTGTAGAAGAGCGAGAAGTGGCGGCCGACAATCTCCTCGGCGCGATAGCCCTTGATCGCCTCGGCGCCGGCATTCCAGTTGGAGACCTGGCCCTCCGGATCGAGCAGGTAGATGGCGTAGTCGCGCACGCCCTGGACGAGCAGGCGGAAGCGCTGCTCGCTGGCATAGAGGGCCTGCTCGCGCTCGCGCTTGTCGGTGATGTCGCGAGTGATCTTGGCGAAGCCGAGCAGCCGGCCCTCTTCGTCGCGGATCGGATCGATCACCGCATTGGCCCAGAAGCGGGTGCCGTCCTTGCGGACACGCACCCCTTCGGCCTCGAACCGGCCCTCGCGCTCGGCGGCGGCCAGCGCCTGCTCGGGCAGGCCGGCGGCGCGATCCTCTTCGGTGAAGAAGAGCGAGAAATTCCGGCCGAGGACCTCGGCTTCCTCATAGCCCTTGAAGCGCCGCGCGCCGGGATTCCAGCTCGCGATCCTGCCGTCGGGCTCGAGCATGTAGATGGCATAGTCCGTGACCGCGTTGATCAGCAGCTGAAAGCGCTGATCCATCATCTGCGGCTGGAAGCGCGTCTGTTCCTCGTCGGCCATGGCCGACCTGCCCTACAGGGAAAAAGCCAACAGGCAAGCGATGTTAGCAGGGAAAATCCGTGGCGGGGCGGCTCTCGGGCAGGCGACACAGATCGACCCAGCGCGCGCCGACCAACTCGTAGAGCCGCGCCGGCGCGACCTCGACCGAGCTGTTGAGCGAGCCGGCGGCGGGATAGACGAGATCGAAGGCGTTGAGCGAGACGTCGAGATAGACGGGCACCGGCGCGGCGAGGCCGAACGGACAGACGCCGCCGACCGGGTGGCCGGTCAGCGCCTCGGTCTCCTCGGGGCCGAGCATGCGCGGGCGGGCGCCAAAGGCCGCTTTGGTCTTGAGATTGTCGAGCCGGGCGTCGCCGCGCGCGACCAGCAAGAAGGTCTCAGCACCAGCGCGGACCGCCAGCGTCTTGGCGATGCGGCCGGGCGCGACGCCGAGCGCCTCGGCCGCCGCGGCGACGGTGGCGGTGCTCTCGGCCACTTCGATCAGGCGCAGGTCGGGCGCATGAGCGGCCAGCCAGGAGCGGACGGAAGCAAGGCTCATCGGCTTCGCTGTAGCGGGATGGCGGCCCATCGGCCACTTCGCGGCATGCTTAACCCGATTTTAGGGATCGTACCGTAAAAACCCGGGGGTGGGGCGAAGGCCTCGCCCTTGGAGTCACGATCGGCTTTTTTTCGGAGCACAGGGCAGAGCGGCAGCCAGGACCAGAGGCACGCGACCGGACTTCCCCCCAGTCGCGTGCGAGCCGCCATGCTCGCAGCGGCGGCCGGGTCAATACCGGCCGCCGCCGGCACCGTTCAGCCGGCCGCGGCGGCGCGCTCGATCTCGGCGATGTCGATCTTCCTCATCGTCATCATCGCATCCATCGTCCGCTTCGCGCGCGCTTTATCGGGGTCGGCCATAAGTTCGAGCAGGCGCCGCGGCGTGATCTGCCAGGAAAAACCCCAGCGATCCTTGCACCAGCCGCAGGCACTCTCCGCGCCGCCATTGTCCACGATCGCCTTCCAATAGCGGTCGGTCTCCTCCTGATCATCGGTGTGGACCATGAGGCTGACGGCCTCGTTGGGCTTGAAATTGGGCCCGCCGTTCAGACCGACGAAGCTCTGACCGAGGACGGTGAACTCCACCGTGAGCTCGTTTCCCGCTTCGCCGCCGGGAAAGTCGGAGGGCGCGTCGTGCGCCGAACCGACATGGCTGTCGGGGAAGGTCGCGGCGTAGAATAAGGCCGCCTTGCGCGCTTCTCCATGGTCGAACCACAGGCAGGTGGTGAGTTTGTTCATCTTCTCTCTCTCGGGTTCGAGGTCAGCGTGTCGCGGAAACCAGCGCGAAATGGGCGCCCTGCGGATCGACGGCCTGGACGATCCAGCTGCCGTCGGGGACTTCGTGGGGGCCCATCAGGATCTTGCCTCCATGAGCGTTGACCCGCTCGACCGCGGCGTCGAGGCCTTCCACCACGAAATAGAAGGCCCAGGCGCCGACCGGCATGTCGGCGGGCTTGGTCATGATGCCTCCGGCCTGGTCGGCATCGGCGGCGAAGATCCGGTATTTCCCCATCGGGCCCATGTCGAGGCTGGTGGTCTCGGTCCAGCCATAATGCCCGGCGTAGAAGGCGAACGCCGCCTCCCCGCCATTGGCCGCGTAAAGCTCGTGCCAGCCGACGAAGCCCAGAGTCATCCGCGCGACCGGCTCGGGCTCGGTTTCGCGCGGCAGCGGCGTCATGATCTCGTAGACCGTGCCGCCCGGATCGGCGACGAGCGCGAAGCGGCCGACATTGGGGATGTCGTCGGGGCCCATATGGACCGCGCCGCCATCTTCGGCGATGCGCTTCGCCTCGGCGTCGGTATCGGCGACGCCGATCACGCCGACCCAGGCGGGGACGGCGCCGCCCGCCTTCATCTCCTCGGTCAGCGCCATCAGGCCGCCGACGCCGCGCTCGCCGACCGACAGGATGGTGTAGCGGAAATCGAGCTCGGCCATTTGCTGGTCGGCGGCGGTCCAGCCCACGACCTTTGTGTAGAAAGCGGTCGCGGCGTCCTGATCGGAGGTCAGGAGCTCGTACCAGATGAAATTGTCGGCCATGCCGGGGACTCCTAGGCGTCGAGGATGGGGGCGAAGCCGCCCCAGAACATGCGCTTGCCGTCGAACGGCATATTGTCATGGTTTGCCTTCAAGCGCTCGTCGGCCATGAACTTTGCCCAGCCCTCGTCGCGGGCGGTCTTGGACGGCCACTCGATCCAGGAGAAGACAACGTTCTCGCCCGCTTCGGCCTTCACCGCGCGGCGATAGTCGGTGACCTTGCCGTCGGGCACGTCGTCGCCCCAGGCCTCGACGACGCGGAGCGCGCCATGCTCCTGGAACATCTTCGATGCCTTTTCGGCAAATTCCCGATAGGCCTCCTTACTGCCTTCGGGGACGGGAAGGATGAAGCCGTCGGCATAGCCCATGCCGCCGCGCTCGCCCGTCTCGACGATCGAATCGAAGCCCGCGACGATCATGCGCTTGCCGTCGAACGGCATGTCGGCGCCCATCTCCTCCATGCGCGGGTCGCTCGTCATCTTCTCGTTGGCGGCGTCTCTGGTGGCGCGGTCCGGATATTCGAACCAGGAGAAGACGACGATCTCGCCCTCCTCGGCCTTCACCGCGCCCTTGAAGTCGGTGACCTTGCCCTCGGGAACGTCGTCGCCCCAGGCCTCGACATGGCGGATCACGCCGAACTCCTTGAACAGCGGCACCGCGTCGGCGGCGTGCTGACGATAAGCGTCCTTCTTGTCGGCCGGCACCGCCAGCACGAACCCTTCTACATAGGTCATTTGCTCTCTCCTTGCCTTGCAGGCGGTTGATCCAGAAACGCATATTCGGGCGGTGGCTTGGCGGTGAAGCCCGCCAGCTGGGCGGCCAGCGCCCGCCGGAAAGCCGGCCGCGCCTCGCCCCGCGCGACATAGGCCGCGAGATTGGCGTGCGCCGCCTCGAGCGGAGTCCCCTTCAGCTGGCGCAGCACCGCGATCATCAGCAGGTCGCCGCCCGAAAAGCCGCCGTCGAGCCACTCGCTTTCGCCCAAATGCCGCGACAGTTCGTCGAGCCGCTCCGAAATCCGCGCGACGATCGAGGGCAGCCGCGGTTTCGACCAGGGTTCGTGGTCCTCGAACAGGGTCGCGATGGCATAGTCGCTGATCGGCGGCTCGACCGTGTTGAGCGCGGCGAACATCCATTCGATCGCCCGCGCCCGGCCGTCCGCATCGCCCGGCAGCAAGCCGCCATGGGCTTCGCCTATGTGCAGCACGATCGCGCCCGATTCGAAGAGGGCCAGGCCGTCCAGTTCATAGGTGGGCACCTGGCCGAAGGGCTGGAGCATGCGGTGCGGCGGCTGCTTCTGGGTTCCCTGCGGCAGATAGCGGACTTCATAATCCTGCCCGACCTCTTCCAGCGCCCAGCGCACGCGCAGGTCGCGGACCTGGCCCTTGGCGAACCAGGGCACCCAATCGAATGCGGTGATGACCGGCTTCGTCATGCTCAATCCTTGTCGTTATTGCGGCCAACCGGCGGGGGGTTGGCCGGTCTGGCCGGCCTGCAATGCTTCCAGCGCGCGCTTGAACGCGGGCCGCGTCATGCCCCGCGCGACATAGTCCTTGAGGTTCGGGTAATCGGCGAGGATCGCCGGGTCGCCGACATGGCGCAGCACCTGCACCATCAACAGGTCACCGGCGCTGAATTCGCCGTCGAGCCAGTCGTTGTCGCCCAGCGCCTGCGACAGCTCGCCAAGTCGCGCACGCAGCCGTTCGAGGACGCTTGGCCACCGGTCGCTGGCCCAGCTTTCCTTGCCGTCGATCACCCTGGCGATCACTTGGTCCCAGACCACCGGCTCGACCGTGTTCAGCGCGGCGAACATCCATTCGATCGCTCGCGCGCGGCCGGCGGGGTCGTTCGGCCACAGGCCGGGCCAGCGCTCCGCGATGTGCAGCACGATCGCGCCGCTTTCGAACAGCGTCAGCCCGTCCTCTTCATAGGCCGGCACCTGGCCGAACGGATTGCGCGCGCGGTGCGCCGGCTCCTTCTGTTCGCCCCAGTTCAGGTAGCGGACGTCATAAGGCTGGCCGACCTCTTCCAGCGCCCAGCGCACGCGCATGTCGCGCACGAGGCCGCGGCCTTCGTCCGGCGCCCAGTTGTAAGCGGTGATGAGAGGCTTGGTCATGACGCTCAGGCCGGCGTCTGCTCGGCCACGCCGCACATCGCGTCCTTCGCCGCCTCGCGCAATTCGTCCTCGCTCATCACGATATCACGCAGCGGGTGGGCCATCGACCAGCTGTGGCCGAACGGATCCCTGACCTGGCCGTAGCGGTCGCCCCAGAAGGCGTCGTGCGCGGCCAGGGCCACGGTGGCGCCGGCGGCGGCCGCGCGCTCGATGGCGGCGTCGGCGTTCGGCACGTTGAGGTGGAGCGTCACCGCCGTGCCGCCGAGCGACAGCGGCGACAGCAGGCCCCACTCCTTATTCTCGTCGACCAGCATCAGCATGGCGCCGTTGATGCTGACCGCGGCGTGTATCAGCTTGCCGTCCTCGCCCGGCATCCGGATCAGCTCCTCGGCGCCGAACGCCTCTTTGTAGAATTCTATCGCGTCGGCGGCGCCGGCGCAGACGATGTGCGGGGTCAGGCTGGGGGTGGCGTTGGCGATCTCGGCCATGGTCTTCTCTCCTGTTCGCGGCGCCGTTCAGGCGTCCGTCGTTTCGGGTTGGCCAGCGCCCATCGCGGCGGTGGCGGCCTCCATGTCCATGTACATCGGCTCCCAGATATGGCCGTCCGGATCCTCGAAGCTGCGCGCATACATGAAGCCGTAATCCTGTGGGTCGCGCGGCTCGCGGCCGCCCGCGGCCAGCGCCTTGCCGGTCATTTCGTCGACCGCCTCGCGGCTCTCGGCGGAGATGCAGTTCAGGACCTCGCTGGTCGCGTGCGCGTCGGCGATCCTCTTGGGCGTGAACTGGGCGAATTTGTCGTGGGTCAGCAGCATGACGTGGATCACGTCGCTAAAGACCATGCAGGCCGCGGTCTCGTCGGTGAACTGCGGATTGTTGACGGCGCCGATCGCCTCGTAAAACGCCGTGGCGGCGGAAAGGTCGGCGACGGGCAGGTTCACGAAAATCATTCTCGCCATGGTTCTTCTCCTTGAATCGCGAGCGTCAGCGGCCGTCGCCGGAATATTCAAGCTTCGGATACCAATCGGCGCCGCGCCCCTCGGGCGTCCAATCGAGGATGGTCCACAGCGGCGTCGGATCAGGCGCGAGATGCGCATCGAAACCGGGATCGGCGGTTTCGGCGCCGCCCTCGGCCGCCCAGAACAGGCGGACCGCGTCGCCGTCTCGCCGCCAGACCGTTACCGCGGCCCCCTCGCCGTCGTCGGTCAGCGCGTGAACGTCACGGCCGAAATCGTCGCCGACGGTCTGGTAGAATTTGAGATTGCGCCAACCGCGCTCGCGGGCGAAGGCGAGCTGGCGCGCGACCGGCGAGCGGCCGACGATGGCGATCGCGAGGCGCTGCTCGATGTCCGGCACGGGGATGTCGAGCGAGCCGACGAACGAGGTGCACATCGGGCAGGGCCGTTCCCGCTCCGGCCCGTACATCCAGAAATAGGTGAAGAGCGTGTCGTGCCGGCCGAACAGATCGGCGAGGCCGATCTCGTTGCCCTGCTCGTCGCGGAACCGATAATCCTTCGCCTCCGGCCCGGGCGGCAAGGCGCGGCGCTTCTCGGCGACGCGCTGAATGCGGCGGCGGAGCTCGATTTCCTCGGCGAGCAGGGCGGTCCGCGCCTTCCTGTAGTCCGCGCTTTCCCCGCGCCAGCGTATCGGGAGCGCCTCGGCCATCTCGCCCGCGGGCTGCAACGCCTCCTGGGGCGGCAGTGTCGCGATATCGCTCATTTTTTCTCTCCTGACCCCCTTTTTGCTCCCGATTCGCGAATCGGTATTTGACGCTGATGCCCGCATCAGTTATAAAAAGCAACTATGCCGTCACAAAATCTAACCGACTCAAGGAACGGCCCATCGCGGCGCCGCTATGAGGATGGTTGCGGCACCGCCCATGGGCTCGACCTGATCGGCGAGCGCTGGGCCCTTCTGGTAATGCGCGAGCTTATGCTCGGGCCGAAACGCTTTAGTGACATCCGCGCCGACCTGCCCGGAATCTCGGCCAACACGCTGACGCAGCGGCTCGAGGGGCTCGAGGCCGCGGGTCTGGTGGTGCGTGAGCAGCTCCCGCCGCCTGCGTCGGGGCAGGTCTATGCGCTCACCGAATGGGGCTATCAGTCCAAGCCGATGATGGGCGCGCTCGGCCGCTGGGCGACGCGCTCGCCCGGCCACGACCCGGGCCAGCATTTCAGCGCGGTCTCGCTGATGCTGTCCTTCCAGGCGATGAGCCAGCCGGGCCTGCCCAGGGACGTGGACGCGACGATCGGCTTCAGGCTCGGCCGCGAATCCTATGTCGCGCGGCTGAAGGACGGCGCGGTCGACGCCGCCCGAGGTGCCCCGGACGGGGCGGACCTGATTTTCACCGGCTCGCCGGGCGCCGTGGCGGCGGCCGTCTATGGCGGCGTGCCCCTGGCGGCGCTCGAGGCGGAGGGTGCGCTCGAGCTCGAGGGCGACCGCGCGCTCGCCGAACGCTTCGTCACCCTCTTCCCGCTGCCGCCCAAGGCTCGGGTGCCGGCCTGACGCGGTTCGATCGGCGCCGCCGCTTTTTCGACGGGCGACATTTGCGCGGGACGACCCGGGCGATAGGATGCGCGCCTAAAAGGGGAAAGAGATGCGCTTCATGATTCTCGCGGCGGCCGCCGCTCTGGCCTCGGCCGCGCCCGCCGCCGCCGCGCCGGCAGACGATTTCCGCGCGCTGCTCGACGAGCATTATCGCTGGCTGCTGAGCAATGCCCCGGCCTATGCGACCGCGCTCGGCGTGCGCGACTATGACGACCGCATCCAGGACCTCTCGCCCGAAGCGCGCCAGCGCCAGCGCCGCGAGGCCGAGGCCTTCCTCGCCCGCGTCGACCGCATTCCCGCCGCGCAATTGGCGCCGGCCGACCGCGTCACCCGGGGCATCCTTCGCCGCTCGCTCGCCGAGGCGATCGAGGCCGACGATTTCGGCCAGCGCGACATGCTGTTCACCACCTATGACGGCTGGCACCAGAATTTCGTCGGCATGGCCCGCAACCTGCCATTCCGCACCCGCGCCGATTACGAAAGCTACCTGACCCGGATCGCGCAATATCCGCGTCTCAACGATCAGGCGCTGGCGATCACCCGCAACGCGGTGCGCGGCCGCTACGTCCTGCCCTGCTCGGTGCTCGGAGGCCACGAGCGCAGCATTTCGGGCGTGATCGCCGAGGATCCGGTCAGGTCGCGCTTCTACGAGCCCTTCGCCGGCGCCCGCCCCGCCGCGATCCCGGAGGCGGACTGGACCCAGCTCCAGGCGCGCGCGCGCCGGACGATCGCGGACGTGCTCAACCCCGCCTATCAGCGCCATCTCGATTTCTATCGGACCGAATATCTGCCGCGTTGCGCGCGCAGCGACAGCGTCTCCGCCCAGCCGCGCGGCGCCGACTATTACGCCTTCCAGGTGCGGCTGCAGACCACCACCGACCTGACTCCGCGGCAGATCCACGACATCGGCCTTCGCGAAGTCGCCCGCATCCGCGCGGAGATGGAGACGGTCGCCCGCGAGGCGGGCTTCCCCAGCCGCGAGGCCTATATCGCCGACCTGCGCACCAATCCGCGCTATTTCGCCACCGAGCCCGAGCAGCTGATGCGCGAGACGGCCCGCGTGCTGAAGGCGATCGACGGCCAGCTACCTGCTTATTTCGGGACGCTGCCCCGGCTCAGCTACGGGATAAGGGAGATCCCCGCCGAGACCGCCGAAGGCACCACCACCGCTTATTACAATCAGGGCGCGCCCGAGAGCGGCATCGCCGGCACCTATTACGTCAACACCTCCAAGCTCGACCAGCGGCCCTTATGGGAAGTGCCGGCGCTCAGCCTGCACGAGGCGGTCCCCGGCCATCACCTCCAGATCGCGCTGCAGCAGGAGATGGACATCGCCCCGTTCCGCCGCAACTTCGCCTTCTTCACCGCCTTCACCGAAGGCTGGGCGCTCTATTCGGAGAGCCTGGGCGGGCCGATGGGGCTCTACAACACGCCCGAGCGGCGGATGGGCGAGCTCTCCTACCAGATGTGGCGCGCCACCCGGCTGGTGGTCGATACCGGCATCCACGCCTTCGGCTGGGACAAGGCGCGCGCGATCGCGTTCATGACCGAGAATACGGCGCTTTCCGCGGCCAATATCGAGGCCGAGGTGAACCGCTACATCAGCTGGCCGGGCCAGGCCCTCGGCTACATGATCGGGCGGCTGAAGATCCTGGAGCTGCGCCAGCGGGCAGAAACCGCCTTGGGCGCGCGCTTCGACGTCCGACGCTTCCACGACGCGGTGCTGCGCAACGGCTCGGTGCCGCTCGACGTGCTCGAGGGCCAGATCGACGAATGGATCGCGGCGGAGCGGGCACGTCCCTGAATCGTTCCCCGGCGAAGGCCGGGGTCCAGTCCTGCGCCCGTGAACCTGGGGCCCGGCTTTCGCCGGGGAACAAGGATTCAGCCCGCGCTGAGGCCGCGCTGGGCGGCGCGCCACAGCCGGCCCGCCCGCGCCTTCAGGCCGCGCCGCGCGCTCGAGCGATCGGGCGTCGGCAGCAGCCCCGGATCGGTCGCGCGCGCCGCCCGCGCCTCCTCGGCATAGAGTCTGAGATTGTCCGGCCGGCCGGCGCGCAGGCGCAGCCCTTCCCGGCCGCGCAGCATATCCTCGGCGGTCTTGAGCGCGCGCACCAGATCATCCTCGCTGAACGGCTTGACCAGGCAGCCGAGCGCCAGGTCCGGCATCGGGAAGCTCGGCGCCATGCCGGTGGTGAACAGGCAGAGCACGCCGAGATCGTGCAGCTTCACCGCGACCGAAAAGCCGGTCGTATCGTTGGCGAGCTGGAGATCGATGAGGGCGAGGTCGGGCACCCTTTCCTCGACCGCGGCCAGAGCCGACGCGCTATCCTCCGCGACAGCGGTGACGCTGTACATGGGGTTCAGCTCGACGAGATATTTGAGCGTCTGGGCGAATAACGGCTCGTCCTCGACGATCAGGATGCTCAACATGCCGGCCACTCCCCGCAACCGTTTCGATTCTTTACCGAAAAGGAAGAGAAGGGAATCCCGCGAGGGCGAATATGCGGCGAGTGATTCCGCAGGCACGCCGAAGCGACTAGATCCGCATCGTCCCTTCGATCACGGTGACGCATTTGCCGCCGAGGATGACGCGGTCGCCGTCCAGCCGGCCGGTGAGATGGCCGCCGCGTCTGCTGGCCTGGAACGCGGTCAGGCTGTCCTTGCCGAGGCGCTCGGCCCAATAAGGCACGCTGATGCAATGGGCCGAGCCGGTGACCGGATCCTCGTCGATCCCGGCGCCGGCGGCGAAGACGCGGCTGACCATGTCGGTCTCGCTTCCGGGCGCGGTGACGATGGTGAGGATGTCGCCCTGCGCGGCCAATGCGCGGAAGTCCGGCGCGACGGCCAGCACCTCGGCTTCGCTGTCGAGGACGATAAGCGCATAGCGGCCGGGGTGCCAAAGCGTCTCGCGCGCCTCGCATCCCAGAGCGGCGAGCACTTCGGGCAGCGGTTTCGGCTCCGCCCTCCAGGCCGGGAGCGACATGGCATAGCCGTCGCCGTCCTTCGCAACCTCGAGCATCCCTGCCCGGCGGGTGCGGAAACGGATGCGGTCGCGCTCGCCGATCAGGACATGACCGCTGGCGAGGGTGGCGTGGCCGCAGAGCACGACCTCGGTGGTCGGAGTGAACCAGCGCAGCTCATAATCCGCATCGCCATCCTCCGCCGGGATCGTGAAGGCGGTCTCGCTGACATTGTTCTCCTCCGCGATCGCCTGCAGCATTTCGTCCGGCAGCCATTCATCGAGCGGCATCACGGCGGCCGGATTGCCGGTAAACGGCCGGTCGGCGAAGGCGTCGACCTGGACGAGGCGGAATTCGGTCATTCGGAGGCTTCCTTGGTGATGTCAGTCTCGACCATATCGTTGCCGGGGCAATCGACGCGGCCTTCGGGGTCGAGGTGGATGAGCACCTCGCAGCCGGGGAACTGGTCCTTCAGACCGCCCTCGATCTCCTCGATCACGGCATGGGCGGCGGCGACGGTCATCGCCGGATCGACCCAGATGTGGAACTGGGCGAATTCGTGGGTGCCGCTGGAGCGGGTGCGAAGGTCGTGGATGCCTCGGCCGGCGGGGTGGCGGGCGGCGACCTCGACGAAGCGGCGGCGCTTCTCGATCGGCCATTCGCGGTCCATCAGCTGGTCGAGCGCGTGGCTGGAGGCGGACCAGGCGCCCCAGAGCAGCCACAAAGCGATGATGATGCCGAACACCGGGTCGGCCCCGGTGAGGTTCAGATATTGATCGAGCACCAGAGCAGCGATCACCGAGACGTTGAGCAAGAGGTCGCTTTGATAATGGAGATGGTCGGTGCGGATCGCGACCGAGCCGGTGCGGCGGATCACCGAGCGCTGGTAGGCGAGCAGGCCCAGCGTCACGGCGATCGCGACCAGGGAAACGGCGATGCCATATTCGGCATGGGCGGTGCGGTCTCCCTCCATCAGCTTGGCGATCGCCCGCCAGCCGATCGCAATCGCCGAGATGGTGATGATGACGACCTGCACCAGAGCTGCGAGCGCCTCGGCCTTGCCATGGCCGAAGCGGTGATTGTGGTCGGCAGGACGCGCGGCGACGCGGACGCCGAACAATGTGACCAGGGAGGCGAGCAGGTCGAGGCTGGTGTCGGCGAGCGAGCCGAGCATCGCCACCGAGCCGGTCTCCATCGCGGCGAAGGCCTTGAGCGCGAGCAGGAACAGCGCGGTGCAGACGCTCGCGACCGCCGCCCGCGTGGTCAGCGAGGAACGATCATGATGATGGTGATGATGGCCGCCGCTCATGGGTAGAGCAGGCCCTCGGCCCAGCCGTATTCGCCGAGAGTGAACAGGCGGCGCTCGTGCAGCCGGTGCGGGCGGTCGGTCCAGAATTCGATCCGGTCCGGGACCACCCGATAGCCCCGCCAATAAGCCGGGCGCGCAACGTCCCTCCCCTCATGCTCGGCGACCGCTTGCGCGTAGCGCGCCTCGAAGGCGGCGCGGTTCTCAAGCGGGCGCGACTGGTCCGACGCCCAGGCGCCGAGCCGCGCGTCGCGCGAGCGGGTGGCGAAATAGCCGTCCGCCTCGGCGTCGCTCGTCGGCTCGATCCGCCCTTCGATCCGGACCTGCCGGCGCAGCGCCTTCCAGTGGAAGAGGAGGGCGGCGCGCGGATTGGCTGCGATCTCGCAGCCCTTGCGGCTCTCCGAATTGGTGTAGAAGGCGAAGCCGCGCTCGTCATGGCCCTTGAGCAGCACCATCCGCACCGAGGGCCGCCCTTGCGCATCGGCGGTGGCGAGCGCCATCGCTTCCGGGTCGTTCGGCTCGGCCGCGCGCGCCTCAGCGAACCAGGCGTCAAACAGGGCGTGGGGGTCGTCGGCCATGCGCGCCTCCTACCTGCCTCCACTCCTCCGGCCAATCCCCTTGCGCCCCTCCGGAGCATGGCGCATTTCTCGACGTGGCCGAATGGAGGGATCGGATGCGGCGCCATTTGATTGCCTGTTGCGCGATACTTGCCGGATGCGGCCGCCACCCGGACGTCGGAGGAAATTTGACGAACCGCCATGAGGACGCTGCCATTTCCAACCACGCCGGCGGGGACGGCAACCTAGCAAGTGCGGCCGCGCAAGCATCGGACGGCTCACGCCCCAGGGACCAGCTCTTCGACATGCCCGAGAGTAATCTCAGGACCGAATGCGCCGTGGCGGACTCTTTTCCGAACCGGCAGGTGCCACTGGCTTTCTATCGGGATCTTTCACAGCCCGAATTTGACCAATATCTCGAATGCGTGCTCGCGGAAGCCCGGCGCGACGGCGGTCGCGTACGCCTTGCCTCCACCGGCAGCTTCCCCCGGGTGGGGACCTGCGCGTCGACCCGGATAACACGTATCGGTACGCGCTCCCACGAGGGCAGGCCTGAACGCCTCGATGGCACGAGCGTCGGCTTCGACAACGGTGTCCATCTGGTGGATTACGGGCTCGTCGGCGCGGTCGCGCGTAGTCGGGTGGGTGATCGGGTGCGCATCTGTGTCCACGCCCTTCCCGAGGATTGCCCTGCGTACGATATCCGGGGCATCGACTACCGGGCGCATAATCTGCGCACCGGCGAGAGCTGGGTCATGGGCAATTCGCAACATATCTGCCGCGGTGCATAGGTCGCCATTCGCCCGCCCCGGCACGCCGCACGCACACCTCCGGCCATTCCCCTTGCACCCCCCTCGAACATGGCCCATCTGATTCCCGTTGCAACGGGGAATTGGTGGATTTCTGACGGATGGCCGATCTCTATTCGCAGCTGAACGTGGCGCGCGGCGCGAGCGAGGCCGAGATCAAGAAGGCCTATCGCAAGCTGGCCAAGGAGCTTCACCCCGACAAGAACAAGGACAATCCCAAGGCGACAGAGCGCTTTTCCAAGGTGACGCAGGCCTATGACATCCTGACCGACAAGGACAAGCGCGCCCAATATGACCGCGGCGAGATCGACGAGGAGGGCAATCCCAAAATGCCCTTCGGCTTCGGCGGCGGCCCCGGCGGGCGGCACGCCGGCGGCGGGCGCGGCGGCTTTCGGGGGCCCAATGGCGAGCCGTTCGAGTTCGGCGGCGACGCCGAGGGCATTTCGGATCTGTTCGAGGGGCTGTTCGGCGGCGCCGGACGCCGGGGACGCGCGGGGGGCGGCGGACCCTTTGGAGGCTTCGGGCGGCGCCCGCCGCGCCCGCAAAAGGGTGCCGACGCCGGCTATCGGATCGAAGTGGCGTTCGAGGACGCGGCCAGGCTTTCCGGCCAGCGCGTGACGCTCGGCAGCGGCAAGACGCTCGACATCAAGCTGCCGCCCGGCGTCGAGGACGGCACCAGGATCCGCCTCGCCGGCCAGGGCCAGGAGGGCCCCGCCGGCAATGGCGACACGCTCATCACCATCCAGATCAAGCCGCACCGCTTCTTCCGCCGCGAGGGCGACAATATCCGGCTCGACCTTCCCATCTCGATCGACGAGGCCGTGCTCGGGGGGAAGGTGCGCGTGCCGACCGTGGACGGGCCGGTGATGCTGAGCGTGCCCAAGGGATCGGGCTCGGGCAAGGTCTTGCGTCTCAAGGGCAAGGGCTTCACCGCCAAGAGCGGCGCCCGCGGCGACCAGCTCGTCGCCTTGATGGTCGACGTGCCCGACGATCCGGATCTCGCCAGGTTCCTCGAAACCTGGCCGGGACGGGGTAAAGGCAACCCAAGAGTGGCCCTGGGCGTCTAGCCTAACGTGCGCGACATCTCTCCCGAATCGCCAGAAGCGAGACGCAAGGAACTGGCGCTGGCGGTGGCCGAGGCGCGGCCCGGGACGGTGCGGGACCGGACCCGCGAAGGCTCGACCACCTGGAATGTGATCAAGCGGGTCGCGATCGGCGTCTACTACGACGGCTTCATCCATGCGGGCAACCTCGCTTATCTCGCTTTGCTGTCGCTCTTTCCTTTCGTGATCGTCGGCGCCGCCCTGGCGCGCCTGTTCGGCCAGGGCGCGGAAGGGATGGCCGCGGTCAATGCCCTGCTCGTCACCATGCCGCCCGACGTCGCCGACGTGCTGCGGACGCCGATCAGCGACGTGCTGCAGGCGCGCAACGGCAATCTGCTCTGGCTCGGCGCCTTGGTCGGCCTGTGGACCGCGGCGAGCTTCATCGAGACGATCCGCGACATCATCCGCCGCGCCTACGGCGTCGGCTACAGCCGCCCGTTCTGGGAATATCGGCTCTGGTCGATCGGCATCATCATCCTGGCGGTGATCGCGGCGATGGTCGCGTTCAGCGCATCGTTCCTGCTCTCGGGTGCGCAGAAATTCCTGGTCGACTGGGTGCCGGGCGCCGCCGGCCTGGTCGGGCTGCTGACCCTTTTTCAGGTGGCGCCGGCCCTGGTCCTGTTCGTCTCGCTCTACGTGCTCTTCTACATCCTCACGCCCAAACGCTATCGAGGGCGCAGCTGCCGCAAATGGCCGGGCGCGGCTTTCGTCGCGATCTGGTGGGTGGCGACCACGGCCTTGCTGCCGGTGCTTTTGTCGAGCCTGGGCGGCTACGACTCCACCTATGGCAGCCTCGCCGGGGTCATGATCGCCTTGATTTTCTTCTTCGTTATCGGGCTCGGCTTGGTTATCGGCGCGGAGCTGAACGCAGCGCTCGCGGCTACGCCGCGGCCGACGGCGCAGGACGTCGCGGCCGTGGTGCAGGAGGAAGCCGCGGCCGAGGCGGAGCACGAGGCCGAGGAGCAGGCCGAGCTGGCGATCGAGGGGGAAGACGAATGACCGGCCTGATGGAGGGAAAGAGAGGCCTGATCATGGGCCTCGCCAACGACCGTTCGCTCGCCTGGGGGATCGCCAAATCCTTGTCCGCCCACGGCGCCGAGCTTGCCTTCTCCTATCAGGGCGAGACGATGGAGAAGCGCGTGCGACCGCTCGCCGAGCAATTGGGGACTCCGTTCCTGATCGATTGCGACGTCGCCGACATGGCCAATCTCGACAACGCCTTCGCGGTGCTGAAGGAGCGCTGGCAGACGATCGACTTCCTCGTCCACGCGATCGGCTTTTCCGACAAGAACGAGCTGCGCGGGCAGTTCGTCGACACCAGCCTCGACAATTTCCTGCTGACCATGAACATCTCGGCCTACAGCTTCGTCGCGGTGGCGCGGCGGGCGCGGGCGATGATGCTGGACGGCGGCGCGCTGCTCACCCTCTCTTATTATGGCGCCGAGAAGGTGATCCCGCATTACAATGTGATGGGCGTCGCCAAGGCGGCGCTGGAAGCCAGCGTCAAATATCTCGCGATGGACCTGGGCCGCGAGAAGATCAGGGTCAACGCCATCTCCGCGGGCCCGATCAAGACGCTGGCGGCGAGCGGCATCGGCGATTTCCGCTACATCATGAAGTGGAACGAATATAACAGCCCCCTGCGCCGCAACGTCACGATCGAGGATGTCGGCGGGGCCGCCCTCTATCTCCTTTCCGACCTCGCCTCGGGTGTCACCGGCGAGATCCACCATGTCGATTCCGGCTACAACGTGATCGGCATGAAGGCCGAGGACGCGCCGGACATCTCGACGACCTGATGATCGCGATCCGCCCGGCCGAGCCTGGCGATGCCGCAGCGATCCGCGACGTACTCACCGCCGCCTTCCCGACCGGCGCCGAGGCCGACCTCGTCGAGGCTCTGACCCGCGACGGCGATGCGGTCGTATCGCTGGTTGCCGTCCGCGAAGGCGAGCCGGTCGGTCACGTCTTGCTGAGCCGGATGCGTGTCTCCGGTGACGGACGCGCGGTCGGGCTGGGGCCAGTCGGCGTGGTTCCCGGCTTTCAGGGCGGCGGCATCGGAGCAGCGCTGATCGAGGCAGCGCTGGGGATCGCGCGGGCGACCGGCGAGGAGATCGTCTTCGTGCTCGGCGAGCCCGATTATTACCGGCGTTTCGGATTTTCGGAAGAAACGGCCGCGCCGTTCGCGTCGCCTTATGCCGGACCCTATTTCATGGCGCTGGCGCTGCAGCCCGGCTCCACGCTCCCGGCCTCGGGAGAAGCCGCTTATGCCCCGGCTTTTTCCGATTTGCCCGAAGCCTAGCGCCCGCCGGCGAGCATCGGTGCGTAAGGCAGGCGGCGGACCTGGCGGACGTGGCGGGCGATCGCCTCCATCGCCGGATCGCGGCCGGCGCGGAAATCGGCGTAGCGCAGCGGCGCGGCGATGTCTGGCTGGAGGCCGGTGACCCGGATCGGATGCTCGCGGACCGAGGCGTGGCAATCGGCTTCGGGGCAGCCGGTCATGTAATTGTGCCGCTCGGTTGCATAGAGCATCAGCCCGCCGAAGCCGGGCAACCGCATGATGTCCCCTTCCGCCCAGAATTCGAGCCGGTCGCCGATCGGCTCACCGACGATGACCAGCCGGTCGCCCGCGGCCTGCCGCAGATAGCCAAGGCTGGAGATGGCGGCGGAAAAGGTCCGGCCGGAGGTGATCGCGTAGACGCGCCCGCCCCGGGCCAGACCCGGCAGCGCCCGCATGAAATCGCGGGTGATGTTGAGGTTGCCGCCCATGTTGAACCTGAGGTCCAGCACGATGTTGCGCGGCCCCCGCGCCCGCAATTCGGCGAGCACATTGTCGAGGAAGGCGGTGATATGGAGGCCGCCCGTGGCGTTGAGCTGGACATAGGCGGCGTCGATCTCGGGGACGAAGGCGAGCCGGAAGCGCCGCCCGGGCTCGCGCAGATAGAGCGGACGCGCCGCCGCAGGCAGCATCGCCGCGGCGTCGAGCAGCATCGGCGCGCCGGTGAAGGCGGTGTCGCCGCGATAGGGGGAGAGCTCTGCGGCGACCAGCACCTGCTCGGGCCGCCCGCGGCGCGGCGGCGCCAGGCTATATTCGACGAGGTCGGGATCCATCCCGAAGCCCGCCGCGGCGAGCAGCGCCGGCAGCTCCATGAACAAGGGCACGAACTGGTCGCGGAAGCCCGGCTCGCCGCCCTGATAGCGCGCATAGGCGGCGCGGATTTCCCGCCAGTCGTGGCCATTGATCCTGAGCACCCGGCGGCCGACCAGCCGCCGCCGGTCGGGCGGCGTCGCGACCACGTAGAGGCCGTCGGCGAACAGGCCCAGGCGGACCGGGCTGCGCTTGTAGCGTGACGCCCATTGCGGCGGCAGCAGCGCGCTGTGGCCATTGTCCGCCAGAGCCGCGATATGCGCGACCTCGAGCTCGAAGCGCGCGGGATCCGAGGCAAAGCGGGGCAGCAGCTCGAGCCGGCGCAGCGCCTCGGCCCGGGTCGCCGGCGTGTAGGCGCGGTTGCGCGCGACGTAGTTGCGGACGGCGGCGACGTCCTCCGGCCCCGGGGCGGCCGGCGACGGCGCCGCCCAAGGGATGCTGGCTAAAAGGAACAGGATTTGCTTCAACGGCCGCATGCGCCCTCCCCCGCCCCCGTGCTATCCGCCCAAGTCAGGCACGCCAAGAGGATGAGTATAAACACGTCCGGCCGCCTGTTCCGTTTCGCGACGTGGGGCGAGAGCCACGGCCCGGCGATCGGCGCGCTGGTCGACGGCTGCCCGCCGGGCCTGGCGCTGGCCGAGGAGGATATCCAGCATTGGCTCGACGCACGGCGGCCCGGCGCGAGCCCGCTCACTTCGGCGCGCGCCGAGCCGGACCGGGTGCGGATCCTCTCTGGGATCTATGAGGGCCACACGACGGGGACGCCGATCAGCCTGATCATCGAGAATGTCGACGCCCGGCCGGGCGACTATCCGGCGGACGCGCCCGACCGGCCCGGCCATGCCGACCGGGCCATGCAAGCCAAATACGGCCTGCGCGACCCGCGCGGCGGCGGCCGCGCCTCGGCGCGCGAGACCGCGGCGCGGGTCGCAGCGGGCGCGGTGGCGCGGCTGGTCGTCCCCGAAGTCGCGATCGCTGCGCGCGTGATCGAGATCGGCGGCGATGCGGCGGAGGAGAATTGGGCGGGGCTGATCGATGCCGCCCGCGCGGCCGGCAGCTCGCTCGGCGGGATCGTCGAGTGCGTCGCGAACGGCGTGCCGGCCGGATGGGGCGCGCCGGTCTATGCCAGGCTCGACGCGGAGCTGGCGGCGGCGATCATGTCGATCAACGCCGTCAAGGGCGTCGAGATCGGCGCCGGCTTCGCGGCGGCGCGCGCGCGCGGCGAGGACAATGCCGGGCCGGACTTTGCCGGCGGCATCACCGGCGGCATCGCGACCGGCGCGCCGATCGCGCTGCGCGCCGCGTTCAAGCCGACCTCGTCGATCGCCGCGCTCGGCGTGGCGGGCCGCCACGATCCCTGCGTCGCCTTGCGCGGCGCGCCGGTGGTCGAAGCGATGGTGGCGCTCGTCCTTGCCGATCACAAATTGCTGCACGGGGCGCAATGCGGCGGCTGAGATGATCCGGCGCCTCTCCGTCCACGGCCGCGTGCAGGGAGTCTGGTATCGCGGCTGGGCGGTCGAGGCGGCGCGCGCGCTCGGCCTCTCGGGCTGGGTGCGCAACCGCCGCGACGGCAGCGTCGAGATCCTGGCCGGCGGATCCGAGCAAGCGATGGCGCTGTTCGTCGCGCGCTGCCGCGAAGGGCCGGCGGCGGCTCGGGTCGAGCGCGTCGATGTCGAGGAGACGGACGAGGCGCTTCCCGCCGGCTTCGAACAGCGGGCGACGGCTTAGCTATCGATCCGCGAAGGGATCGCGCACGAGGATCGTGTCGTCCCGCTCCGGGCTGGTCGAGACCAGGGCGACCGGGCAGGCGATCAGCTCCTCGATGCGGCGGATATATTTGATCGCCTGCGCCGGCAAATGGCGCCAGCTGCGCGCGCCGGCGGTGGAGTCCGCCCAGCCCTTCATGGTCTCGTAGACCGGCTCGACCGCGGCCTGGTCCGCAGCATGGGCGGGGAAATGGTCGAGCGTCTCCCCATGCAGCCGGTAGCCCGTGCAGATGCGGATCTCCTCGAGCCCGTCGAGCACGTCCAATTTGGTGAGCGCGATTCCGGTAACGCCCGAGACGGCGCAGGACTGGCGGACGAGCACCGCGTCGAACCAGCCGCAGCGGCGCTTGCGCCCGGTCACCGTGCCGAACTCGCGCCCCCGCTCGCCGAGCCTTTGCCCGGTCTCGTCGTCGAGCTCGGTCGGGAAGGGGCCCGAGCCGACCCGCGTCGTATAGGCCTTGACGATGCCGAGCACGAAGCCCGCCGCCGACGGCCCGAGCCCGGTGCCGGCGGCCGCGGTGCCGGCGACGGTGTTTGACGAGGTGACGAACGGATAGGTGCCGTGATCGACGTCGAGCAGCACACCTTGCGCGCCTTCGAACAGGATCCGCCGGCCGCGCAGCCGCGCCTCGTTCAAGGTGACCCACACCGGCCGGGCGAAGCGCAGCACGAAATCGGCGATTTCCCTGAGGTCGCGCACCAGCCGGGCGCGGTCGATCCGCTTCTTGCCGAAGCCGGCGCGGAGCGCGTCGTGGTGCGCGCAGATGCGGTCGAACTGGGGCCCCAGGCTGTCGAGATGGGCGAGGTCGCAGACCCGGATCGCGCGGCGGCCGACCTTGTCCTCATAGGCCGGGCCGATGCCGCGCCTGGTGGTGCCGATCTTGCCGGCGCCCGACGCATCCTCGCGCAGCGCGTCGAGATCGCGGTGGAAGGGCAGGATCAGCGGGCAGGTGTCGGCGATCTGCAGGTTTTCGGGCGTGACCGCGACGCCCTGCCCGGTCAGCCGCCCGACCTCGTCCCTCAGCGCCCAGGGATCGAGCACGACGCCGTTGCCGATCACCGATAAGGTGCCGCGCACGATGCCCGAGGGGAGAAGCGAGAGCTTGTAAGTCTCCTCGCCGACGACGAGCGTGTGGCCGGCATTGTGGCCGCCCTGGAAGCGGACGACGACGTCCGCGCGGCTCGCCAGCCAGTCGACGATCTTGCCCTTGCCTTCGTCGCCCCACTGGCCGCCGATCACGGTGACGTTCGCCAAAGCCGATCTTCCTTCGAGGGATGCCGCTGCCTCTACTGAGGGCCGCCGTCTCCGTCCAGCCACGGCCTGCCGCGTCCCGCCCGAATCTGAACCGATCGTTGTTTCAGGTTAATGAAACCCGCAGCATATGGACGCGTTGAGAGGGCGGTTCCTTCAAAGGGAGTGAATAACATGCGTAACCTGATGCTTGCCGTCGCCGCGACGGCCGTGGCCATACCGGTCACCTTCGTGGCCCCCACCACCACCGGCGTAGCCGAGGCGGCTCAGCGGGGCAGCGGCGCTTATAACGGCCGCGTCTGGCGCGATCGCCAGGGCCGCTATCGCTGCCGCCGCTCCAATGGCACCACCGGCCTGCTCGTCGGCGGCGCCGCCGGCGCCCTCGCCGGCCGCGCCATCGATACGCGGGGCGAGCGTACCACGGGCACCGTCGTGGGCGCGGTCGCGGGCGCCCTGGTCGGCCGCGAGATCCAGCGCAGCCGGAGCACTCGCCGCTGCCGCTAAGGCTTCGGCCTGACCTGAAACCGGAAACGGGCCGCCTCCCTTCGGGGAAGCGGCCCGTTTTCTATTGACCGGAAGGCCGCTCAGCCCGCCTTGGGCTTCGGCTCAGCCTTGGGCTGGGGCTTGGCGGCCGCTTTCCTGGCGGGCTTGGCCTTGCGCGGGGCGGGCGCCTTGCTGGCGGGCTTGGCGGTCCCGGCCTTGGCCGCGGCGGGCCGCGACGTCTTGGAGGCTGCGGGCTTGCGCGTGCTGGCTTTGGCGGTTCCGGCCCGCGCCGATGCCGCCTTCTTCGCCGGCGGCTTGCGCGCTCCGCCCGTCGGCCTGGCGGGCGCGGCGCGGGCCGCCGTTGCCGCCGGCGCATTTGCCGCGGTCTCGCCCATCATCCGGCGCACCGCCTCGGTCGCAGCGTCGATCATCGCCGCTCCGATCTTGTTGGCGCTGTCCGCGGCGGCGTCGGCGGCGGCCTCGGCGGCCTCGCGCGCGTTGCGGGCGCCGCGCTTGGCGGTCTCGCGGACGTTCTTGTTGGCGGCGAGCGCCGCGGCCGCGGTAACCAGGCCGGCGGCGAGCAGGCTGCGCGCCACCGGGTTGCGGGCGAGATCGGCTGCGCGCCGGCCCGCTTCGCGCAGGGCGTCGGGGATCATGTCGGCCGCGGAGCCGCCGCCCGACTTTTCATTGCCGCCGCCAGAGGATTTCTTCGCCATGATCGTGTCTCCGGTTGGTCATATCCGATGCGTCACAGACCCATGAGGGCGCGAACAGTTCCGCGCCGGGGCGATCTCTCCTGACAAGCGAAAGGCCGCCGGGATGGCCCGGACGGCCCTTCGACATGGTCAGCGGCCGGAAGCCGGCTGCCCGGAAGTATCTGGAAAGTCTAGGCTTCCAGCTCCCGAACGGACTTGACCGACCCCTCTGCTGAACCATGAGACATCGGATCACCTCCTTTCGCTGGTTGATGGCGGCACCACTATGATTCCCGCCGAATCGCGGATCAAGTCTTGATCTCAATTATTTTGACGCTAGGATTCCATTCCTCGCGGCGCCCTGGCGCCGCTTTTTTATTGCCCGCGGCAATCCTCGACCACCCGCGCCAGCTCCGCCCAGGCGGGCAGGATCAATGCCCCGGCGCCTTCGGCCTGCACGAGGAAGCGGCCGCGGCTGAACGCGATCTGCTCGAGCAGTGGATCGGACGGCGGCAGGTCCACGACGATCATGGCGATATGAACTTCGCTCACCCGCAGCTGGCGTTCGCCGAAGGAGGTGCGGATTGAGAAAGCGGGCGCCTGGGCCCCGCGCCAACTCAGCCGAACCGCGCGGCCGCGCTCGCAGCTGACCTCGAAGGAGACCGTCCCAACGGAGCGGAAGGTGGCGCGCGGCGTCGCCGGGTCGGGCGTATAGGACGGCGCGGTCTGCCAGTCGGCCGGCGGCGGCGCGGGCGGCGGAGCCAAAGGAGGCGCAGCCGGCGCTTGCGGGAGCGGCGGCGGCAGCGGCGCCGGCGGCACCTGGCTCGGCACGCAGCCGGCGATCGCCATTACGCCTGCAGTGCTGCGCCCGCATTCCCGAAGATCCGCAGCGGCGGTCGAACGGCCCGCCGGCGCGGCGCTTCAATTGGCATTGGCGGCCGCGCCATTGACTGCGATCGCGTTGGCCGGCGCTTCCTCGACCGCGACGACGCCGTTGGCCGGGCCGCCCGGCGGCGGCGCCGCGCCCTCCGCGCATTGCCCCGCATAGGTGCCGATCAGCGGGCTCGGCGGCATCGCCAGCGGTTCGGCATCGCCGATGCGTATGATGATCGGCGAGGCCGCGCCGATCAGCACGGCGCGGAACGGATCGTTGGCCGGCAAGGTGGCGCGCAGCATCGGCGTGGCGCCGCCGGTGCCGACGAGGGCGAGGCGGCGGTTCTCGCTGCCGATCTGAATCAGCATCTGCGGGAGGTCGCCCGGCGGCGCCGCGCTGTGGCGCTGGAGCAGCAGGTTGCGGCGGCCATCGCAGCTGATGCTGTAGACGGGCGCCGCGCCGGCCGGGCCGAACTCGATCACCGCCTGCGCGGCCTGCAGGCCGGTTCGCCAGGCGCCGATCGCCAGTTCCTCGTCATCGCCCTCGGGCAGCGCGGTGTTCACGCTCAGCGTCGCATTGTTGTCGAACTGCGTATAGCGCGCCTCCTCCGAGCGCGCGCAGCCGGCGAGCAGGACGAAAGCGACGGGAAGCGCGAAGCGGATCATTTGAGTCCTCCGGATGGGCTTTTGCGTCTCCTTAGCCGGGTCTGCCGCCGCGCGCATCCCATAGCGCGAGGAATTCCCGCCGAGTGCCGGGGCCGTAGGTGGCGAAGCTCGGATTGCGCCGCTCCCGATAGGCGGCGCGGCGCTCGGCGAGCGCGCCGCGGCCGTGCAGCGCGGCGACGTCGAGGCCGTAGACCCGCGCACCGTTGAGGCCGAAAATCCGGCGCCGGGCGGCGTCGGTCAGCTGCGGATAACCGTAGCGCTCCTGGAATTCGTCGGAGATGCGGAAGGATCTGAACGCCTGGATCTGGTCCTGGGGTGAGCCGTACCAGATCGAATCCGTCCCCCACACGATCCGCTCCTCGCCGAAATATTTGAGCAATTTGCCGATCACATGCGCGGCCTGGTCCGGCCGGGTCATGAAATAGCGCCACAGCGAGCCGGTCTCGGCGTAGAGATTGCCCCGGTTGCGCCTAAAGCCCGCATCCTGATGCGACTTGATCAGCCGGTCGACGCCTTGAGGATCGTCCGGATTGTACGGTCCCTCGACCTTCCCACCCTCGAAGCCGCCATGATAGACGAGGAAATCGAGGTCGGGATTGGCGGCGGCCGCCGGCCCCATGTCGCGCGGCGAGCTATATTCATAGTCGAGGCCCGGAAGCGGCACGCCCTTGTGGACCGCGACGATCTTCACATCGAGAGCGCGGGCCCGCTCGAAGAAGCGGTTGGCATCGTCCGACCGGTCGAGGAAGATGCCGCGCCCGTTCGCTCCATATTGCGGGTAGAGCTTCCAGGCGTCGACCCGGTGACGCCGGGCCATTTCGTCCATCGCCTCGATCGAGCCCGGCTCCTGCGGGAAGACGCCGCCATGGATCATCGCGCGCGCGCCCTCGCCGCCGATCGAGGCGATGATCTCGCGCGCCTCGGCGGCATAATCCACCGGCGTGGGATTGGGCTGGCCCCAGAGCGCCGAGACGACGGCGGCGTCGGTGTCGCTGTCGAGAAAGACTTCGCGGGCGAGCGTCTGCGCCGAATAGCAGTCGAAGCCGCCGCCGGTGCATTTGCTCGCCTGGCCGAAGACCTGGCGCAACGTCCGCGCCCAGCGCTCGCCGTCCGGCCCTTGCGCCCAGCGGCCCGAAGGCTCGACGCAATGGGTCTGGACGTCGAAGATGAACTCGTCGCCGCCGACCGCCGCCTCGGCCCGCTGCTGGTCGAGCCCCGCCTCGCCGTCGATGGCGAAGAAGCCGCCGCGCGCGCCCGCATTGGCGCGGTTGCAGGCGGCGAGCGTCGAGGCGGCGCCGGCTGCGGAAACCAGGAAGGCGCGCCGGGAAAGCCCCAGCCGCCGCGCATTGTCGCCCGCGGCCTCGTGGGCGAGCCGGCGCGCCAGCTTCTGCGAAGCGGTCAGCAGGGGCGGCGAATATTCGCCGTTGGAGGTCCGGTCGATCTTGATCGGCAGCCTGGTGCCGTCGGGATCCAAATCGTCAGCGCGCGTCATCGCTCTCTCCCCAAAAGCGAATCGCCCACCCCGCGCCATAATGGCCCGGGCCCGCCCGCCGGTAAACCGGCCCAAAATGACGGTGAAAGCGCTTGACAAGCGACTTGATTGATCGTTCAATCAAGCCGAAGGAGACCCGCCCGATGAACGCCGACACTCGCCGCAAGATCGTCGTCGCGGCGATGGACCTGTTTTCGGAGAAGGGCTTCCAGTCCACCTCGGTCGCGGACATATTGAGCCGCACCCAGGTCCATTCGGGAAGCCTCTACCATTTCTTCCCGGGCAAGCAGGACGTGCTCGCCGCGGTCCTCGAAGCCTATCGCGACGGCATCGAGGAATGGCTGCTGGCGCCGGCCTGGAGCGGAGTCGAGGATCCGGTCGAGCGGATCTTCGCGCTCCTCAACGCCTATCGCACGCTGCTCGCCACCAGCGACTGCACCTACGGCTGCCCGATCGGCAGCCTCGCGCTCGAGCTGCACGAGCCCGACCCGGCGATCCGCGACCTGCTCGCCGCCAATTTCGAGAACTGGACGCAAGCGATCCACCGCTGCCTCGAGGCGGCGGGCGAGCGGCTTCCCGCCGCGCTCGACCGGCGCCGGCTCGCCGAATTCGTGCTGACCGTGATGGAGGGCGCGGTGATGCAGGCGCGCACCTATCGCGACATCGGCTATTTCGACCGCAACGTCGCGATGCTGCGGGAGCATTTCGATCTGCTGATCAGAGAAGCGGATCGGGAGGCCGTCGCCGCCTAGAATGCAGACAATGAGGGGAGGGAATGATGCCTGAGGTCAATTATCTCGCGGTCGGGCTGGCGGCCCTGTCGGCGTTCCTGCTGGGCGGGCTTTGGTATTCGGCTTTGTTCGCCAGGCCCTGGATGGCGGCGACCGGGCAGAGCGAGGAGCAGCTGAAATCGGGCAATCCGGCGGCCGTCTTCGGCGGCGCCTTCCTGCTCAACCTGGTCGCTGCCTACGTCTTCGCGGTCGTCTTCGACGGCATCACCGACATCAAGACCGGCGCGCTCTACGGCGTCGCCGCGGGCGTGGGCTGGGTCGCCACCGCGCTCGGCGTCACCTACCTGTTCGAGCGCCGGCCGCTCAGCCTGTGGCTGATCAACGGCGGCTACCAGGTCCTGCAATTCACTTTGTTCGGGGTGATCATCGCGGCGATGGGGTAAGGGTTAGGCGGCGCGCTTCTGGACGGTCAGCTCGAGGCCGAGCGCGCTTAGCACCCCAACGAGGGTTTCCAGGGTCGGGTTACCGTTGCCGGACAGCGCGTTATAGAGCGCCTGACGGCCGAGCCCGGTCGTGCGCGCAATCTCGCTCATCCCCTTCGAACGCGCGACATCGCCGATCGCGCGCGCGATCTCTTGCGGCGATCCGTCTTCCATCCAGATCTTGAGATAATGGAGAATGTCGTCCTCCGACGACAGATAGTCGGCGGGATCAAAGGGCTTCGTCTTCGTCCCCACTGCAAAGCTCCTTCGCCAACGCCTTTGCACGGACAATGTCGCCCGCCTGACTATCCTTGTCGCCGCCCGCCAGCAGCACGATGACGGTCTCGCCCTGCTGCGCGAAATAGACGCGGTAGCCGGGCCCGAAGAACATGCGCAATTCATGCACGCCCTCGCCCACCGGCTGGCAGTCGCCGAAATGCCCGTCCGACAACCGCCGCAGCCGCTTCAGGATGCGCAACCGTCCGTCACGATCACGCAGCTTCTTCAGCCCAGCGGACAAACTCATCGGACTGTTCCAACGAAAAGCCATGTCCTTTATAGAGGACAGTTTCAATTCCGTCGAGGTTCCCCATCAGACGATCCCCGCCCTGCGGAGCGCAGCACGCACGCACGGCGGCAAGCGATACAGATTATAGCCTTGACCATGGTCCCAATATTGATCGAAGAAGCTCCGCGTACCCGCGCCCTCCGTGTGAGAAAGGCGCCGTCCAAAAGCTCCCAAAATTCCGGCGAATTCGCGCGTGGTGAGGCCAAGAGCATCTTGTAGTTCCGGCGCAGTAGTCCACGCATCTCCAGCTTGATCGAGCTTCTGAAGCATTTTAGCATAAACTCCCGCCAATTCACGGCGAGTCAGAACGTTGTAGGCCACATCCTCCGACACGAACGGAGAAGCGCCCTGGGCTTTCACAGGTGAGGAAGTGTTGGAAGCAGGCGAGGCGCGAGACATCAACTCCAGCAGCTTGGCCACCTCCTCCGGAGTCCCCTCGATCTCGCGCCCTTCGATCTTGATGCGCATTGCCCCACCTCTTCTTGTGAAGCTTTACTACACTAGTACATAGCATATGGCAAGAATTTTCGGCGGCGTTGTCCGCCCTGCCATTTCCGCTGGGTCTTGCCGAATCGCGTCTTCCTCGTCCCCGGCTTCCCCTCTGTGGAGCCGCCCAGCACCGGCGCCCGGCTCTGCTCGGTCGCGAGGCCGAGTTCGCCGGCTTCCAGCCGCCTGATCTCGTCCCTGAGCCTCCCGGCCTCCTCGAATTCCAGATCCCCGGCCGCCTTGCGCATGCGCCTTTCGAGATCCTCGATATGGCTGCGCAGATTGTGGCCGACGAGGTGCGGGGCGCCCTCGTCGCCGGTCTCGACCAGGACGCTGTCGCGGTTGGAAACATCCGCCAGAATGTCGGAGATGTCGCGCTTGATCGTGGTCGGGGTGATTCCGTGGGCGGCGTTGTAGGTTTCCTGCTTCTCGCGCCGGCGGTTGGTTTCGTTGAGCGCGCGCTCCATCGAGCCGGTCATCCGGTCGGCATAGAGGATCACCCGGCCCTCGACGTTGCGCGAGGCGCGGCCGATGGTCTGGATGAGGGAGGTTTCGGAGCGCAGGAAGCCCTCCTTGTCGGCGTCGAGGATCGCGACCAGGCCGCATTCCGGAATGTCGAGCCCCTCGCGCAGCAGGTTGATGCCGACCAGGACGTCGTAGACGCCCAAGCGGAGGTCGCGGATCAGCTCGATCCGCTCCAGCGTCTCGACGTCGGAATGCATGTAGCGCACGCGAAGGCCCGCCTCGTGGAGGAATTCGGTGAGGTCCTCGGCCATGCGTTTTGTCAGGGTGGTGACCAGCGTGCGATAGCCTTTCGCGGCCACGGCGCGCGCTTCGGCGACGAGGTCGTCGACCTGGTCCTCGACCGGCTTGATCTCCACCGGGGGATCGATCAGGCCGGTGGGGCGGATCACCTGTTCGACGAAGACCCCGCCGGTCTGCTCCAGCTCCCAGGGGCCTGGCGTCGCCGAGACCGCCACCGTCTGCGGCCGCATCGCGTCCCATTCGTTGAAGCGCAGCGGCCGATTGTCGATGCAGGACGGCAGGCGGAAGCCATATTCGGCAAGGGTGAGCTTGCGGCGATGGTCGCCGCGCGCCATCGCGCCGACCTGCGGCACGGTCTGGTGGCTCTCGTCGACGAAGAGGAGCGCGTTCTCCGGCAGATATTCGAACAGGGTCGGCGGCGGCTCGCCCGGCAGACGGCCGGTGAGGAAGCGGCTGTAATTCTCGATGCCGGCGCACGAGCCGGTGGCGGCGATCATCTCGAGGTCGAAATTGGTGCGCTGCTCGAGCCGCTGCAGCTCGAGCAATTTGCCTTCGGCCTCGAGCTCCTTGAGTCGTTCGGTCAGCTCGTGGCGGATCGCCTCCATCGCCTGCTTCATCGTCGGGCCGGGGGTGACGTAGTGCGAATTGGCGTAGACCTTCACGAAATCGAGCGCCGCGATCTTCTTGCCGGTCAGCGGATCGAACTCGACGATCCCCTCGATCTCGTCGCCGAAGAAATTGATCCGCCAGGCCATGTCCTCATAGTGGCTCGGGAAGATCTCCAGATTGTCGCCGCGCACCCTGAAATTGCCGCGCGCGAAGGCCTGGTCGTTGCGCTTGTACTGGAGCGCGACCAGCTTGCGGATGATCTCGCGCTGGTCGGCGCTCTGGCCCTTCTTGAGCGCGAAGGTCATCGCCGAATAGGTCTCGACCGAGCCGATGCCGTAAATGCACGAGACCGAGGCGACGATGATCACGTCGTCGCGCTCGAGCAGCGAGCGGGTCGCCGAATGGCGCATCCGGTCGATCGCCTCGTTCACCGAGCTTTCCTTCTCGATGTACGTATCGGAGCGCGGCACATAGGCTTCGGGCTGGTAATAATCGTAATAGCTGACGAAGAACTCGACCGCATTGTCGGGAAAGAAGCTGGAAAATTCGCCGTAGAGCTGGGCGGCGAGGATCTTGTTGGGCGCGAGCACGAGCGCGGGGCGCTGCAGTGTCTCGATCACCTGGGCCATGGTATAGGTCTTGCCCGAGCCGGTGACGCCGAGCAGGACCTGGGTCTTCTCCTCCTGGCGGAATTGCTCGACGAGCTCGGCGATCGCCGCCGGCTGATCGCCCGCCGGCTGATAGTCGGAGACGAGCTTGAACGGCCTGCCGCCTTCGGCCTTTTCGGGGCGGGCGGGACGGTGGGGGATGAAGGCCTGGCCGGTTTCGGGCTCTTCGAGGCTGGTGCGGATGGTGATCGCCATGGCGCCGATATGGCCCCGCTGTCCGAGCCGCGCAACGGCGCGCGCTTGCTCCACAGAGGCTTCTGGGTCAGGAAGGAGGGATGACGCGCTTCTTCATTATTGCCTTTCTGGCCACGGCGAGCGGCAGCGCGGCCGGGCTCGACCTGCAAGCCCCGTCGCGGCCCATTGCGATCCAGCCCGGCCAATGGGAAATCGCGACCGAGATAAATACGGTCGAAGCCCCGGGCGCGCCCGAGGCTTTCCTCCAGTCAATGCGCAGCTCGCTCGTAAACCAGCGGCAGACCCGGTCGCAGTGCATCACGCCCGAACAGGCCCGCGACCCCACGCGCAACTTGATGGGGAATGAGGACCCGGCGCGGTGCGACTTCGGCGAAACCGTCTGGACGGGAGGGGATATCCGGGTGCGCGGGACCTGCCGGCCGCCGGAGAGCTCGGCGATCCAAGTGTCGGTCGAGGGGACCTATTCCGCTCAGCGGTTCGACGCCCGGCTTTCAATGAATATGGAGTTACCCGGTTCAGGCGAGGCCGGCATGGTTCAGCAGGTCCACTTGCAGGGCCGATTCACCGGCCGGCGCACGGGGGACTGCCGGAGCCAATAGCCGGGTGGCGCGGAGAAAGGACGAGACATGCGAATATTGCGTACCGCCATTCCCTGCGCCGTCCTGCTGTCGGGCTATGCATCGCTCGCTACGCAGGGCTCGGGCGAAAAGGGCGACCCGGGCCTCCAGCGCTTCCAGCCCGGCCAATGGGAAATGACGATGGAGGTGACCTCGGTGGACGCCTCCGGCCTGCCGCCCGAAGCCCTGACTCAATTGCGGGCGATGATGAACCGCCCCGACGCCAGCCGCGCCTGCATGACCGCGGACCAGGCCGCCAACCCGCTGCGCGACCTGCGGGCCGGGATGCGCCAGGGCATGAGCGCGATGAGCGGGCAGCTGAATTGCGAGTTCGCCGGCGATGACACCTTTTCGGGCGGCACCGTTCGGATCTCCGCAGCCTGCCGGCCCCCGAGCGGCGGCCCCGTTCTGGGCCGGCTGCTGATGGAGGGCGGCTTTACGGCCACCACAATGGACACCAGGTTTTCCTGGACCTTCGGGAGCCCGAGCCCGGGCGGCCCCAGCGCCCGGCTGACCGGCACGGCCGTCGGCCGCCGCCTGGGCGCCTGTCCGTCGCCTTAGCGCAGGCTTCCCCGCACCGCCTGGCTGGCGATCGCCCGGAGACGACGGCTTGCCTCGCACCGGCGATTGCAACACTATGCCCCCGCCATCGCGGGCAGGAGGGACGGGCGATGAAGAGGCTGATCGTGCTGGCTGCCGCCTTCGCCCTCGCCGCCGGCTGCTCGCGCGCGCCGGACCGGATCCAGCATGGACAGTGGGAGTTCGAGATCGTGATGACGTCGCTCGACGCGCCCGGCCTCCCGCCGGAAGCGGTCCAGCAGGCCCAGGCGGCGCTCAACCGGCCCCAGCGCAACCGCGAATGCGTGACCCCGGACGAAACCGCCAACCCACTGGCCGACGTCCGGGGCCAGCTGACCGGGAACCAGGGCATGATCTGCGAAACCTCCGAGGACCAGTTTTCCGGCGGCGTCATCCGCTTTATCGCCAATTGCCGGAACAGCAACGGCGCCGCTGGGCAATTGCGGCTGACCCTGGAGGGCCGCTACGAGGCGATCACGCTTCTCGCCGATGTCGCGATCGACGCCGAGATTCCGAACCCGAACGGATCGGGACCGATGAGCCTGAGGACGCGGGGAACGTTCAAGGGCCGCCGCGTCGGCAGCTGCGCCTCCCGCTGATCCGCACGGCGCGCGGGGCGGGGCCGCCGGTCGCCTTGGCCCCTTCATTGCGACGCTGGCAGCGGACAGAACGACTCGGCTGACGCAAGACGGGCCCCGAATGAAGCGGGTACTGATCCCGGCGCCGTCGATCCTGGCTCTTGCGGCCTGTTCGCGCGGGCCGGCCAGTTTTCAGCCCGGCCAGTGGGAAATGGCGATGGCGGTGACCGCGGTCGATGCGCCCGGGCTGCCGCCCGAAACCCTGGCTCGGTTGCGCGCGGCGGTGGGCCGGCCGCAAACCACCGGCGATTGCATGACGGCGGATCAGGCCGCCAGCCCGGTGCGCGACCTGCGGGCCGGGATGCGCCAGGGGATGGGCAGCATGGGCGGCCCTTCGCGGCGGCATTTTCGAGCGATGTCCGTGGCCGGTTGCCTCGCTTCGCGTATTGGGACACAAGTCAGCAAGCAGACGGCGCGAATCCAGCGCTCAAACTAACGAAGGGGATCCCAATGAAACGCCTCATTCTATCCGTGCCCGCAATCGTGCTGGTCGCCGCTTGTTCGCGCGGCGGAGCCGACACGATCCAGGCTGGCCAGTGGGAAATGGTAACCGCGATGACCTCGGTCGAAGCGCCGGGGATGCCCGAGGCCATGGTCGCGCAGATGCGCAGCCAGATGGCGAGCCAGCGCCAAACCCAGTCTATCTGCATCACGCCAGAACAGGCTCGCAACCCGTCGCGTAACATGATGGGCGCGCAGAATCCGGCGGGCTGTGAATTCAGCGACACCACGTGGGCCGGGGGCAACATCCGGGTTCGCGCCACCTGCCGCCCGCCGGGCAGCCCGCAGGTGCAGTTGTCGCTGGAAGGCACATACACCGCCCAGCAGATCAACAACCGGCTGAACCTGACCATGGAAATGCCGAATCCCGCTGGGGCCGGAGCGCCGCAGCAGATCCGGATTCAGGGCACGGTCACCGGCCGCCGCACTGGCGACTGCCGGACCTAGAGGTCCGAACGGAGAGGCTATGATGCGAGTCCCGCCCGCCGCGGTCGCGGCGCTGCTGCTTGTCGCCTGTGGATCGCAGGGCGGGAATGCGAACGGCTCGGCCGCGAACAAGGCGGACGGCAATTCCGCGGGCGCGGCCGGCGGCGCGGGCGCGGCGGGCGGCGCGTCCGCTGCCGCCGGCCCGGCGATGCAGCCGGGCCAGTGGGAATTGGTGACGCAGGTGACGGCGCTCGAAATGCCCGGCGCGCCGCCGGCGGCGCAGGCGCAGCTGCGCGCGCAGCAGGGGCGTTCGCAGACCGACCGCCAGTGCATCACTCCGGAGCAGGCCGCCAATCCGTCGCGCAATCTGGTCAGCGGCGCGCAGAGCGGCAGCTGCCAGTTCGCCGACACCATTTGGTCCGGCGGCGTCATCCGGATCCGCGCGACCTGCCGGCCGCCGGGCGGCTCGGGCCAGGCGGAGATGGCGATGGAGGGCAGCTTCACCGCCACCACGCTCGACGCCAGGCTCTCGGTCAGCGCCACCGGACCGAACATGTCCGGCGGACCCGGCACGCAGCAGATGCGGGCCACCAGCATAATCCGGGGCCGCCGCGTCGGCGAGTGCCCGGCCAGATCCGAACGGAGGACGACGCAATGAAGAACTGGTCCGCCGCGGCAATCGCCGCCCTGCTGCTCGCCGGCTGCAATTCCCAGGAGAAGGGCGGCAACGGCGCCGCCGCCGGCAATGGCGCCAATGCGGCGGGCAATGCCGCGGGCCCCCAGGCCGGCGCCTCCAATCCGGCCGCCCCGCCGGCCGCCGGCGACCCGAACGCGCAATCTATCCAGCCGGGCGAATGGGAGATGACCTCGGTGATGACCTCGCTCGAGGCACCGGGTGCGCCGCCGGCCGCGGCCCAGCAGATGCGCGGCCAGCTGAACCAGCCTCAGGTCCGGCGTCAGTGCATCACGCCGGATCAAGCGGCCAACGTGGCGCGCAATCTGATGGGCGCCGACGCCGCCAGCCGGGGTTGCCAGTTCACCGATACGGTGTTCGCGGGCGGCGTGGTCCGGATCGCTATGAGCTGCCAGCAGCCGGGCGGCGGGTCCATGCGAATGGCAGTCGACGGTGGCTTCAGCGCGACCCAGATGAGCATGGCCATGCGGATGAGCATGACCGCCCCTCCCACGGGCAGCGGGCCGCAGAGCATAAACATGGCGGGCAGGATGACGGGCCGCCGGATCGGCGAATGCCCGGCGCGGGGCACGCCGCCTCGGGTGACCGTGCCGGTGCCGGCGCCGGCGCCGCCCTCGCCGCCAATGCCCAGGCCGTAAAAGTCGAGAGCGCCCAGGGAAATTGACGTCACGCGAGCCATCCGGTTCGCGAGGAGGGAGATCATGATCGGTTACGTCACCCTGGGCACCAACGACCTCGACCGGGCGCTCGGCTTTTACGACGCCTTGCTCGGCGAGCTCGGCGCCACCCGCAGGATGGAGTTTCCGGAGACCGGCTTCACCCTCTACGGTACCGGCGGGCGCCGGCCGGGACTCGCCATCACCAGGCCCTATGACGGCAATCCCGCCACGCCGGGCAATGGCAACATGGCCGCGCTGGCGATGGAGAGCCGCGACATGGTCGACAGGATGCACGCCAAGGCGCTCGCGCTCGGCGGCAGCGACGAGGGCGCGCCGGGCCTGCGCACGCCTGATGGGCCCGGCGCGTTTTACGGCGCCTATTTCCGCGATCCCGAAGGCAATAAACTCTGCGTCTTCCGGATGGGACCGGCCTAGGTCGTTTCAAGCCGGATTTAATCGTCATTCCAGCGACAGCTGGAATCTCTTTTCCTTTCCGCGCGTTGAAGAATTGAGATTCCAGCCTTCGCTGGAGTGACGGCAGTTTCAATTCGACGGGATAGCGCTTGAGGCCCCCCATGAAAATCAGGGCGATCGTCAATCGCAGCGGCGGCACCCTGAACGGCTCCGGGGACGAGGAGGCGAGGATCGTCGCCGCGTTCGAGACGGCGGGCGTCGACGCCGACGTGCGGATGACCGAGTCCTCCGGCATTTTCGAAGCGATGAAGGAGGCCGCCGCGGCGCCCGGGCTCGACGCCCTGGTGGCCGGCGGCGGCGACGGCACGTTGAGCTGCGCCGCCGGACATCTGGCCGATACGGGACGCCCGCTCGGCATCCTCCCCTTGGGCACGCTCAACCATCTCGCCCGCGACGCCGGCATCCCCTTCGGAATCGAGGAGGCGGCGGCGGTGATCGCGGCAGGCCATGCCCGCGCCATCGACGTCGCCGAGCTGAACGGCCGGGTCTTCGTCAACAACAGCTCGGTCGGCCTCTATCCGGACATGGTGCGGCTGCGCGACGCCCAGCAGGAGCGGACCGGCCGCGGCAAGCGCCTTGCAATGCTGTCGGCGGGCTTCGCCTCGCTGCGCGCCTTCCGCCGCCACCGGCTGTGGATCAGCGCGCCGGGGCTGGAAACGCCGATCAAGACGCCTTTGCTCTTCGTCGGCAACAATCGCTACCAGGTGAACCTGTTCGGCCTGGGCAAGCGCGAGCGGCTCGATGAGGGCGAGCTCTGCCTTTACGCGATCCGGGCGGGCAGCCGGCTCCATCTGCTCTGGGCCGGGATCAGGGGCGTGTTCGGCAGGCTCGACCAGCAGCGCGACTTCATCACCGCTTATGTGAGCAAGGCCGAGATCGGCTCCGACCGGCCGATGCTGACCGTCTCCGTGGACGGCGAGACCGAACGGATGGAAACGCCGCTCCGCTACCGCATCCGGGCGAAGGCGCTGAAGCTCATCGTGCCGGCGGAAGAAGCAGCCGGTTGAAACCCCTCTCCGTTCGGGCTGAGCCTGTCGAAGCCCTTTCCTTCCCTTTTCAGAGGCCCAAAAGAAGGAAGGCCCTTCGACAATGATCAGGTGCGGATGTCCCCCGGACATCCGCAGCCATGCCCGGGGGACATGGCGACCTGTTTCATCAGGGCGAACCGAGTGGGTGGTCTACCGGGAAATCACCCTAAAGCTCCGGGACGCTGAACGTGCGCCCCACTTCGGTGGCCGTGAAACGGTCCGGCGCCAGGCCCTGCGCCCGCGCCAGTGCCGCCAGGCTGCGCGGGGGATCGTCGATCGGCTCGAAGCTCAGCTGGAATGTGCCCCAGTGCATGGCGAGCGCGCGGGTGGGGGCCAGGATCTCGAAGATGCGCAGCGCCTCGGCGGGGCCGACATGGCTGTTTTGCATGACCTCGCGCGGCAGATAGGCGCCGATCGGCAGGATGGCGAGCCGGAAGGGCCCGTGCGCGGCCGCCTCGCGCACCCAGGCGCCATCGCCCCAGCCGGTGTCTCCGGCGAAGAAGATGTTGCCGCCGGGAGTCACGATCGTGAAGGCCGACCATAAAGCGCGGTTGCGGTCCGAGCCCCAGCGCGAGCCCCAATGATGGTTGCGCTCGACGATCACCTCCATGGGACCTTCAAGACTCCCGTCGGCAAGCCTCCGGGCGGGCCGCACCGGCACCCGCCCTCCCCAGTCGCGCGTCACCGATTCGACGCCCGCGCCCCTCAGGATCGAGTCGTTGCCGAGGCTGGTGACGATCAGCGGCCGGTCGCGCTCCCACAGGCGCTTCAACGTCGGCAGGTCCATATGGTCGTAATGATTGTGGCTGACGAGGACGAGGTTGATCCTGGGCAGGTCCTCGAAGCGCACGCCGGGCTGGCGGACCCGGCTGGGGCCGACGAAGGAGAATGGCGAGGCGCGCTCCGACCAGATCGGATCGGTGAGGATGTTGAGCCCCTGGGTCTGCACCAGCACGGTCGCATGGCCGATCCAAGTGACCTGCATGTCCGCCCCCACGACCCGGCGCGGCGGCACGCTCGGTCGGACCGGGACGCTGTCGGGCCAGGCGGCGCGCTCGCCTTTCGCCCAGCGGTTGAGGAAGCGCCGGGGATCGAGCCGCGGCGCCTCCCGCGCGCCCGGGTTGAAGAAGCGCTGCCCGTCATAATGGTCGCTGACGGGGCCGCGATAATAGATGCGGTCGAGGAAGGGCGGCACGAGCGTCGGCGCGAAGCTCAGCGCGACGAGCAGGAACAGCAAAGCGGTCCCCAGCCATTTCAGGACCGCTCGCATGGATCGTTAGCGCGGCTCGAGCGTGAAGCCCGCGGGCGCCTGCGTCTCCTCGTGATTGTCATGGTACATGTCGAGGGCGAGGTCGAAGCGGCCCGGCGCGGCATCGCCGCAATCGAGCGGCCAGACGTCGACGATCGAGCCGAACACGCCGACGCCGACATTGGCGCGCTGGCCGACCCGGGGCCGGCTGCCGTCGCCGCAGCGCAGCCGGCGGATATAGGCATGCTCGCCTTCGACGCCGCTGACCCGCACCGGATTGCGCTCCGTGCCGAGCGGATGCTCCCTGGCCTGCTCGACCGCGCGCGCGACCTCCGCGTCGGACGGCGCGGCGCCCAGCTGCTGCATCATTTCGCGCGGCGTCGCGGCCTGCGCGGCGGCGGGCAATGCGAAGATCAGGGCGATTGCGAAAAGGCGCGGGCGCATGGCGGCTCTCCTGGCTTGTCGGCCCGAGCTTAATCGCAACCGCGCCCGGAACAAGCCGAATCGAATCCGCTAGGGCTGCAGCGTGAAGCCGGCCGGAGCGCGGGTCTCGACATGCTCCTCATGATACATGTCGAAGACGATGCGGCCGGCGGCGGCGCAGGCGACCTCATAGGCGCCGGCCACCGAGCCGAAGGCGCCGACGCCGGCCTCGCGGCGGGCGCCGATCCTGGGCGCGGTGCCGTCGGCGCAGCGCAGCCGGGCGAGATAGGCGCGCTCGCCGTCCGGCCCGCCGACGCGCACCGGGTTTTCGAGCGTGCCGAGCGGGTGGGCGTCGGCGGCGGCGACGAGCGCGCGCATCTCCTCCTCCGGCGAGACCGGGCTCATCCGCGCGACCATCTGCTCGGGCGAGCCGGTGCGCTGGCCGAGCCGCGGCTGCTGCTGCGCCAAAGCGGGGGCGGCGGTGGAAATGACGAGGCAGGCGGCGATGAGGGGAAGGGAACGCATGATACTCTCCGGCGGGGAGCCGGCTGTGTAGGGCACGGAGCGCGGATGGGAAAGGCAGGGCTTGGCTCGCCGCCCCTCCCCTTTAGTGAAAATCCCGCGAGCGGATGCGCATCCCGCCGTCGCGGCCGGCGAGGGTGGCGGAGCGTTCGGTCGGATCGCGCCGATCGTAGCCGCCGTTGCGGGCGCCGTCGCCGGGGCCGGTACGGTGCGGGAAATCGAGCGCGCCGACCCGGGTGAGCAAATGCGTCAGGTCCTCCAGCGTCTCGGTCACCACATGGATCACTCTGCCCTCCTTCTGCAGCCTGCCGTGCACGCCGATCATCGCGGCGGCGAGGATCGTGCGCCGGTGCGCCTCGAAGATGCGCTGCCAGGCGATCGCATTGGCGATGCCGGTCTCGTCCTCCAGCGTGATGAAGGTGACGTTGCCGGCGCCGGGGCGCTGGCGGACGAGGACGATGCCGGCGACATGGACTCGGGCGCCGTCCTTCATCCCGGCGAGCGCCGCGCAGGGCAGGATGCCGCGCCGGTCGAGCTCGGCGCGGAGGAAAGCGAGCGGATGGGCGCGCAAGCTGAGCTGGACCGCGCGATAATCCTCGACCACCTCGCGGCCTTGCGTGAGCGGCGTCAGCGCCACTTCGGGCTCCGCCGCGCGCGCGTCGGCGAAGGCGAAGAGCGGCAGCGGCCTGGCGCCCAGGCCCCGCACCTTCCACAAGGCCTGCCGCCGGTCGAGCCCGAGACCTGCGAAGGCGTCGGCGTCGGCGAGCTTCTCCAGCGCCGCCGCCGGCACGCCCGACCGGCGCCAGACCTCGTCGATCGAGGCGAAGGGCGCGTCCATCGCGGCGGCGGCGATCATCGCGCCATGATCGTTGGAAAGGCCCTTCACCATCCTGAGGCCGAGGCGGAGGGGCAATAAACCGCTCGAGCCCTCTCCTTCCTCCAGCGTGCAATCCCAGCGGCCGCGATTGACGCACACAGGCCTAACCTCCACGCCATGCTCCCTGGCGTCGCGGACGAGCTGGGCCGGGGCGTAGAAGCCCATCGGCTGGGCGTTCAGCAGGGCCGCGCAGAAGATGTCCGGGTGGTAATGCTTCATCCAGGACGAGGCGTAGGCGATCCTGGCGAAGCTCGCCGCGTGGCTCTCGGGAAAGCCGTAGCTGCCGAAGCCCTCGATCTGCCGGAAGGTGCGCTCGGCGAAATCCCTTGCGTAGCCGCGCGCGACCATGCCGCCGATCATCTTGTCCTGAAAGCAGCTGACCCCGCCGGTCGACTTGAAGGTCGCCATTGAGCGCCTGAGCGCGTCCGCCTCGGCGGGCGAGAAGCCGGCGCCGACGATCGCGACCTTCATCGCCTGCTCCTGGAAAAGCGGCACGCCCAGCGTCTTTTCCAGCACGTCCCTGAGCTCGGGGCTCGGATATTCCGCCATCTCCTTGCCCTCGCGGCGGCGCAGATAGGGATGGACCATATTGCCCTGGATCGGCCCAGGCCGCACGATCGCGACCTGGATGACGATGTCGTAGAAGATGCGGGGCTTGAGGCGCGGCAGCATCGACATTTGCGCGCGGCTCTCGATCTGGAAGGTGCCGATCGTGTCGGCCTCGCAGATCATGTCGTAGACGGCGGGATCGTCCTCCTGCATCTCGGGCGAGGCGAGGGTCAGCCGCGGCCCCTTATGCTCAGCGAGCAGATCGAAGGCTCGGCGCATGCAGCCGAGCATGCCCAGGCCCAGCACGTCGAGCTTCATGATCTTCAGTTCCTCGAGATCGTCCTTCTCCCATTCGATGACATAGCGGTCGATCATCGCCGCCGGCTCGATCGGGACGAGCGTGTCGAGCCGGTCGCGGGTGAGCACGAAGCCGCCCGGATGCTGGGAAAGGTGGCGGGGCGTGCCGATCAGCCGGCGGGTCAGCTCGAGCGTCAGCGCGAGCCGCGGATCGCGCGCGTCGAGGCCGAGCTCGGCGACATGGCTTTCGGCGACGCCTTCGTTCGACCATCCCCAGACCTGGCCCGACAGGCTCGCGGTCACGTCCTCGGAAAGGCCGAGCGCCTTGCCGACCTCGCGGACCGCGCCGCGGGTCCGGTAGCGGCTGACCACGGCGGTCAGCGCCGCATGGTCATGGCCGTAGGTCCGGTAGATCCACTGGATCACCTCCTCGCGCCGCTCATGCTCGAAATCGACGTCGATGTCGGGCGGCTCGTCGCGGTCGTCGGACAAAAAGCGCTCGAAAAGCAGCTTGTGCGCGACCGGATCGATGGAGGTGATCCCGAGCACGTAGCAGATCATCGAATTGGCCGCCGATCCCCGCCCCTGGCAGAGGATCTGCTGGCTGCGCGCATATTGGACGATCGAATTGACGGTCAGGAAATAGGGGGCGTAGCGCCAGCTCGCGACCAGCTTCAGCTCATGGTCGAGAAGGTCGGCATAGGCCTCGGGAACGCCCTCTGGGAACAGGCGGGCGAGCGCGTCGCGGGCCAGCCGTTCGAGCGCGTCCTGCGGGCTGCGGCCCGACATGACGATCTCGTCGGGATATTGGTAGGCGAGCTCGCGCAACGAGAAGGCGCAGCGCTCGGCGATCTCGGCGCCGGCGCGGATCGCGTCGGGAAAAGCCTCGAAGCGGCGCTCCATCTCCGCCGGCGATTTGAGGTGACGGTCGGCGAAGCGCTCGCGGCGGAAGCCGAGTTCGTCGATGGTGACATGCTCGCGGATCGCGGTGACGACGTCGTGGAGCATGCGCTTGTCGGGCGCGTCGTAGAGCACGTCGCCTGTCGCCAGGCTCCTGAGCCCGTGGCGGCGCGCCAGCGCGTCCAGCGCGTGCAGCCGCCTCGCCTCGCCCGGCCGCCGCCGGTGGGTGAGCGCGAGATGGCCGCGCTCGGCGAAAATATCCGCCATCTGGGCAAGCGCGATCTCCGCCACGCGGTCCGCCTCGCCGGGGACCAGGGCCGCGACCAGCCCCTCGCTCCAGGCCGCCACGTCCTCCCAGTGGAGGAAGCATGAACCCTTCTCGCCCTTCTTCCGGTCGGCCCGGCTCTTGCCGAGCGTGAGCAGGCGGGTGAGCCGCGACCAGGCGGCGCGGTCCTGGGGCCAGACCAGCAATGCGCTCCCGTCCATCAGATCGAGCCTGCAGCCGGCGACCATCCGCACGCCGGTCGCATCGCTGGCCCTGAGCCCCTTTATAAGGCCGCCGACGCTGTTGCGGTCGGCGAGGCCGAGCGCCGAATAGCCGAGCATCGCCGCCGCCGCGAACAGCTCGTCGGCGCTGGAAACCCCGCGCAGGAAGCTGAAATGGCTCGCCACCTGAAGCTCGATGTAGGTCATGCGAAGATGCCGTGCAGGTGCCAGCCAAGGTCGCCCGTCCCCGGATCCTCGCCGTCCCCGTTGCGGAACAGCCAGAAGCGGGCGCCATCCTTGTCCTCGACCTGGAAATAATCGCGGACCGCGGCGCGCTCGCCGGCGCGGCGCCACCATTCGCCATAGACGCGCTCGGGCCCGTCGGCGGCGGCGACCCGGTAGGAACGGCCGCGCCATTCGAAGCGGACGGGGGCGCCGTCGGGAAGCTCGGACATCACCCCTTCGACCGCCTCGGGCGGGCTGAGCAGGCGGACCGGGCGGGGCCATTGAGGCCAGGCCGCCGGCGTCTCGAGCGGAGCGGCTGCGCGGACGCTGCGCTCGGGGAGGTCGCTTTCCACCGCGCCCAGCCGATGGACGCGCCGAGCGCCGAGCCGGGCGGCGAGGCGGTCGACCAGCAAGGCGAGATCGGGCGCCGGTGCGGGGCCGGCCATCTCTCCCTCGATCGTCTCGGGCGCCAATGGCTCGACCCGCGCGGCGACGAGGCGGAGCCGCTCTATGCCGAAGCCGGGCTCGATCGTCTCGATCATCGCGCAGAGCAGCTTGTGGAGATGCGGCCCGTTTCGAGTCGCGCGGGCGGTGCCGACGACGATGTGCTGGGCCTCGTTGTCGACGCGCTCGCAGACGAGAATGAGGCGGCGGACGCCGAGCCCGGCCTGGCCAAGCAGGGGCACGAGGCGGCGCACCGCCTCGCCGGCCGCCTCTTCGATCGCCTCGGCGGTGGCGATCGGCTCGAGGAAGCGGAGCAGGATCGCGGGCGGCTCCTGAGGCACGATCGGGTCGAACGGCTCGGCGGCGCGGCCCAGCGCCTGATCGAGCCGGGTCAGCAGCGCCGCCCCGAGGCGGCGCTGAAGCGGCGCGCGCGGCATGGCGATCAGCGCGCCGATCCGCTCCAGGCCCAGCCGATCGGCGGCGCCGAGCGCGTCGGCGTCGAGCCGCAAGGCGGCGAGCGGCATGGCCGCGATCGCATCGGCCTCGCCGCCGGGCGGGCAGAGGATGAGCGGCCGCTCCATCCCGAAGCGGGCGAGCGCATGCGCGGCGCCAGCCGTGCCGGCGACGGCGATGCGGGCGGAAAAGCCGAGCCGGCGGCAGAAGGCGAGGATGCGCCGGCACATGCTTTCTTCTCCGCCAAAGAGATGCGCGACGCCGGTCAGATCGAGCCACAGCCCGTCCGGGCCGGAGAGCGCCGCGCGCGGTGTCCAGCGGCGGGCGGCGAACAGGCCGAGCCGCGCCAGCCAGGCGGCATCGCCCTCAGGATCGGCGGGGCGGACATCGAGCCCGCGCACCAGCACTCGCGCCCTGGCGAGCGTCATGCCGGGCGCGAGCCCCAGCGCGCGGGCGCGCGGGCAGGCGGCGGCGATCAGCTCGCGATTGCCGATGCGCTGCGCGGTGACGAGGGCGCCTTCGGCCCTGTTCAGCGCCGCCGTTCGCGCCGGCGCCTCCCGCGCCCAGCGCGCGCCCGGGCGCCAGTGGCCGGGTTTCAGCCCTGATCTTCCCTCTCCCGTTTCGGGGATTGCGGCGACAGGACCGTCCCCCGGACGGTCCAAAGAGTCGCCGCAATGGAGGGGCCCGCCCCGCGCAGCGGGGTGGGAGGGTGAGGGTATATTCTCGGCCGCCCATTCCCTCATCCTCCCATTGCTGGCGCAATGGGCCCCTCCCTCTCCCCAAATGGGAGAGGGGAAAAGAGGCTCACGCAGCTTTTCTTTCCTCTCCGCCCTGACGATCCGCTCGATCGCCAGCTGGGGCAGGAAGAGCGAGGCGAGCCTCGGCATCGGGAGCCTCCAATATCCATTCGAAGGGCGGGCCGCCGCGCTGGCGGGCGAGCTCGACCCGCCAGCGGGCGCGGCCGATGCCCGGATGAGGCAGGGGCGCGGAAGGGGCGCAGCCGATCCGCCAGCGGGTGAAGGCGGCGGACGGCGCCGCCAGCGGATCCGCATCCGCCTTGCGCCAGCGCCGCAGCAGCAAAGCCGGCGTGCCGCTCTCCTCGGCGGCGAGCTGGAGCCGGCGGGTCGCGGCCATGTCGGCGCGGCCGACCTCGCCGATCACCGCCGCGAGGCTGCCGTGGCGCACCCCTTCCTCCATCACCGCGAGCGCCTCGGCATCGCTGCGGCATTCGGCATAGAGCAGCCGCTCGGGCGTCAGCCCAACCTGCGCGAGGCCGGGCGCGAACAGATCGCGGCGGCTGAGCGCCCACAGCACCTGGCCCGCGCCCCGTGCGATGGCGAAGCGGGCGGCGGCGGCGGCGAGGAACAGGGTCGCGGCGGCCTCGTCGCCGGGCGCGAGGCTCGCGGCGGCCGCCTCGTGCAGCGCCGGCATCAGGCCGCCGGCGGCGAGCCGGCCGTCGACCGCCTCGATCCCGAACGGCAGCGCCTCGCGCCCGGCGCGCGCCCCCCCGGCGCGCTCGATGGCGCGGATCTCGGCCTTCAGCGCCTCGAGGCGCGGGCTGGCAGGGGCGGCGGTGGACATTGCGACTCGGACTCATTCGTTCGCTTTATGTTCCGCTTACTCCTTCGCAGAGTCAAGCGCGCGAGTCCGCCGCCGGCTCGACATTCGCCCCGCCCTCGCTCAGATAGCCCCATGAGATTCGTTCGCGCGGCGTTCCTGGCCCTTTCCCTGCTGCTTTGCGCTCCCGCATTCACGCAGGCGCCGCCCCAAAGGGGCGATGCCGAGTGGCATTATCGGGGCTCCGACATCGCCCCCGATCCGGCCTGGACGTTCGGCACGCTGCCCAACGGGCTTCGCTACGCGGTCAGGCGCAACGCCTTGCCGGCCGGCCAGGTCTCGATCCGGGTGCGGATCGACGTCGGCTCGCTGCACGAAGCGGACGACGAGCGGGGCTGGGCGCATTTCCTCGAGCATATGCTGTTCCGCGGCACGCGCAATTATCCGGACCGGCGCGCCCGCGAAATCTGGCAGCAGCTGGGCGCGAGCTTCGGCTCCGACAGCAATGCCCGCACCGACGCCACCAATACCGTCTATGTGCTGAACCTGCCCCATGCGGCGCGCGAGCCGCTCGACACCAGCCTCGCCGTGCTCGCCGAGATGATGGCGGACGCGCGCATCGAGCCGGCCGCGGTCGCCGCCGAACGGCCGGTGGTGCTCGCCGAAAAGGGCCGCCAGCCCGAGCTGGGCGTGCGCATCACCGAGATCAGCCAGCGCCTCTTTTACGCCGGCCTGCTCTACGCGCGGCGCGACACGATCGGCACGGACGAGACGCTGAACGCCGCCACCGCCGAGGGCCTTCGCGCCTTCTACCGGCGCTGGTACCGGCCCGAGCGGACCACGATCGTCATGGTCGGCGACGCCGATCCCGCGATGATGGAGGAATTGATCCGGGCGCGCTTCGGCGGCTGGCGCGGCGAGGGGCCGGCGCCGGCCGAGCCCGATTACGGCAGCATCGCCGAGGTGCCGCAGCCGGTCGCGGGCCTCGCTTATCCGGGAACGCCGGCCGGGGTGAACCTGGTCTGGCTCAGGCCCTATGAGGCTCTCCCCCACACGATGGCGCGCGAGCGGCTGTTCCTCGAGGAAGGCCTCGCCGCGCAGATCATCAACCGCCGGCTGGAGGCGCATGCCCGCGGCCGCTCCGCCTTCATCGGCGGCGGCGTCGGCGTCGGGCGGTCGCGCAGCATCGCCAACACCACCTCGCTGGCGCTCTACGCCCGCGACGGCAATTGGCGCGGCGCGATGACCGAAGCCTATGCGATCATCGGCGATGCGTTGCGGGCCCCGCCGAGCCGCGAGGAGATCGCCCGCGAGCTCGAGAATATTCGCACCGCGGTCACTTCCGCAGTGCAGGGCGAGCCCACCGTCCAGTCGCAAGTCCGCGCCGAGCAATTGGTCGGCGCGGTCGACAACGGCTCGGTGGCGGCGAGCGCCCGGACCGTGCTCGACAATTTCGAGGCCAATGCGCCGCTGATGACCCCGGCGCGGATCGGCGCTGCGATGCAGGCGCTGTTCACCGGCTCGGGCCCTCGCATGCTGGTGGTAACCCCGGCGCCGGTTCCGGGGGGCGAGGCCTCCTTGGCCGAGGCGCTGGCGGCGGCGCGGGCGGCGGCGCCGGCGGAGCGGACCGTGGAGCTGCCGGTCCGCTTCGAGGATCTGCCGCGGCCCGGGCGGCCGGGCCGGGTGGTTTCCCGCCGGCGGATAGAGGACATGGACGTCACCATCGTCACCTTCGCCAACGGCTCGACCCTGACCTTCAAGCATACCGAATACGACCGCGGCTCGGTGCAGGTCCAGCTTCGCTTCGGCGGCGGCGTCACCGCGATCGCGCCCGACCGGCCGTCGCTGGGCTGGCTCGCCGGGCTGGTGGCGTCGTCGGGCCTCGCCAATCTCGATCTCAGCGGGCTGGAGCGGCTGCTGACCGGCAGGCGGATGGGCCTTTCCTTCGCGATCGACGAAAATGCGTTCGTACTCTTCGGCCAGACCAATGCCGCAGACCTGCGGGACCAGCTGCGCCTGCTCACCCTCAAGCTCACCCATCCGCGCTGGGACCGGACCCTGCTCGCCCGCTTCCGCGGCGCCGCGGTCGAAAGCTTCGACCTCAATTTCTCCTCGGCCGCGGCGCGCGCGTCGCGCGAGCTGGGCGGCGTGATCCGCCCCGACGACCAGAGGTGGCGGCCGGTCGAGCGGGCCGAGATGCAAGGAGCGACGCTGGACCGATTCCGCGATTTCTACGCACCCTTCCTCGCCCAGGGGCCGGTGCAGGCGATCATCGTCGGCGACGTCGATCTCGAAACCGCGATCGAGGCGATGCGGCGCACGGTCGGCGCCCTGCCGAGGCGGCCGGAGCCGCGGATTCCGGCGGGCGCGAACCGATTGCGGCCGCCCGCCCCCAATGCCCGGCCGCGCACCTTCACCCACCAGGGCGATCCCAACCAGGCCTATGCCCTGATCGGCTGGTCGACGCTCGGCGGGATCGGGCAGATTCGCGAGCGGCGCGCTCTGGCGGTCGCCGCCAACATGTTCGAAACGCGCCTGTTCGACCGGCTGCGCGAGCAGGAGGGAGCGAGCTACGGCCCCGACGCCACCCACCTCGCCGCCGACAGCTTCCCCGATTGGGGCGTGCTCTACGCGGCATCGGAGATCAGGCCGGCCAGCGCCGCCACCTTCTTCCGCATCGCCCGCGAGATCGTCGCCGATCTCGCCGCCCGCCCCGCTCTGCCCGACGAGTTCGCGCGCGCGCTCAATCCGGTGCTGAGCGGGATCGAGCGGCGGATCGCGACCAACGCCTATTGGCTCGACGCGCTCGAGGATTGGACCGGCGATCCGCGTGCAATCGAGAATGTCCGCACCTATCTTGCAGATTATCGGGCGCTCACGCCTGAGGATGTGCGCCGCGCTGTCGCCACCTACGTGGCCGACGCCCCGGACTGGTCGATGCTGGTGCTTCCGAGTAGAGGAGCCGGCGCAAGGGAAGCGAATGGCAACAACCAATGAAGCCGTTTCGAACGCCGGGTCCCCGGCGCAGCCGCGGCGCAGGCGCGGCTGGAATCCGTTCCGGCTGAGCGACAAGCCCTTTTTCGAAGACAAGAACCGCGCCTTCTGGATCCTGCAGTCGGTTGGCTGGGGGGGCTATTTCGTGCTGCGCACGCTCTCCAACATCGCCAACGAAAAGGTCGGCAGCTACATCATCCACAATGCGCTGCTGACCGCCGCGGGCTATTCGATCACCCTCCTCATGGCGGCCGCCTTTCGCCGCCTGATCAAGATGCGGCCCATCTATACCTGGGTCGGCTCGATCATCATCGTCGGGATCGCCGCCGCGGGCTTCTCGGCGATCGAGACCTGGAGCTATGCCAGCTTCGTCAATCCGGGGTTCACGCCGGAGGGCATGCGCTTTTTCGGAGCGATCCTGTTCACCGTGTCGCTGCTCATCGCCTGGTCGGCGCTCTATTACAGCATCAACTTCTTCATCCTCCTGGAGGAGCAGTCGGACCGGCTGCTGAGGCTGGAAAGCCAGGCCTCCAACGCCCAGCTCGCCATGCTGCGCTACCAGCTCAATCCGCATTTCCTGTTCAACACGTTGAACTCGATCTCGACGCTCGTCCTCCTCAAGCAGACCGAGCGCGCCAATGCGATGCTCTCGCGCCTCTCCTCCTTCCTGCGCTATACCCTGGTCAACGAATCCACCGGAACGGTGACGCTGACCCAGGAGATCGAGACGCTGAAGCTCTATCTCGAGATCGAGAAGATGCGCTTCGAAGACCGGCTGAGGCCCCATTTCCACATCGACAGGCACGCCATGGACGCGCAGCTCCCCTCACTCCTGCTGCAGCCCCTGATCGAAAATGCGATCAAATATGCGGTGACTCCGCAGGAGGAGGGCGCCGACATATCGGTGGAGGCGCGGCGCCAGGCCGATCGGGTGCTGATCACCGTCTTCGACACGGGCCCCGGCACCGACGCGCTCTACAACGTCAGAGCGGAGCAATCGACCGGAGTCGGTCTGGCGAACATTCGGGACCGTCTGGCGCAGGCCTATGGCGACAACCACCGGTTCGAGACACAATCGGATATCACTGGGGGCTTCCGCGTTTTCATCGACATTCCCTATCAATACGAAACCGAAACCGAGGACCCGAAATGACCATTCGCACCATCCTGGTCGACGACGAGCCGCTCGCGATCCAGGGGCTGCAATTGAGGCTCGAGCCGCATGAGGATGTCGAGATCATCGACACCTGCTCCAACGGCCGCGAGGCGATCAGATCGATCAAGACGCACAAGCCCGATCTCGTCTTCCTCGACATCCAGATGCCGGGCTTCGACGGCTTTTCGGTGATCCAGGGCCTGATGGAGGTCGAGCCGCCCCTGTTCGTCTTCGTCACGGCCTATGGCGACCATGCGCTGCGCGCCTTCGAGGCGGACGCGGTCGACTATCTGATGAAGCCGGTCGACGAGGCGCGGCTCGCAGATACGCTCGAGCGGGTCCGAGTCCGCCTCGCCGAGAAGCGCGGGGTCGAGGAGGTGGCGGCGCTGAAGGAGGTGCTCGCCGAGGTCGCGCCCGAAGCGGCAGAGAATGTCGAGGGGGTCGAGGACGCCCACGCCTCCAACCGCTACGAGAAACTGATCAACATCAAGGACCGCGGCCAGATCTTCCGCGTCGATGTCGACAGCATCGAGAAGATCGACGCCGCCGGCGACTATATGTGCATCTATACGGGCGACAACACGCTGATCCTCAGGGAGACGATGAAGGACCTCGAAAAGCGCCTCGACCCGCGCCGCTTCCAGCGCGTCCACCGCTCGACCATCGTCAATCTCGACCAGGTCCGCCAGGTCAAGCCGCACACCAACGGGGAGTGCTTTTTGGTGCTGGATTCGGGCGCGCAGGTGAAGGTCTCGCGCAGCTACCGCGACGTGGTGGCGCGCTTCGTCCACTAAGGATTGTTGGCCGCAAGATTCGGAGCGCCTTCCCCCGTCATTCCCGCGAAAGCGGGAATCCAGACGGCGGTCGTGCCGGTCTCCGAATCAGCCTGGATTCCCGCTTTCGCGGGAAAGACGAAAAGGGGGAGAGATGTCCGCGCAATCCGAGAAATACCGGACCTTCGCCGCGCTTCACGTCCCCGGCGACCCGCTCATCCTCTACAACGCCTGGGACGCGGGCAGCGCCAGGGTGATCGCGGAGGCCGGCGCCAAGGCGATCGCCACCGGCAGCGCGTCGGTGGCCCAGGCGCATGGCTATGAGGATGCCGAATCCCTGCCGCTGGCGCTCGCGCTCGCCAATGCCGAGCGGGTCGTCGCGGCGGTGGATCTGCCGGTGACGATCGACTTCGAAGGGGCCTATGCCGTGGCCCCGGAAGGCGTCGCGGCGAACATGGCGAGGCTCGCGGCGACCGGCGCGGTCGGCTGCAATTTCGAGGACCAGGTGGTCGGCGGGGAAGGCCTGCATGCGATCGCCGTCCAGGCCGAGCGGATCGCGGCGGCCCGGGCCGCCGTCGGCGCCGCCTTCTTCATCAACGCGCGCACCGACATCTTCCTCCAGAGCCGCGACCATGACGCGGCCAAGGTCGGGACGGCGCTGGAGCGGGCGGCGGCTTATGCGCAGGCGGGCGCCAGCGGCTTCTTCGCGCCCGGCCTCGCCGACCTCGCCCTGCTCGAAAGGCTTTGCGCCGCCTCGCCTTTGCCGGTCAATTTCATGGCCTGGCCCGGCACTCCGCCCGCCGCCGAGATCGCCGCCACCGGCATCGCCCGGATCAGCCACGGCCCCTTCCCCTGGAAGCTCGCCATGCGCGCGCTGAAAGAGGCTGCCGCGGTCGAATATGGAGGCTAGAGGATTGCAAACAGGGGAATGAGTCGATGGCCGATCGCGATGCGCCTTATCATGCCCATATATATTATTCGGCCGGGCAGCGCCCCGCCGCCGAGCGCCTGCGGGACGAATTCGTCCGCCTGGGCGCCGCCGGCAGCGAGCCGCACATTCTCTTCGTCGGGCGAATGACGGATGGGAGGGCCGGACCGCATCCGATCGCTCAATATGAGATACATTTTCTCGAAGCATCGCTTCCCGGCGTGACCGAGGCGATCGAGGCCTCGGGCCTGCGGGCGCTGGTTCATCCGCTCACCGACGACGACCTGGCCGATCACACGAATCTGGCGCACTGGATCGGCGAGCCGGTGGACCTCGATCTGGCCGTGCTCGATCCGCCGGGGAAAAACCAGGGCGTGGCCCGCTTCGGCAAGACCGACTTCTAGGGTCCCTGGAGGCGGCGACGCTCATGGACTTGGGCTCGCAAGCCCCTTAGCCTCCCGCCGATGAGCGCCTTCCTGCAGCGTTTCGAGGATCCCGAGATCGAGCGCGCCTTCCTGCGCGCCGAGCGGGTGGAGCGCGGCTTTGCGATCCGCGCGCTGATCGTCATCGCGGCGCTGACCCTGCTCTCTTATGTCGGGCTCAACCCGATGCATTTTCCACCTTCAGGGGTGATCGCCTACAATATGGCGGCGGGCACCCTGATCGCTGCGATCGCCGGGCTGTTCGCGCTTTCGAAGACGCATTTCTATCGCGAGAATAGCTGGATCGACCTGCCCGTCTTCGTCATCATGGGTGCGGCGATGACCTGGCTGGCGGTCGTCCTGGCCGGGCTGCACGATTTTACCGGCTTCCCGCCGCACGTCATGGTGATGGTGCAGCTGGCGATATTGATGGTGTTCGCCAGCGTCGGCTTCGCCGGCACCTTCCGCCTCTATCTGGGCTGGTCGCTGGTTCTCATCGCCCTGTTCGCGGCCTGGCTGATGACGCGGCCAGGCATTCCCGACATCAGCCGCGTCTACACGCTCACCAATTTCTCGACCTTCTTCGTCTTCGCGCTCTATTTCAACTGGGACGTCGACCGGCGGGCGCGCAAGGTCTTCGCCGCCAACATGGCGCTCGAGGCCGAGCGGGCGAAGACCGAGGAATTGCTCTACAACGTGCTGCCGCAGGAAGTGGCGGCGCGGCTCAGGGCAGGCGAGGCGGTGGCCGACAGCTTCTCCGACCTCACCGCGGTCTTCGTCGACCTCGCCGGCTTTTCGCCGCTCTCCAAGCGGCTGTCGCCGGGCCATGTCGTGAAGCTCCTGAACCGCTTCTTCTCGGCCGCCGACGAATGCGCCGAGCGGCACGGCCTCGAAAAGGTCAAGACGATCGGCGACGCCTATCTGGCGGTGGCCGGCGGCATGGCCTCGCACGGCCGCGAGGGCAAGGCGGCGATCCTGTTCGCGCGCGACCTGATCGCCGATTTGGAGGCGATCGCGGCCGACAGCGGCGTGCCGTTGCAGGCGCGGATCGGCATCCACACCGGTCCGGCGATCGGCGGCGTGATCGGCTCGACGCGCCTCGCTTACGATTATTGGGGCGACACGATGAACGTCGCCAGCCGCCTGCAAAGCGTGGCGCCGCTGAACGGAGTCGCGGTCTCGGAGGCGACCTATTTCCAGACCCGGACGATGCAGGCATATGAAGAGCAGTCGGTGGTCCTCAAGGGGATTGGGGAAACCATGGCCTATGCGGCGCGGCTGGGCGCCGTCGACCGGGAGGAATGAGATGGCGAGAGTGACGGGGTTGGGCGGCATCTTCTACAAGGTAGCCGACACCGCGCGGACCAAGGCCTGGTACCAGGACAATCTCGGCCTCGGCGGGGAGTGGGGCATCGCCTTCCGCTGGTCCGACGATGGCGGCGAGGATCCGTTCAGCCTGCTGAGCCCGTTCAAGCAGGAGACCGACTATATGGCGCCCTCGACCGGGACGTTCATGCTCAACCTGCGGGTCGACGATCTCGACGGGATGATCGCGGATCTCGAGGCCAAGGGAGTCGAGATACTGGGCCGGCAGGACGATGAACTCGGCAATTTCGCCTGGATCCTCGATTGCGACGGAATCAAGCTCGAGCTCTGGCAGCAAAAGGGCCCGGCGCCCGAATAGGGGGCCGGGTCACGGCTCCGCTCTCAGCTCTCGCTGCGTTGGAAATGTCGTCACCGGGGGGTTACCCCTTCGCCGCCGCCTTGCGGCGAAAGCTGAAGATCGAGCCGCCGCCGGCGGAGGATTTCAGCACGGTCTTCTGGAACATCCGCGACGAGAGGCGGATGATGATGAACACCCACAAGGCCTGCCACGCCAGCGCCGGCAAATGCGGCCACAAGCTCGGCGATTGCGCCGCCATCGCGATCATCGACATTGGCGAGCTGAACGGGAAGACAAGGCCCGTCCAGTACAGCAGGCCGCCCGCGCTTCCGACCGTCATGAACGCGAGCAGCAGCACCATCAGCTGCAGCATCGTGACCGGCATCGAGATCGTCTGGATCTCGCGGATGTTGCTGGCCTGCGCGCCGATGCCGAGGAAGAGCGCTCCGAGCAGCATGTAATTGGCGGTATAGTAAAGCAGCAGCAGCAGGACGAAAACCGGCCAGCCGACCGCCGGATCGATCTGCGGCAGGGCTACCAAGCCGCTGACCAGCTGGAAGAACAAGGTCAGGCCGATGCCGAGCATACCCACCCACAAAGCGAGGCCGACCAGCGAGATGCCGAGCATCGCCATGAGCTTGCCCAGGAAGATCGCGTCGAGCGGCACCGAGGCGGCGAGCACTTCGATGATCTTGTTCGATTTCTCCTCGACCAAAGTCGACAGCAGCAAGGTGGCGAGCATGAGCGTGATCATGAAGATCAGCACCTGCGCTCCCTGTGCCAAGGCGCGGCGGCTGGAATGGAGGCTGCCGACCGCCTGCTCGGTGACCACGCGTTCGAGCGGCTGGGCGGCAGGCGCCGCCCGCGCCTGGTCGAGCGCGGCGGTGCGCCGGCTCTCGTCGACCAGCAGCTGCATCCGGCGGCCCACGAAGTCGCTGCTTCCCCTTGGCCCGGTCAGCACCGGCCGCTCAAGCGTGCCGCTCAGCACCGCCGAATAATTGCCCTTCTCGTCGGCGAGCAGATTCTGCGCCTGCGCCGCCAGATTCTCGGCCGGGGCGACGACCCGCAGGGTCGGGAAGGTCTGCTCGGACGTGTTCGCCGTCAGCCGTTGGCGGGTCTGCGCCAGCGCATCGGCGGTCGGACCATCGACGATCATCGCCACGACCGGCTGGGCCGCGGCCCGATCCTGCGCGCGGGTCGCCATGCTGAAGAAGATCGAGAAGCCGAACAGCAGAAGCGGAGCCAGCAGAAAGATTATGAAAAAGCGCGAGAAGACCAAAGCGAGGAAGTCGCGGCGGGCGATGACCCAGGCGGAGTCGATCACGTTCATCGTACCGCCTCCCCGAACTCGGCTTCTTCCATCTCACGCGCCGCCGCCTCGCCGGCGATGGCGACGAAGGCGTCGTGGAGTCCGGGCCGCTCGACCGACAATTCCTCGATGCCGGCATTGCCCTCCATCAGCGCCTTGAGCAGAGGCTCGACCCCGCCCTTGGGCAGCTCGAAATCCCAATGGCCGTCGCGCAAGGCGGCGTCGGCCGGCAGCGCGGCGCGCCATTTGCCGTCGCTTGCCCGGGTCTTGAGCCGCACGTGCGGCCGCAGCCGGTCGCGCGCCTCGGAGACCAGGCCCTCGAAGCGGATTTGGCCGGCGGCGATGATCGCGATCCGCTCGCACAGCCGCTCGGCATGGTGGATGACGTGGGTCGAGAATATGATCGTGGTGCCCGCCGCCGCCTCGTCGCGGATCAGATGTTCGAGCCGGCCCTGGTTGATCGCGTCGAGCCCGGAAAAGGGCTCGTCGAGCACGATCAGCTTCGGCTTGTGGACGATCGTCCCGAACAACTGGATGGTCTGCGCCATGCCCTTGGAGAGGCTCTTGATCGGCTTGTCGACATAATCGCCGAGCCCGTTCTCGCGCAGCAATATCTCGGCGCGCTTGCGGCCCGTGTCGAGCGGCAGGCCGCGAAGCGCGCCCATGAAGGCGATCGCCTCGCGAGTCTTCATCGCCGGATAGAGACCGCGCTCCTCGGGCAGATAGCCGACCATGCGAGCCGCCTCCAGCGGCCGCTCATGGCCGAGCAGGCTGCGCGTTCCGGCGTCCGGCTCGATGATTCCGAGCAGCATTCGAAGGGTCGTGGTTTTCCCCGCGCCATTGGGCCCCAATATGCCGTATATGCTGCCTTGGGGAACGGCGATGTCGATGCCGCGGACCGCGGGTTTGCCATCGAAGGATTTCAAAAGGCCTTTGGCTTCAATCGCTAAACCGGCACTCACCGCAAACGGACTCCCCCCACGCAAGTAATCGGGTAAAGCGAAATAAGTGTTGGAAGGCAAGTCAAAGCTTCGCGTCAGACTGGGCGAAATAGCGCGCGAGGCGGGGTTCGCGGCGGTCGGAGTCGCGCGCGCCGACGCCGCCCCCAAAACGGTCGCGCGGCTGCGCCAGTGGCTCGCCGAGGGCGCCCATGGCGACATGATCTGGATGGAGGAGAATGAGGCGCGGCGGGGCAGCCCAAGCGGGCTCTGGCCCGAGGTCAGGAGCGTGATCTCGCTGGTCATGAGCTATGCGCCCGGGCGCGATCCGCTGGCGCTCGCCGGCCGGCCCGAGCGCGGCCGGATCTCGGTCTACGCGCAAGGCGCCGACTATCACGACGTGGTCAAGAAGGCTCTGAAAAGGGTGGCGCGCTGGCTGGTCGAAGAGGCGCCCTCGGCGGTGAAGGTGTTCGTCGATACCGCGCCGGTGATGGAAAAGCCGCTGGCCGAGGCGGCCGGGCTCGGCTGGCAGGGCAAGCATACCAACCTCGTCAGCCGCGCGGACGGGTCCTGGCTGTTCCTGGGCGCAATCTACTCCACTTTGGAGCTCGGGCCGGACCTCGGGCCTGATGCGGCCCATGAGACCCGCTGCGGCAGCTGCACCGCCTGCCTCGACGCCTGCCCGACAAACGCCTTCCCCGCGCCGTTCCAGCTCGATGCCCGCCGCTGCATCTCCTATCTGACCATCGAGCATAAGGGGCCGATCCCCGAGGAATTCCGCGCCGCGATCGGCAACCGCATCTACGGCTGCGACGATTGCCTCGCGGTCTGCCCATGGAACCGCTTCGCCGACGCCGCGCGGGCGAACAAGGCCTTCCTGCCCCGCGCCGAGCTCGCGGCGCCCGCTTTGGCCGACCTGCTCGCGCTCGACGATGCGAGCTTCCGCACGCTGTTCGCGGGCTCGCCGATCAAGCGGATCGGGCGCGGCCGGATGGTGCGGAACGCGGCGATCGCGGCGGGCAACAGCAAGCGCGCGGAGCTCGCGCCGGTGCTGCGCGGGCTGATCGGGGACGAGGATGAAGTGGTGGCGGAAGCGGCCCGCTGGGCGCTGGGCCAGCTTACCTGCGGCTGAGCGAGGCGATGCAGGAGGCGCGGTCGGTGTCGCGGCCGTCGGGGAGGCGGGCGTCGATATGGGTGACGACGGGCTCGCCGCCGCCGCGCTCCTGATAGAGATAGGCGTCGAGCACGCAGGTGGCCCCAAGGAACTGGAGCTTGCGGGCGCGGCCCTCGCGGACGTCGAGCGCCGCGGTGCCGAACAAGGCGGCGAGCGCGCGCGCGTCGCGGCCCATTACATCGTCGAGGCCGCGGCGGGGAGCGGGCGGCGGCGCCTCGCGCTGGGCCGGCGGCCGCACGGCGGGCGCGGTTCTGCCCCGGCTGCGCTGCGCGGCCGCCGGCGCGACGATCAATGCCGCCAGCAATGCTGCCATGATGATCCGCATGCTTGACTCCACCTTCGCGCGCGAGGGGATCACGTTATCCGGCGCGGAACAAGCCGAGGCGCCGCGCGGTGGCCACGGCCTGGCGCAACATGCTTCGTTCACCCCGTCACTCCCGCGAAGGCGGGAGTCCAGGCGGCGCTGGTACCGGGCCCCATGGCCGCCTGGATTCCATTGAAAGGGTGGGAGTGCCCCGCACTCCGCAGTCATGTCCGGGGGACATGACGTGCGCGTTCAATTTCGCGGGAATGACGAATTGGGTTTATAGGCTGGCCGATGGACAAGCTCCCGCCCTTCCACCTCGCCTTTCCGGTCCACGATCTCGACGCCGCTCGCGCCTTTTACGGCGGGCTGCTCGGCTGCCCGGAGGGGCGCAGCGCGGAGGACTGGATCGACTTCGATTTCTTCGGCCACCAGATCGTCGCCCACCTCGTGCCGGGCGCGGAGCGGCGCGCGGACAGCAATGCGGTCGACGGCCACGACGTGCCGGTCCCGCATTTCGGGGCGGTGCTGGCGATGACGGAATGGCGGCGCCTCGCCGAGCGGCTGACCGCGGCGGGCGTCGCGTTCGCGATCCCGCCGACCGTCCGCTTCAAGGGCGAGGCCGGCGAGCAGGCGACGATGTTCTTCCGCGATCCTTCGGGAAACGCGCTCGAGATCAAGGCCATGGCGCGCCCCGAGAACCTGTTCGCAAAAGAGTGACAGGCCCAGTTACGGGGACACTATAGTTACGGGGACACTATACTTAATTGGGCGCGCATCTGAATTAAGTATAGTGTCCCCGTAACTGCATTTTTAGCCCACGGAAGGTCGCAGCCGCCTGAACGGGCGCCGCGAAAAATATATACTGTCCCTATTTTTCGCCGGGCACGCTCTAGCCGGCGCTTCCGAACTTGCCGTCGAGATAGACGAGCGGCTCGACCTCCTGGCGGACCACGACGTCCTCCACCACGCCGATGAAGATGCTGTGCGTGCCGAAGCGGTGATGGTCGATGCGGCGGCAGAGGATCGAGGCCTGTGCGTTCCTCAGCCGAGGCGGGGTCACGCAATCATTGTCCCAGCCCCTGATGAAGCGCTGCGCCTCCAGCCTGCGGTCGGCGAAGATTGTGGCGATTTCGGCCTGGTCGCGGTGCAGCACGTTGACGTTGAAATGGACGACATTCTCGATCTTGGGATGAACCGATGCGGCCTGGTTGACGCAGACCAGCAGGCTCGGCGGATCCATCGACACGACAGAGACCGCGGTGGCGGTGATCCCCATCGGCTTGCCCTCGACGCAGATCGAGATGACGTTCACCGTGGCGGCAACGCGGCGCATCGCCTCCCTGAAGGCGGCGGCGAGGGCGGGATCGGTTTCGTTCATGGGCCGCGCATGCTGTAGCCGGCGAGGATCTCGCAGACCCAGCGGCCGGCGGTCAAGGCACTGATCTCGGAGACGTCGAGGCTTGGGTCGAACTCGGTGAGATCGACGAGGCGGACCCTTTCCTCCCCGGCGAGGCGGCGCGCGGCGCGGAAGAACTCGGCCGCCGGAAGGCCGCCCGGCCGCGCGCCAGGCGCGCCGGGGAGCTGGGCGCGGTCGATCACGTCGATGTCGAAATCGACCATGATCGCGTCGACATGGCTGAGATGCTCCAGCGCGGAGTCGATCGCGGTGTGGATGCCTTCCGCCAGCACCTCCTCAATGTCCCACAGCTCGATGCCGGCGGCGAGAGCGTCCTCGGTCATCGTCCTCGTATTGGCGAAGGGGGCGAGGCCGATCTGCGCGATATTCGCGCCCGGCAGCCCGTCCTCCAGCAGGCAGCGGACCGGATTGCCGTTCATAGGTCCCTCGTCGGTCGGGCGCATGTCATGATGCGCGTCGAAGGTGATCAGCCCGACCTCGGCGAGCGGCAGGCCGAGGCCGTGGACGGCAGGACGAGTCACTGCATTATTGCCGCCGAGCAGGAGGATAAGCTCGTGTCCGCGCGCCGCCTCGGAAACCGCATCGCGGATCGGCGCGAAGCCCTCGGCCGGCGAGACGCCCTGCACGGGGACGTCGCCGAGATCGCGGACCGCGAGCTCGAGCTCCAGATCGGCGACGAGGTCCCAGACGCCCAGGCGCCGCAAGGCGCGGCGGATCGTCTCCGGCGCGAGATCGCAGCGGCCGGGCGTCACCGAGCCCGCCTCCATCGGCGCGCCGAGCAGGGCGACCGGGGCGTCCGCATCGTCGGTGAGGAGGTCGGCGACGGATTTCCAGCTCATCCGTTGCTCCTATGCGCGATGCCTCTAAAAGGCGAGCCATGTGGGATCGCCTCCTCGTCGACTGCAACATCGCCACGATGGATCCTGACGTCGGCGCGCCGTTCGGGGCGATCGAGAATGGCGCGGTCGGCATCGCCGACGGCCGCATCGTCCGGGTCGGGCGGCGGACAGAGCTCGCCGGCTATCAGGCGAAGAGCGTCGAGGCGCTGCACGGCGCCTGGATCACGCCGGGCCTGGTCGATTGCCACACCCATCTCGTCTTCGCCGGCAACCGGGCGGGCGAATTCGAGCAGCGCCTCGAAGGCGCGACCTACGAGGAGATCGCCCGCGCCGGCGGCGGCATCGCCTCGACGGTGAAGGCGACGCGGGCGGCGACGCTGGACGCGCTGGTCGAGACGTCGCGGCCCAGGCTCAGGGCGCTGATGCGAAGCGGCGTCACCACGGTCGAGATCAAGTCGGGCTACGGCCTCGACATCGACACCGAGCTGAAGATGCTGCGCGCCGCCAGAATGCTCGGCGAGAGCGAGACGGTGCGGGTCGAGACCACCCTGCTGGCGCTCCATGCCTTGCCGGGCGAATTCGCCGGCCGCCGCGAGGACTATGTGCGGCTCGCCATCGACTCCATCCTCCCGGCCGTCGCGGAGAAGGGGCTGGCGAGCGCGGTCGACGCCTTTTGCGAAGGCATCGGCTTCACCCCGGACGAGGTCGCCTTGCTGTTCGAGGCCGCCGCAGCCCACGGCCTCAGGGTCAAGCTCCATGCCGAGCAGCTCAGCAATTTGAGCGGCGCGGCGCTGGCCGCGGATTATGAGGCGCTCTCGGCCGACCATCTCGAACATGCCGACGAGGACGGCGTGGCGGCGATGGCGCGGGCCGGCATGGTGGCGGTGCTGCTGCCCGGCGCCTTTTATGCGCTGAAGGAAAGGAAGACGCCGCCAGTCGACCTGCTGCGCCGATACGGCGTCCCGATGGCGGTGGCGACCGACTGCAATCCGGGCACTTCGCCGGTCCTCTCGCCGACCCTGATGATGTCGATGGCCTGCACCCTCTTCGGCCTGACCCCGGAAGAGGCGCTGGCGGGCATGACGCGCGAGGGCGCCAAGGCGCTGGGCCTGGCAAATGAATGCGGCACGATCAGCGCCGGCAAGGCCGCCGACCTCTGCATCTGGCGGATCGGCCGCCCGGCGGAGCTTTGCTACTGGATCGGAATGCCCGGACCCGAGCGCAGGATCGTGGCGGGGGCGGATGCCTAGAGCGCCCCGAACCCAGACACCGTTCGGGCTGAGCTTGTCGAAACCCTCACTTTCTTCCTAGGGCAGCAAGAACAAGGAAAGCCCTTCGACAATGACCAGGTGCGGATGTACCCCGTACATCCGCAGCCATGCCCGGGGGGCATGGCGACCTGATCATCAGGGCGAACGGGGTAGAGAGTTCGAATGCATTCGAGACGCGACAATAGCCGCCATATCGCCGCGCCCACCGGCACGGAGCTGACCTGCCGCAGCTGGGCGACCGAAGCGGCGATGCGGATGCTGATGAGCAATCTCGATCCCCAGGTCGCCGAGGCGCCCGAGGAGCTGGTCGTCTACGGCGGCATCGGCCGGGCGGCGCGCGACTGGGAGAGCTACGACGCGATCGTCGAGACGCTGAAGCGGCTGAAGAATGACGAGACCCTGCTCGTCCAGTCGGGCAAGCCGGTCGGCGTGTTCCGCACCCACGAAGACGCGCCCCGCGTGCTGATCGCCAATTCGAACCTGGTGCCGAAATGGGCGGATTGGGACCATTTCAATGCGCTCGATAGGAAGGGGCTGATGATGTACGGCCAGATGACGGCCGGCTCCTGGATCTATATCGGCACCCAGGGCATCGTTCAGGGCACCTACGAAACCTTCGCCGAAATGGGCCGCCAGCATTATGAGGGCGATCTGCGCGGCCGCTGGATCCTGACCGCGGGCCTTGGCGGCATGGGCGGCGCGCAGCCGCTCGCGGCGGTGATGGCCGGCGCGCATTGCATCGCGATCGAATGCCAGGAGAGCCGGATCGAGAAGCGGCTGGAGACCCGCTATCTCGACAGGCGCGCCACGACGATCGACGAGGCGCTGGACATGCTGCGCGAGAGCCCGGTGCCGATCTCGGTCGGCCTGCTCGGCAATGCCGCGGAGATCTTGCCCGAAATGGTGAGGCGCAAGATCAGGCCCGACGCGGTCACCGACCAGACCTCGGCGCACGATCCGGTCAACGGCTACCTTCCGATCGGCTGGACCGTCGAGCAATGGATCGAGGGGCGCGAACGCGACCCAAAGGCGGTGGAGAAAGCGGCGCGCGCGTCGATGGCGGTGCATGTCGAGGCGATGCTCGCCTATCGCGAGATGGGCGTCCCTACCTTCGATTACGGCAACAACATCCGCCAGGTCGCCAAGGACGAGGGCGTCGCCCACGCCTTCGATTTCCCCGGCTTCGTCCCGGCCTATGTCCGCCCGCTCTTCTGCCGCGGCATCGGCCCGTTCCGCTGGGCGGCCCTGTCGGGCGATCCGGAGGACATCTACCGCACCGACGCCAGGGTGAAGGAGCTGATCCCCGACGATCCGCATCTCCACCGCTGGCTCGACATGGCGCGCGAGCGGATCGCCTTCCAGGGGCTGCCGGCGCGGATCTGCTGGGTCGGCCTCGGCCAGCGCCACCGGCTCGGCCTGGCCTTCAACGAGATGGTGGCGTCGGGCGAATTGAAGGCGCCGGTCGTGATCGGGCGCGACCATCTGGACTCAGGGTCGGTCGCCAGCCCCAATCGCGAGACGGAGGCGATGATGGACGGCTCCGACGCGGTCTCCGACTGGCCCCTGCTCAACGCCCTCCTCAACACCGCCTCGGGCGCGACCTGGGTTTCGCTCCACCATGGCGGCGGCGTCGGCATGGGCTATTCGCAGCATGCGGGCATGGTGATCGTCGCCGACGGCACGCCGGAAGCGGCGCGGCGGCTCGAGCGCGTCCTGTGGAACGACCCCGCCACAGGGGTCATGCGCCACGCCGATGCGGGCTATCAGGAGGCGATCGCCTGCGCGCGCGAGCAGGGCCTGGATTTGCCGATGGTGGGGTCGTGATGACGGCCCCCCTCCCCGTCATTCCCGCGAAAGCGGGAATCCATCTTCTTTCCTTCTCTTCTTCCTCCGCGTTCTCTGCGGCTCCGCGCGAACTCATCCTTCCTTATTTTGGTTCGCGCGGAGACGCGGAGCGCGCGGAGAAGAACAAGAAGCGGGATTCCCGCTTTCGCGGGAATGACGGAGGGGCGCTGTGACCGTGACTCTCAACCCCGGCTCGGTCACCCTCGCCGAGTTGCGCGCCGTCTGGACCGGCGCCCCTGTCTCGCTCCACGCCGACGCCTGGACGGCGATCGACGCGTCGGCGGCGAGCATCGGGCGGATCCTGAAGAGCGGGCGCACCGTCTACGGCGTCAATACCGGCTTCGGCATCCTCGCCCAGACCCGCATTCCCGCCGACCGGCTCGCCGAACTCCAGACCAATCTCATCCTCTCCCACAGCTGCGGCCTGGGCGATCCGCTCGATCCGGCGATCGTGCGGCTGGCGATGGTGCTGAAGGCGATCGGGCTGGGGCGCGGCCATAGCGGGATCAGGCGCGAGGTGGTCGAGCGGCTGCTCGCTCTGGTCGCGGCGGACGCCTTGCCGGTGATCCCAAGCCAGGGCTCGGTCGGCGCCTCGGGCGACCTCGCGCCGCTCGCCCATATGAGCGCGGCCCTGCTCGGCGAGGGCGAGATCGTCCTGGGCGGCGAGCGGCTGCACGCCAGCGAGGCGCTCAAATATCTCGGCCTGGAGCCGCTGGTGCTCGGCCCCAAGGAAGGGCTGGCGCTGATCAACGGCACGCAGATCTCGACCGCGATCGCGCTCGACACATTGTTCACCGCCGAGCGCGTGTTCGGATCGGCGCTGATCGCGGGCGCGCTCTCCACCGACGCGCTCAAGGGCAGCGCGGCGCCGTTCGACGAACGGCTGAGCATTGCGCGCGGCCAGCCTGGGCAGATAGCGGTGGCGGCCGCATTGCGCGCATTGCTGGCGGGGAGCGCGATCGGCGCGAGCCACAAGGATTGCGAGCGGGTCCAGGACCCCTACAGCTTCCGCTGCCAGCCGCAGGTGATGGGCGCGGCGCTGGACCTCATCCGGGGCGTCGCACGCACGCTCGAGATCGAGGCCAATGCGGTCAGCGACAATCCTTTGCTGTTCGGCGACGAGGCGATTTCGGGCGGCAATTTCCATGCCGAGCCGGTCGCCTTCGCCGCCGACATACTGGCGCTCGCCCTGTGCGAGGTCGGCTCCCTTTCCGAACGCCGGCTCGCCATCCTGGTGGATCCCAAGCTCTCCGGCCTGCCCGCCTTCCTGATCGAGGATAGCGGGGTCAATTCGGGCTTCATGATCCTGCAGGTGACCGCCGCGGCCCTGGTCTCGGAAAACAAGTCGTTCGCTTATCCGGCCAGCGTGGATTCGATCCCGACCTCGGCCGGCCAGGAAGACCATGTCTCGATGGCGACGCACGGTGCCTTGAAGGCGCGGCGGATCGCCCACAATGCGGCGGGCGTGATCGGCATCGAATTGCTGGCCGGCGCGCAGGGGCTGGATTTCCACGCGCCGCTCAAGAGCTCGGCCGCGCTGGAAGCGGCGCGCGCCGCGATCCGCGCGAACGTGCCGTTCCATGCGAAGGACCGTTATCTGGCGCCCGATATCGCCTGGGCCAAAGCGGCGGTGCTGGACGGCGTCCTCCCGGGCCTCGAAGCGCCGGGCCTGTTCTAGAAACGAAAATGGCCGCCGTCCGAAGACGGCGGCCATTCCACCCTCCGGCGTGCCGGGGATTACATATAGACGGCGGCGGGAACGGACGGGACGGCGAAGATGATCCGCCAACCGATCTGCTGCAGGATGATGAACAGCACCGCCCAGATGCCGACCGCGGCCCCGGCGAAGATCGGCGCCTTGTCGGCCGGGACGCGCAGCAGGATGGGCAGGCCCACCCAGAGCAGATAGCCGCCATAGCCTACGCCGAGAACCAGCCACAGCCACCACAGATCCGGAAGGATGAGGATGATCGCGGCCACCCAGAAGGCGGTGCCGGAATAGACGGCCAGCTTCATCGCCTGCACGCTGTTCTTCGTTCCGCCGAGATTGGTGGTCAGCGCGTCGATGATGAAGCCGAGCAGCACCGGCGTCGCCAGGCTGATTACGTAGACCACCAGCAGCAGCTTGATCAGCATCCCAACGTCGACCCGGTAGGCGAAGACCCCGCCGATGAATGCGCCGATCAGCATCGCGATCGGTGCGATCAGCGCCAGAATCACGGCATAGCCCCCAATCAGCCTCCCGACCGACGTCGCCTCGGCGTCGGCGACCCGCCATTCGGCCGTGGGCTTCGTCAATATGTTGATCGCGCGCGTGATGAGGTTGGAGGACGATGCCGGCGGCAACGGCGGCGCGGGCGGCGGAGTCACGGGTCCGTCAGTCATTATGGTCTCCCCTGTCTGGATACGTCGGGAATGAAGCATTTTCAGGGACAAATCACAAGCGATCCGACGAAATCCCGAAAAGGGCTGCCGAAGCAGGGAGTTGCGCGTGCCGCTTCCATCTCCCGGCGGCGGCGCCCATAGTCCGGCGGTTCGGGGATCGCCGGGGGAGTCGGACGCCATGGACTATCTGCCTTACCTGCTGGCGCTGCTGATCGGCGTGGTCGCAGGCCTGCGGACGATGACCGCGCCCGCCGCGATCTGCTGGGCGGCCTTTCTGGGCTGGTTCTCGCTGGCCGGGACGCCGCTCGCTTTCATGGGCTCGATCTGGGCGGTGGGCGCTTTCACGCTGCTCGCTCTGCTCGAGCTGGTCGCCGATCAATTGCCGTCGACGCCCAGCCGCAAGGTGCCGATGCAGTTCGGCGCCCGGCTGGTCACGGGCGGCCTCTCCGGCGCCGCGATCGGCGCGGCGCACCAGATGCTCGTTCCCGGCCTCGTCGCCAGCATCGCCGGCGCGGTGATCGGCACCTATGGCGGCGCGGCCCTGCGGGCCGGGCTCGCGAAGCGCTTCGGCCGCGATCTGCCCGCCGCTCTGGTCGAGGACGCGATCGCGATCGGGGGCGCGCTGCTCATCGTCTGCCACCTGTGAGCGGCCGCGCCTTCGATGCGATCATCGTCGGTGCCGGCCAGGCGGGCCCGCCGCTCGCCGGCCGGCTGACCGGGGCGGGAATGAAGGTCGCCTTGATCGAGCGCCACCTGGTCGGCGGCACCTGCGTCAACACCGGCTGCATGCCGACCAAGACCCTGGTCGCTTCCGCTTATGCCGCGCATCTGGCGCGGCGGGCGGGCGATTACGGCGTGACGATCGAGGGGCCGATCGGCTTCGATATCGCCAAGGCGCGCCAGCGGGCGACCAACGTCACGCTCGACAACCGCGCCAAGGTCACGGCCTGGATTGAGGCGATGGAGGGCCTGACCTTCTTCCGCGGCCATGCCCGGTTCGAGGCGCGGGACCGGATCCGGGTCGGCGAGGACCTGCTGACCGCCCCGCGCATCTTCCTCAACGTCGGCGGCCGCGCATTCGTGCCCGATTTCCCGGGCGTCGATCATGTGCCCTTCCTCGACAACAGCTCGCTGCTCGCGCTTGAGGAACTGCCCGAGCATCTGCTGATCGTCGGCGGCTCCTATATCGGGCTCGAATTCGCGCAGAACTACGCCCGCTTCGGCAGCAAGGTGACCGTGGTCGAGCGCCAGCAAAGGCTGATCGGGCGCGAGGACGAAGAGGTGTCGGACGCGATCCGCGCCATTCTCGAAGCCGAGGGCATCGATATCCGCACCGGCGCCGAATGCATCAGGCTGATGGAGAAAGACGGCAAGCCGGCGATCGGGCTCGATTGCCGCGACGGGCCGCCCGAAGTCGCCGGCAGCCACATATTGCTCGCGGTCGGGCGCATCCCCAATACGGGCGATCTCGGGCTCGACGCGGCCGGGGTCGAGACCGACGCGCGCGGCTATATCGAGGTCGACGACAGGCTCGCGGCCAGCGTGCCCGGAATCTGGGCGCTGGGCGATTGCAACGGCCGCGGCGCCTTCACCCACACCGCCTATAACGTCCACGAGATCCTCGCAGCCAATCTGCTCGACGGCGAGGACCGCAAGCTTTCCGACCGCATCCCCGCTTATGCGCTCTACGTCGATCCGCCGCTCGGCCGCGCCGGGCTCACCGAAGCGGAGGCGAGGAAGAGCGGGCGGCCGATCCAAATCGGGCGCCGGCCGATGTCGAAAGTGGGCCGCGCGATCGAGAAAGGCGAGACGCAGGGTCTGATGAAGATCGTCATCGATGCCGAAACCCGCGCGATCCTTGGAGCGGCGATCCTGGGCACCGGCGGCGACGAGGCGATCCACGGCATCGCCGACATGATGAGCGCGGGGGCCAGCGCGGATCAATTGCGCTGGTCGGTGCCGATCCATCCGACCGTCTCGGAGCTGATCCCGACGCTCGTGCTCGAAGCGGGGTAGCGCCTCTCAAGAACGTCATCCCGGACTTGATCCGGGATTTATGAACACGGATTGCGAGAACCAGCCGTGTCCGAGTTCATAGATCCTGACTTTCGTCAGGATGACGGAGTGGCCTCAGAAATAAATGTCCACATAATCGGCCAGTCCGTCGCACGCCTCGAAATCCTGCAGGCGCCAGTAGCGGCGGCGCTGGGTCACTCGAAATTCGTAAGTGCCGTCGCGCACGCAATTGCGGTCCGCGTCCGGCGCGCCGGTGATCACGATCCGGCCGCGGAATGTGAAGCTGCGCGAATCGACGCGCAGCACCTCGCCCTCGACCGTCAGCCGGCCGAGCCCGCCGCTCTGCGAGCCGCGGAGATAGAGCAGGCCGCGGTACATCGTCGCCACGACATGGCCGCGCTCGCGCGTCTCGAAGCTGATCCATTGCAGGGTGATGCCGCTGTTGCGCAGAAGCCGCTGCAGGGCGGCCTGGTCGTTGACGACGGTGCGCCCGGGCCGGCCGGGTAGGTACGGAGTCTCCGCGGCCGCGGCGGGGATGACGAGCAGCAGAACGAGGCTGGCGAGCATCTTGATCATCGGGCACCTCCTGGCCGGCGCATCCTGTTCCGCGCACCGGGGCGAGGGCAAGCGCGAAATTTCTCCGGGCCGGCTTGCGTCGCCGCCGCGCTCCCGCAATGACGGTCCGCCATGTCCGAGCGCGCCTCCTCACCCGCAATCCCGTTCCTGGTCGCGGCCCTGGGAATCGCCTCCTTTTCCGGCCTCGACGCGGTGATGAAGCATCTCGCCGCCGAGATCGGCGCCTATAATGCGATGCTGTGGCGGATGTGGGTGGGCATTGCCCTTGGCGGCCTCGTCTTCCTGATCGCGCGGGCGCCGCGGCCGTCGCGGGAGGCGATGCGCTTCCATATCATCCGCGGCGTGATGTCGTCGGGCATGGGCCTGCTCTTCTTCTGGGGGCTCGCCCGGGTGCCGCTGGCGCAGGGCGTCGCTCTGTCCTTCGTCGCGCCCTTGATCGCGCTCTATCTAGCCGCGATCCTCCTGAAGGAGCGGATCGAGCGGCGGGCGATCCTCGCTTCCGTGCTCGGCTTCGCCGGCGTCCTCGTCATCCTCGCTGGCCAGATGCGCGAGGGGATGGGCCCCGACGCGCTGTGGGGCGCGCTCGCCATCCTCGCCTCGGCGATCCTCTATGCCTGGAACATCATCCTGATGCGCCAGCAGGCCCTGGTCGCCAAGCCGGTCGAGGTCACCTTCTTCACAGGGCTCATCGTCGGGCTCTGCTATCTCGCCGCCGCGCCCTTTCTAGCGCAGCTGCCGGCCGCGGAGCATTGGCCCGGCATCTTGGCGGCCGCCTTGTTCGGCTTCGGGGCGCTGATGCTGCTCTCCTGGGCCTATGCCCGCGCCGAGGCGCAGCATCTGGCCCCGGTGGAATATACCGCCTTCATCTGGGCGGTGCTGTTCGGCCTGATCTTCTTCCTCGAGCCGGTGCGGCCGCCGACCCTGATCGGCGCGGCGATGATCGTCCTGGCCTGCTTCATCGCCGCCCGCCGCCGCCCCGCCCCGGTCGCCGACGTCGAGGCCGCGATCTAGCCGCCCAGCACGTTGATGGTGAAGGCGAGAATGCCGAGGTTGAAGACGAAGGCGGCGAGGCAGTGCAGCGTCACCACGTTCCTTATCGCCTTGTCGGTGACGTTCACGTCCGAAGTCTGGAAGGTCATTCCGAGCGTGAAGGAGAAATAGACGAAATCGGCATAAACGGGGGGGTCCTTGCCGGGAAAGTCGATCCCGCCCTCCTTCATCGCGACCATGTGCGCGTAATGAAGCGCGTAGACCGTGTTGGCGAACAGCCAGGCGACGAGCAAAGTGCCGACGATGAGCGCCTTGGTCTTGATGCCCGGGCTCTCGCCGCCCATCGTCTCGGCGGCGACCGCGGCGAGGATGGCGACCGAGACGATCGCGGTGATCGCCAGCAGCATCGGCCGGTTGGCGTCATTGGCCTGGGCATGCTGGCGCAAGGTTGCCTGGTCGCCGACCCGCAGCAAGGGCAGGCAGGCGATCAGGAAGGCCAAAGCGGCGACGTCGAAGCCGAGCATCAGCCCCTTGGCCGCCGCCGCGCGCAGCGGATCATGCGCGAATTGATGCATGGCGAAGGCGGCCGCCGGCGCCGCCACGATCAGCACCGCCATGAAGACGACGAACCTGGCGGGCGCCAGACGATTGCCGATGGTGCTGGCCATAAGCGCGACGCTAGCGCGGGCCGGGCACGGGCGCTAATCCTTTCGCCATGGCCTGGGCGCTCCTCATCCTCGGCGGCTTCTTCGAAGTGGGCTTCACCACCGCGCTGCGCTTCGTCGACGGCTTCCGCAACCTGCCCTGGACGCTCGCTTTCCTGGTTTCCGTCGCCATCTCGATGGGCCTGCTCGAATATGCCGCGCGGACCATCCCGATGGGCACCGCTTATGCGGTCTGGGGCGGGATCGGCGCGCTCGGCACGGTGATCGTCGGGATATTCTTCTTCAACGAGCCGTCGACGACGATCCGCGTCCTGCTGATCCTCGGCATCGTCCTGTGCATCGCCGGCCTGAAGCTCACCGCATGAGCCATAATGAGGGCCTCTACGAATGGGTGCGCGAGGCGCTGGAGCCGCTCGGGACGGTGACGCTGCGGCGGATGATGGGCGCCGCTGTCCTCTATCTCGACGGGACGGTGTTCGCGGTGCTCGACGAGGAGGATATCTGGTTCAAGGGAGACGCCGAGAGCGCGGCGATCTGGGACGAGGCCGGCTGCGAGCGCTTCACCTTTAAAGGCTCGGACGGAAGGGTCGAGACGATGAACTATCGCCGCGCGCCCACCGACGTCCATGACGATGCGGAAGCGATGCAGCATTGGGCGGGTCTGGCCCAGGCGGCGGGCCTCAGGGCCGCGGCGAAGAAGAGGCCGAAGAGGGGGAAGAAAGCACAGGAGTCATCCCGGACTTGATCCGGGACCCATGACACGGTCTGCGAATCAATGTACGGGCCGTGTTCATGGATCCTGACTTTCGTCAGGATGACGGTCAGGGGCGTGCCGCCGGCCTCAAGTGCCGCGCCACTTCCTCACCTTCCTCGATCGACGGCAGGAAGCGCGGAGCGAAGCGGGCGCGGCTCGCCTGCTCATAGGAATAGCCCAGAGCGAGGATGCGCGCGTCCGACCATTTCGCCCCGATGAAGGAAAGCCCGACGGGCAGCCCCCGCACCGCGCCCATCGGCACGGTCAAATGCGGATAGCCCGCCACCGCCGCGAGCGTCCCGCCGGCGCCGCCGCCCGGGCTCTGATCGCCATGGACGGCGTCGATCAGCCAGGCCGCCGGCCGGGTCGGGCCGACCAGAGCGACGACGTCGTGCTCGCGCAGCAAGCGGTCGATCCCCTCCGGCCCGGCGAGGCGCAAGGAGGTGGCGCGCGCGGTCCGATAGGCCTCGTCGAGGCCCGCGGTCGCCTCAGCCTGCTCGAACAGATCCTGGGTGAAGAGCGGCATCTCCGCCGCGCGGTGCTCGGCGTTGAAGGCGATCACGTCCGCCAGCGTGCGCGTCCGCACGCTCGCCGGCAAGGTCGCGAGATAGATATTCATGTCGTGCTTCAGCTCGGCGAGGAGGACGATGATCTCGTTGCGGCCGATCTCCTGCCGGCCGGAAAACTCGGTGATCTCGACCAGCACCGCGCCCTGCGCGCGCAACGTGTCGAGCGCCGCCTCGAACGCCGCGTCGGTGCCGAAGCCGCTCGAAAAGCGCATCACGCCGAGCCGGGCGCCGCGAAGCGCGTCCGGACGCAGCGCCCCGACATAATCCTCGCGCCGCGCATTGGCCTCCGCCGTGGCCGGATCGGCGGGATCGGCGGCGGCGATGGCGTTCATGATCAGGGCGGCGTCGCGCACGGTCAGCGTCATCGGCCCCGGCGTGTCCTGGCTGTGGCTGATCGGCACGACATGGGTGCGGCTGACCAGGCCCACGCTGGGCTTGAAGCCGACGATGCCGTTGATCGCCGCCGGGCAGGTGATCGAGCCGTCGGTCTCGGTGCCGATCGCCGCCGGCACCATCCCCGACGCGACCGCCACCGCGCTCCCCGAGGAGGAGCCGCAGGGGTTGCGATTGAGCGCATAGGGATTGCGCACCTGGCCGCCGACCGCGCTCCCCCCCGAGATCGAATCGGACGAGCGGATGTTCGCCCATTCGCTAAGATTGGCCTTGCCCATGATCACCGCGCCCGCCGCGCGCAGCCGTGCCACCAGAGGCGCGTCGCGGCCCGTGACGTTGTCCGCCAAAGCGAGGCTGCCGGCGGTGGTCGGCAGCGGCCCCGAGGTCTCGATATTGTCCTTGATCAGGATCGGCATGCCGTGGAGCGGGCCGCGCGCCCGCCGGTTGCGGTCGAGCGCGCGGGCCTGATCCACTGCCGTCGGATCGACCGCGATCACCGCGTTGAGGCGGGGGTTGAGCTCCTCGATCTTCGCGATGGCAGCCCTGGTGCGCTGTTCGGCGGTCATCGGCGTTCCCCCTTCCTGCGAGAGGGCGGCGGTTGTGCTCAGCGCGAGGGCCGAGCCGAGGAGGAGGTGTCGGATCATGGCGCGGGAAGGTGGCGTAAGGCTCGCCGCCCGTCCAGTGGGCAACGTTATCCCAAACTTGATTTGGGACCCATGAACACCCGATTCGGCGAACCCGGCGATGCCGTGTTCATGGGTCCTGACTTTCGTCAGGATGACGTGGAATGATCGCTTACGCTTACGCTTCCGCCTCCCCCTTCGCCCGCGTGATCGCCTCCATGATCAGCCGCTCCGCCACCGCGCGGTCGCCCCAGCCGTTCAGCTTCGCCCATTTGCCGGGCTCGAGGTCCTTATAATGGGCGAAGAAATGCTCGATCTGCTGGGTGACGATCGGCGGGAGATCGGCGCTGTCGGCGATCTCGCTATAATAAGGGAAGGTCGAATCGACGGGCACGGTGATCAGTTTCTCGTCGCCGCCCTTGTCGTCGTCCATCAGGAGCACGCCGACCGGCCGCACCCGGATCACCGCGCCCGAGATGACCGGCGAATGCGCGATCACCAGTGCGTCGAGCGGGTCGCCATCCTCGCCCAAAGTGTGCGGCACGAAGCCGTAATTGGCCGGGTAGCGCATCGCCGTGTGGAGGATGCGGTCGACGAAGATCGCGCCGGATTTCTTGTCGAATTCATATTTCACCGGCTCGCCGCCCAGCGGCACCTCGATGATCACGTTGATCCGGCGGGGCGGATCGTCGCCGGCGGGGACGAGATCGATGTTCATGATGGCCGCCCCCTACACCGTTCGCCCTGAGCTTGTCGAAGGGCTTTCCTTGTCTTTCGCGCCGTCATGAAGAGGCAGAAGGGCTTCCACAGGCTCAGCCCGAACGGGTGAGTTTGGGTGTGTTGCTTCACACAGGACACTGCTAATGGCCCGGCCATGAGCAAGGGTCCGCAGCGCATTCGGGGAACCCAGGATATCTGGGGCGAGGAAGCCGACCGCTTCAACGCGGTGGTGGCGGCCTTCGATCGCGTGCGCCGGCTTTATGCCTTCAGCCGTGTCGAGACGCCCGTGTTCGAGGCCACCGAGGTGTTCGCCCGCTCGATCGGCGAGACCACCGACATCGTCTCCAAGGAGATGTACACCTTCCCCGACCGCGGCGGCGACCTCTTGACGCTGCGTCCCGAATTCACCGCCGGCATCTGCCGCGCCTGGCTCTCCGAAGGCTGGCAGCAGCACGCGCCGATGAAGCTCGCCACCCACGGCCCGGTGTTCCGCTACGAGCGCCCGCAAAAGGGCCGCTTCCGCCAGTTCCACCAATTGGACGCCGAGATCATCGGCACTGATGCGCCGGCCGCCGACGTGGAGCTGCTCGTCCTCGCCGACCAGCTCTTGCACGAACTCGGTATATTCGACGGCGTCACGCTCCAGCTCAACACGCTCGGCGACGCCGAGACCCGCGACGCCTGGCGCGCGGCGCTCGTCGCCCATTTCGAGGCGCATCGCGGCGACCTCTCCGAGGACAGCGTGGCGCGGCTCGACAAGAACCCGCTGCGCATCCTCGACAGCAAGGACCAGCGCGACCGGCCGATCGCCGATTCTGCGCCCGACATCGACGCCTTCCTGACCCCGGCCGCCGCCGGCTTCTTCGCCGCCGTGACGGCGGGCCTCGACGCCGCGGGCGTGGCCTGGACCCGCAACGCACGCCTCGTCCGCGGCCTCGATTATTACCGCCACACCGCCTTCGAGTTCGTCACCGACCGGCTGGGCGCGCAGGGCGCGGTGATCGCCGGCGGCCGCTATGACGGCCTGATCGAGAGCTTGGGCGGCCCGCACACCCCGGCGGTCGGCTGGGCGGCGGGGATCGAGCGGCTGGCGATGATGATCGAGGCGCCGGAGACCGAACCCGTTGAGGTGGTCGTCATTCCGGCAGACGACCAGATGCTTCTCCTGAGCACGGAGCTGGTCAGCCTGCTTCGCAAGCAACATGTCCGGGCGGACTTGGCATTTTCCGGCAACGAGAAAAGGCGCTTCGAACGCGCAAAGAAAGCGGGCGCCTGGCGCGTTCTGAATGTCGATCCTGATCCGCACCAGCCGGGCGGCGCAATCTTGCGACTGCGGGATTTGGACAAGATCAATCCCCGGAGAAGGTCTGTCAGAAATGCGGTCTTCAAGTCTTTGAGACCTCGCTTCACCGCGCGGGAAGACTCGGACGCCGGCGCGATCTACATCAAGCGGCGGGCAGAATGACCCGCGTCTCCGCCGAACGGATCGCCGCCATCGAGGCGCGGCGGGAGGAATTGCAGCAGGCGATGTCGGCGCAGGATCTCGCGCCCGAGCAGTTCGTCCAGCTCTCCAAGGACTATGCCGAGATCGAGCCGGCGGCGGTGGCGGCGAAGGAGGTGCGCCGCCTGCGCGACGAGGCCGCATCGCTCGAGCAGATGACGCACGAGGCCGACGAGGAATTGCGGCAGATGGCGGCCGAGGAGCTGGTCGAGAATCAGATCCAGCTCGCCGAGGCCGAGCGGGCGCTGGCGCTGAAGCTGCTCCCGCGCGACGCCGCCGACGAGCGCCCCGCCATGCTCGAGATCCGCGCCGGCACCGGCGGCGACGAGGCCGCGCTCTTCGCGGGCGACCTCCTGCGCATGTACCAGCGCTATGCCGAGACGAGGGGCTGGCGGTTCGAGATGATTTCGGCGAGCCAGTCGGAAGTGGGAGGCTTCAAGGAAGCGATCGCCTCGGTCTCGGGAACCGGCGTGTTCGCCAAGCTGAAGTTCGAAAGCGGCGTCCACCGCGTGCAGCGCGTGCCGGTGACCGAAAGCGGCGGCCGCATCCACACCTCCGCGGCAACCGTCGCCGTGCTGCCGGAGGCGGAGGACGTCGACGTCCAGATCAACGACGCCGATCTCAGGATAGACGTCTACCGCTCGTCGGGGCCCGGCGGCCAATCGGTCAACACCACCGACAGCGCGGTCCGCATCACCCATTTGCCGACCGGCCTCGTCGTCATCCAGCAGGACGAGAAGTCGCAGCACAAGAACAAGGCCAAGGCGCTCAAGGTGCTGCGCACACGCCTCTACGAGCTGGAGCGCGAGCGGCTCGCTTCGGAGCGTGCCGGCGCGCGCAAGTCGATGGTCGGCTCGGGCGACCGCTCCGAGCGCATCCGCACCTACAATTTCCCGCAAGGCCGCGTCACCGACCATCGCATCAATCTGACCCTTCACCGCCTCCCGGAAATCCTGGAAGGCCAGCTCGACGATCTGATTGGCGCGCTGATCTCGGAGGACGAGGCCGAGCGCCTGGCGAGTTTGGATGAGAGCTGATGCGGTACCAAGCGTTCGTTCGTCCCGAGCGAAGTCGAGGGGCGCTGGCACTGAGTCCTCACATGCGCCCCTCGACTTCGCTCGGGACGAACGGGGATTGCCAAGCATTGCGCAAGCGGTCCGCAATGCCGCGACCGCCTTGGTCCCGGTCTCTGAAACCCCGCGCCTCGACGCCGAGGTGCTGATGGCGCATGCGCTGGGCGCGTCGCGCGAGGACGTGCTGCTGAGGCGCCTGGACGATCCGGCCCCCGACGCCTTCGAACCCCTCCTCGTCCGCCGCCTCGCGCACGAGCCTGTCGCCTACATCACCGGCCGCCGCGCCTTCTGGACGATCGAGCTCGAGGTCGGCCCGGGCGTCCTCGTCCCGCGTCCCGACAGCGAGACTTTGATCGAGGCGGCGGTCGCTTATTTCGGCGACCGGAGCCCGGCGCGCATCCTCGATCTCGGCACCGGGCCCGGGACCCTGCTGCTGGCGGCGCTGGACCAATGGCCGGATGCGACGGGGATCGGGGTGGACGCCTCGGAGGAAGCGCTCGCTTACGCCCGGCGCAACGCCGTGGCGCGCTCCCTATTCCGCCTGGGAGACTGGGCCGAGGGGCTCGACGAGCGCTTCGATCTCGTCCTGTGCAACCCCCCTTATATCGAGGCGGGCGCGGCGCTGCCGCCCGAAGTCGCGCTCTGGGAGCCCGGCGCCGCCCTCTATGCCGGCCCGGACGGGCTCGACGCCTATCGCCAGCTCGCCGCCCGTACCGGCGCGCTGCTCGCCCCCGGCGGCATCGCCTGCCTGGAAATAGGCGCAGGCCAGGAAGAAAAGGCGCGCGCTCTCTTTGCCGCGCGGGGTTTCATCATAGAGTCACGCAGGGACCTCAGAGGGATAGCGCGATGCCTCGTTCTAAGCCTTGATCGGCAATAGTGCTTTTTCACTTGGATTTGGCGTGGCGCCTGTCTACATAGGGTGTCAGTGACGGGGCCGACCACAGCAGAGGATGCGTGAGGGCCAGACGTCGCCGACCCCCGATTGTTTATCGCTTGCGATGAAGCGGTTTTTTCGGAGCGGTGGCAGGAGCCGCACAGTGCGGCCCTTGCCTCTCGGGTTGCGCTATTTGGAGACCGGGAGGGGCCCGGCCAATAGGGGCATGAAGCAACACCCTTGGTGAGGATTTTCGTTTGATCAACAATCGTCAGGGCGGCCGCAGGCGCGGTCGCGGCGGCGGCGGCGGTGGACCGCCGCGCAGCAGCAATCCGGGACCCGGCAATCGCCAGGACAACAGGCAGCGCGGCAATGCCGCGCAGCTCCTGGAAAAATATAAGGGCATGGCCCGCGACGCCCAGATGCAGGGCGACCGCGTCCAGACCGAAACCTATCTCCAATATGCGGACCATTACTTCCGCGTGCTCAACGAGAGCCGCGCCCGCTTCGAGGAGCAGCGCCCGCGCCAGCGCGACGATTATGACGGCGAGGACGATTATCACGACAATGAAGCCTCCCGCGACCTGAACGAACGCGACGGGGGCGAACGCGAGGCGAACGACCGCGACGGGGGCGAGCGCGATCCCGGCGAGCGCTACGCCGAGGAGAATGAGGGCCGCGAGGACGAGCCCCGCCGCGAGCGCGAGCCGCGCGCCGGGCGCGCGCCGAGGCCCGAGCGACAGGCGCGCCCGGAGCGCGACGACGGCAATGGCGGCTATCGCGCCACCACCGCCCGCCGTCCGCGGACGCCGCGTCCGGTCGAGGCGGACGAGGACGAAGGCGGAGGCGAGCGCATCTCGCTCGACGTGCTGCCCCCCGCAATCTCCGCCGCCAACGAGGAGGAGCCGGCCCGCCCCGCGCGCGCCCGTCGCCCCCGCCGGCCGCGCGAAGACGAGGATATCGCGCCGGCTGCTTAGTCGGCTCCCTCCTGTTCCCCGGCGAAGGCCGGGGTCCAGCGGCATGGAAAGAAGGACTGGGCCCCGGCCTTCGCCGGGGAACAGTGCGTCCGCGGGCAATGTAACAACGTATCATTTCGTTCATTGACCAGACAGCCGGCCTGTGTGACGCTCCCTCCATAACAAGAAGGGGACTTCTCATGCGCGGACTGCTGCTGCTCTCGACCTTCCTCGCCGCGCCGGCGCTCGCCCAGGTCTCGGTGGAGATCCCGCCACCTTCGGTAAGCGCGCAGGGCGAGGTCGCCGTCACCATCTACAATAACGACCTTGCTCTGGTGCAGGACCGGCGCCAGCTCGCCATTCCGCAGGGCCGCTCGCGCCAGGAATTTCCCGACGTCTCCGCCCAGATCAGGCCCGAGACGGTTACCCTGACCGGCGACGACGTCGGCATCGTCGAGCAGAATTTCGATTTCGACCTGCTCTCCCCGCAGGCGCTGATGCAAAAAGCGGTCGGCGAGACGATCACCCTGGTGCGCACCAACCCCGCCACCGGCGCCGAGACGCGCGAGCGGGCGCGAGTGCTCGCGGCAAACGGCGGCGTCGTCCTCCAGATCGGCCCGCGCATCGAGGTGCTGCGCGACGACGGCCTGCCGGTCCGAGTGATCTTCGACAGGGTGCCGGAGAATCTTCGCGCGAGACCGACGCTTTCCGTCACCGTCCAGGCCGCGGCCGCCGGCCGCCGGCCGGTCACCCTCACCTATCTGACGCCCGGCCTCGGCTGGTCGGCGGATTATGTCGCCTTGTTCGACGAGAGCAATGGGCGGATGGACGTCCAGGGCTGGATCACGCTCACCAACAATAGCGGCACACCTTATGTGAACGCCGACACCCTGCTCGTCGCCGGCGCGGTCGGCCCGGGGGCGCAGAACAATTATCGCCGCCAGCAGGCCGACGCGCTCCGCGAGGCCGGCACCGAAAGCGCGGGCCGCGAGCGGCTCGGCGACTTCTACCTCTATCCACTCCCCGAGCGGACGACGATCGCCAACCGCCAGACCAAGCAGGTCAGCTTTCTCGACGTCCACAACACGCCGGCGGCGCGCGCCTATGAGTATCGCAACGCCTGGCTCGGCACCTCGGAGCAACCGCAAAGCGCCAACACCGTCCTGCGCTTCTCCTCCTCGCGCGACCAGGGCCTGGGCGACGCGCTGCCCGCGGGCACGGTCCGCGTCTACCAGCGCGACGCCCGCGGCAATCCGCAATTCGTCGGTGAAAGCGGGATCGGCCACACCCCGATGGGCTCGCAGCTCGGCCTCGTTACCGGCCAGGCGTTCGACGTCAAGGTGAAGCCGGTGGTGGAGCGGCGCGAGCGGATCAACGGCACGCGGTGGCGCACGACCATGCGCTACACGCTCACCAACGCCCGCCCGAACGCGGTCACCGTCGATCTCATGCAATCGGGCCTGTGGGGCGATACCCGCATCACCGAGGAGAGCATGCCGAGCGAGCGCCGCTCCGCCGACGACGCGCTCTGGCGCGTGCCCGTCCCGGCCAATGGCGAGGCGGTGGTCACCGCGACCTTCGACACGCGCTACTGAACGCGCTCGGCTTATGGGCCACCCTCCGTTCGCCCTGAGCCTGTCGAAGGGCTTTCCTTCTCTTTCTGCGAAGAAGGGGAGGGCTTCGACAACCCCGGATCAAGTCCGGGGCCGAACGGTGTTGGCAATTGGGGCCCTGCTGCTGGCCGCTGCGCCGGCGGGGGCGCAGACGATCGTGACCTCGGCGGCGCCGGACCGGGTCGCGGTCACCGTCTACCGGGCGCCGAACCGCGGCGCGGACGATCCCTTCGACCTCGATTGGCTCGAAGGCTATGCGCTGATCAGCGAGACGCGGCAGGTGACGATCCCCGCCGGCACGACCGACATCCGCTTCGAGGGCGTCGCCGGCGGCATCCTGCCGCAGAGCGCGATCGTCACCGGCCTTCCCGACGGCGTTGTCGAGCGCAACCGCGATGCCCTGCTGCTTTCAGAATCGACCCTGCTCGACCGCTCGCTCGGCCGCCGCGTCCACTTGCGCCGCACCTCGCGCGCGACCGGCGCAGTGACCGAGCAGGACGCGATCATCATGAGCGGCGCCGACGGCGCGGTCGTGCTGCGCACCGCCGAGGGCTTTGAAGCATTGCGGTGCACCGGGCAGACCGAAATGCCGAGCTATGACGCGGTCCCGGCCGGCCTCTCCGCCCGGCCGACCTTGTCGGTGCGGACCCGCGCGGCGCAACCGGTCACCGCCACCATCACCCTCTCCTATCTTTCGAGCGGCTTCGACTGGCAGGCCAATTATGTCGGCCACCTTTCGGCCGATGGCACCAGCATCAACCTGTTCGCCTGGCTGACCCTGGCGAGCATGGACGAGACCAGCTTTCCCAATGCCGACACCCAGGCGGTCGCCGGGCGCCTCAACCGCGCCGCGCCCCCGGACGAGGATCGCGACGACGAGGACGAGGACTGGCTCGAGCTGCGCTGCTGGCCCGCCGGCACGACCGGCTCGCCCGCGCCGCCGTCGACATTGGTCCTGACCAACGGCAGGACCAACGTCGGGGACACCCTCAACGACCTCCCGCAATTGCGCAGCCAGTTCGCCCAGGGCGAAGACGAAAGCATCGTCGTCACCGCGACGCGCGCCAGGCAGGAGGATCTGGGCGATCTCAAGCTCTACCGCATCCCCGAGCCGGTGACGGTCGCCGCCAACAGCCAGAAGCAGGTCGCCTTCCTCGATCAGCCCGCGGTGCGCGTCCAGCTCGTCTACCGCAATCGGCTGGAGGCCGGCTTCGACGGGACCCAGGATCCGCCCAAAAGGCTGCTGCTGACCCGCAACCGCACCGCCGAGGGTCTTGGCATCCCGCTCCCCGCCGGCACGATACAGCTGTTCGACGCCGCCGCCGACGGCCGGCCGATCCTGATCGGCGAGAATTCGATCCCCGACCGCGCCGTCGACGAGGATGTCGAGATCGGGATGGGCCAGGCAACCGGCGTCAATGTCGTCGACGAGGAGACCGGCTCCGGCCGCGACTGGGAAGACCATGTCCTGACCGTGACCAACGATCAGGCCGTGCCGGTCCGCTACGAGGCCGAATTCGAGGTGGTCGAGGGCGACCGCTTCCGGCCCCGCGAGCGCGTCGCCCGCCGAAACGGCCGCCCGCTCTGGGCGGTCACAATCCCCGCATATGGCAGCGTCAGCTTTCGCTACCGGCATTTCGAAGACGACGGTTGAACGATGCGCGGGCGCGGTCTCCTTCTCTTGCTTTGCCTCGCGTCGGCCGCGACGCCGACCGGGGCCCAGCAGATCGTGACCTCGGCCGGGCCGGACCGCGTGGCGGTCACGCTCTATCGCGATCCCTATCGACCCGCGGACAACCCGCCCGACCTCGAATGGCTCGGCGGCTATGCCTTGATCAGCGAAACTCGACAGGTCGTGCTTCCGGCCGGGGAATCGGAGCTCCGGTTCGAGGGCGTTGCGGGCGGGATCTTGCCGCAAAGCGCGATCATCCGCGGCCTTCCCGAAGGGATCGTCGAGCGCAACCGCGACGCCTATCTCCTCTCGCCGGAAAGCCTCTACGACCGCTCGCTCGGCCGCCGGATATTGCTTCGTCGCACCACGCTGGCAACGGGGGAGGTGCGCCTGCAGGACGCGGTGATCCGCAGCGGCGAGAACGGCGCCATCGTGCTGCAGACGGCCGAAGGCTATGAAGTGCTGCGCTGCACCGGCCAGCGCGAGGCGATCGTCTATGACGGCGTGCCGCAGGGCCTGGCCGCGCGGCCGACCTTGTCGATACGCACGCGCGCATCCGCGCCCGTCACCGCCACCGTGACGCTCTCCTATCTCTCAACCGGCTTCGACTGGCAGGCCAATTATATTGCGACGCTCTCGCCCGAGGGCAGCCATGTCAGCCTGTTCGCCTGGCTGGTCCTCGCCTCGGGCGACGAGACCAGCTTCGCCGATGCGGAGACCCAGGCGGTCGCCGGCCGGCTTAATCGCGAGCGGACCGAGGCCGATGCTCCCGCGGCTGGCGCGCTCGACATATATTGCTGGCCGCAGGGCCGCACCCATGATGTCCCGCCGATCCTGACCCGCGTCAACCCGGTCAGCGTGATCAACAGCGCGGACATTCGCCTGCAGGGGGTGACCCGCACCGAGGATCTGGTCAACAGCCTGCCGCAAGCCTTCGCCGGAATGCGCGCGCAGGAAGAGGCGCTGGGCGACGTCAAATTGTTCCGCATCCCGGAGCCCGTCACCGTCGCCGCGCACAGCCTCAAGCAGGTCGCGTTCCTCGATCGTGCCGAGGTGCCGGTGCGCATCGTCTACCGGCATCGGCTCTACGACGCCGACGAGGCCGAGCCGGAGGCGGCCCTCCGAGTCCTGCTCGTGCGCAACACCGTAGACCAGGGACTGGGTGTCGCGCTGCCGGCCGGCCAGGTGCAATTGTTCACCCCCGGCGACCGGCCCATCCTGGCGGGCGAGGGCAATGTCGGCGACCATGCGGTGGGCGAAGAGGTCGAGATCGAGGTGGGCGAAGCGCCGTGCGTGACGAGCACGGTCACGCCCTTCGCCCGGCGCAGGAACGAATTTCAGCTGCTCGTCACCAACGACCAGTCCGCGCCGGTCGACTATGAAGCCATTTTCCTGGCCAGCCCCCGCGACATCCGTCCGCGCGGCACCCGCCTGATCCGGCGCGGCGGTCGTCCGCTCTGGGCGGTCACCATCCCGGCCAACGGCACCGCCACGCTCCGCTTCCGGCGGATCCGCCGAGAGACGGACTGAGGGATGCGCAAGGCCCTGACCCTCTTGTTGTCCGCCCTCGCCGCCTCGCACGCCGCGGCGCAGACCATCGAGACCTCCGCCGGTCCGGACCGGGTCGAAGTCACGCTTTATCGCAATCCCCAGCGGTCGCCCGAGCAGAGGCCGAATCTGCAATGGCTTAACGGCTTCGCGCTGATCAGCGAGACGCGGCAGGTGACCTTGCCCGCGGGCGAGACCGAGCTGCGCTTCGAAGGCGTCGCCGGCGGCATCCTGCCGCAAAGCGCGATCGTCACCGGCTTTCCGGACGGCATCGTCGAGCGCAACCGCGATGCCTATCTGCTCTCGCCCGCGACTTTGCTCGACCGCTCGCTCGGGCGGCGCGTCCACCTCAGGCGCACCTCGCGCGCGACCGGCCGGGTGCGCGAGCACGACGCGATCGTCCGCTCCGGCGCCGGCGGCGCGGTGGTCGTCGAGACCGAAGCGGGTTCCGAAGCGCTGCGCTGCACCGGCCTGCCCGAGACGCTGGTCTATGAAGGCGTGCCCGAGGGGCTGTCGGCGCGCCCCACCTTGTCGGTGCGGGCGCGGTCGGCGCGGCCGGTCGCCGCAACCGTCACTTTGTCCTATCTGGCGAGCGGCTTCGACTGGCAGGCCGATTACGTCGCCAACTTGTCCGAAGACGGGTCGCGGATCGACCTGTTCGCCTGGCTCACTCTGGCGAGCACCGACGAGACCAGCTTCCTCAATGCCGACACCCAGGCGGTGGCCGGCCGGCTCAACCGCACCGCCGTCCGGGCGGAGCCCTCCGAGGGCGGACCACTGGTCATCACCTGCTGGCCCCAGGCGACGACCAGCGATATCCCGCTCGAGGAATATGAGCGGATGCAGGGAGCTGAAGACATCGAGATGGACGGCGCGGTCATGTATGACAGCGCGCCGATGCCGATGATGTCGGTGGCGGAGCCGCCTCCCGCGCGGGTCGCGCCGGTCCTGCAGGCGCAGCAGGAGGAGCTTGGCGACCTCAAGCTCTACCGCATCCCCGAGCCCGTCACCGTCGCCGCGCGCAGCCAGAAGCAGGTCGCGCTGCTGCGGCGGGCGGGCATCCAGGTCCGCACCCTCTATCGCGCGCGCTTCACCGGCAACGCCTCGCCTTACGGCTTTCCGGCCCAGCGGCTGCTCGTCACCCGCAACCGCACCGAAGAGGGGCTCGGCCTGCCCCTGCCCGCGGGCCGGCTGATGCTGTTCGACGCCCATGCCGGCGCGCCCTTCCTGGTCGGCGAATCCGTGCTCCGCGACCACGCCGTCGGCGAGGACGTCGAGATCGCCCTCGGCGCGGCCACGGGCGTCCGCGTCACCCAGACGCCGCTCGCCCGAACCGCCGCCGCCGCCGATTACGAGATCGTCGTCACCAACGACCAGCCTTCGCCGGCCGCCTTCGAAGCGGAGATCGACGCGCAGGGCTTGCAGGTCGGCTCGCAAGCCTCGCTCTCCAGGCGCAACGGCATGGCCTTGTGGCGGATGACCGTCCCCGCAAACGGCAGCGCCAGCCTGCGCTACCGGCTGATCCGATGAGAGCCTTGCCCTTCCTTGCCGTGCTGCTCGCACTGGCGAGCCCGCCCGCCGGCGCCCAGACGATCGTGTCCTCGGCCGGGCCGGACCGGGTGGCGGTCACCATCTATCGCAATCCCCAGCGCCCGCCTGACGAGGCGCCCAATCTCCGCTGGCTTGGCGGCTATGCCCTGGTCAGCGAGACCCGCACGATCACCCTGCCCGCGGGCGAATCCGAGGTGCGGTTCGAGGGCGTGGCGGGAGGCATCCTGCCGCAAAGCGCAATCGTCACCGGCTTTCCCGACGGCATCGTCGAGCGCAACCGCGACGCCTATCTGCTCTAGCCGGCCACCTTGCTCGACCGCTCGCTCGGCCGGCGCGTCGCGATCCGCCGCACCTCGCATGCCACCGGCGCCGTCACCGAGACCGAGGCGGTGATCCGTAGCTCGGCCAGTGGCGGCATCGTCCTGCAGACGCCGGCCGGGGTCGAGGCGCTGCGCTGCACCGGGATCCCGGAAGGCCTCGTCTATGACAGCATTCCGCTTGGCCTTTCCGCGCAGCCGACCCTGTCGGTGCGGACCCGCTCCGCCTCCCCCGTCACCGCCACCGTCACCCTCTCCTATCTCGCCGGCGGCTTCGACTGGCAGGCCAATTACGTCGCCCAGCTCTCGGCCGACGGGGCCAGCATCGAGCTGTTCGCCTGGCTGACCCTGGCGAGCACCGACGAGACCAGCTTCGTCAATGCCGACACGCAGGCGGTGGCGGGCCGGGTCAATCGCGAGGATGCCGAGGTGGAGCCGACCGAGGGCGGGCCGATCGACCTGCAATGCTGGCCGATGGCGACGACCAGCGACATCCCGCTCGATCAGTTCCGGCAGATGGCCCGCAGGCGCGGATTCGCCGGCGGCGGCGAGGACATCGTCGTCACCGGCAGCCGGATCCGGTCCGCGAACCTGACTTCGGTCTCGCCGATCACGGTGCTCAACGCCAGCCAGGAGGATCTGGGCGACCTCAAGCTCTACCGCATCCCCGAGCCGGTGACGGTGGCCGCGAACAGCCAGAAGCAGGTCGCGCTGATGAACCGGCCGGACGTCCGGATCGCCATGGTCTATCGGCAGGGTGTCTATCGGAGCGCGGACTCGATGGCGGCGCAAGTGGCCGCGCCGGCGACCCTGGTGCTGACCGCACGCAACAGAATTGGGGACGGGCTCGGGCTGCCGCTGCCGGCGGGGAGGCTGGCCTTGTTCGGCGAGCAGGCCGGCCGGCCGATGCTGCTCGGCGAGGGCTCGGTGCGCGATCATGCGGTCGGCGAGGAGGTCGAGATCGAGATCGGCCAGGCGCCCGGCGTCAACAGCCAGATCACCCTGGTGAGGGAGGAGACTCGCTGGTGGCATTACCGGCTGACCGTCACCAACGACCGCGCCGTGCCCGTCTCCTACCAGGCGATCCTCTATCACGACCCAGAGGAATTTCGATTCGGGCAGCGGCTCGGGCGGCGCGGGGGCTGGCCGATGTGGGCGGTCACCGTCCCCGCCAATGGCAGCGTGACGCTCGACTATCGGATTAGGCGCGAGCGCCCCCCGCGCCCGCCTGCCCGCAACCGCACAAGATCGCGAAACTGAAACCCGTCCGCAATGGGAACGACAGGAAGCAAGCCCAATGAAAAACGGCTTGCAAGAGTCGGCGGCGCGTCCATTCTGTTGGGACGTGGGCGAGTCGATTGCTCGGCGCCCACAAGAACTGGGGAGGCCAATATGACAAACACGATCGATACCGCCGCGGTCAGCTGGACGGACAACAATGGGGTTCACCTCCGCGTCTATGAATCGGACGGCTATACGGTGACCGAGCGCTGCTACGATCAGGGCGCATGGACCACGGGCGGCTTCAGCCAGCAGGGCGGCCTCGTCTCGGCGACGACCTGGCAGCAGAATGGCGGGCCCTCGATCCGGGTCTATTGCACCTTCGAGGACAATACGACCGAATGGTGCTGGGATACGGGCGGCGGCGGCTGGTACAAGGGCGCCTATACGCAGGGGTGAAGTAGGGAGTCATCCCGGCGAAGGGGCACCCCGCAAAGTACTCCTTTGCGGGGACCCCGAAGGCCGGGACCCATGAACTCCGGCGGTTCCGGTAAAGCGGCACTTCAACGCTCCGCTTCCACCTCCGAGTTCATGGGTCCCGGCATTCGCCGGGATGACTCTGATATTCCACGAACCTCGTCGAATAGTCAGCGAGGCCAGGACGGCGACGATCACGGCCAGCGCCATCCATTTCATGCCTCCAATCGACGAAAGAAAGCCGTTGCCATCTACCCCGGCCTGTCTGACTCTGTTCAAAGTACGGTCGAGTCGACTGTGCAGCTCAAGCAGGGGAGGACTTCATGGCTTCGAATCCCAGTTTTCCGGTTGGCACTGCCTCACTCAACTGGTTCGATTCCGCCGGACAACTGCACATCCGGGTCTATTCGACCGACGGCTACACGGTGACCGAGCGGTGCGCCGACGGCGGCGGCTGGACCACCGGCGCCTTCAACGCGCCCGGGACGAACGTCTCGGCGATGGTCTGGCAGGCCAGCGGCGCCGCACACATTCGCGTCTATTGCACCTTCGAGGATACCACCACCGAATGGTGCAGCGACGGGTCCGGCACCTGGACCCAGGGTTCCTACACGGCTCAGTGAGCGCCGATCCTAGTCGCGCCTGACCGCTCGCGGCTGGTGGGTCTCATCGAGGGCGACGAAGGTGAACAGGCCTTCGGTGACCTTAACCTCCTCCCTGCCGCGATTTCGGCTGGCGACGACCTCGATCTTGATCGCGATCGAGGTGCGGCCGATCCGCTCGACCCGCGCATAGACCGAGACCAGGTCCCTGAGCAGGATCGGAGCGATGAACTCCATCGCGTCGATCGCCACCGTGGCGACCGGGCCGTCCGCCTCGCGCGAGGCGACGATGCCCGCGGCGATGTCCATCTGCGAGAGCACCCAGCCGCCGAAGATATGGCCGTTGGCGTTGATGTCGGAGGGGCCCGGCACCACTCGCAGGATCGCCCCGCCCCGCTCGCCGCTCATGGCTCTTCGTCCGGCGGGCGCCCGGCCTCGTCGTCATGGCCGGTGCGGTTGGAGAGGAAGACCAGGCCCATCAGCCCGGTCCCCACCAGCACCATCAGGCCGACCCCGGCGATGGTCGCAATCAGCATGTGGATCGGCACCGGGTCGCCGAAGCTCTTCAAATAGATGAGCGAGACCAAAACGGCGACGATCGCGGCCAGCGCCATCCAGCGCATGGTCCGCTTGTAGCGCGCCCAGGCGACGGCAGCGCGCTCGAAATCCTGCTTGCGCCTGTCGGGGATTGGATCGTGCTGGGGCATGCCCCCATCTGGCGCGGCGGCGGGCGATCATCAAGGGGGAGACGGATGCGGGCGGCGGAAACCGCCGCCGCCCGCATCGGGTCCGGCCGGACTATTCGCCGATCCTGGTGACGACGCACCGGCCGACATTGTAGCGGCCATAGCTGAAGGTGCCCTGGCCGCCCCATTGCTTGTCGACCACGCAGGACGCGCTGAACGGTCCGACGAAGGAGCCGATCGCCGGCGGCGGCGCCGATTCGACATAGTCGCCGCTGACGTGGACTTGCAAAACGTCCTCGCTTTGGCCGGGCTGGACGTGCCCGGTCAGCTGGAAGATATGCGCCGGGGGCGTGACCGGGGACAGCGACCTGCTTATTTCGCCGCTGCCGGTAATCTCGCCGCTGCCGCCGCGCACCAGCAGGTTGAGCGTGAGCGCCGCCCTGCTGAAATGGAGCGCGTCGAATCTGATCGAGACCTGGTAGAGATCGGGATGTTCAGCCATGGCGAATTCCTCCTTTGGGCCCCCGGGGCCGAAGGCCGAATGGCAATAGGCTCATGTCCTTCCGTCCAGGTCAAGCAAGTCAAGTCCGACTGCGGCATTGTCTCGGTATTTCGGTTGAAGGGGCGGGCGTTCGGGACGGATGCTTAGGAATATTCAAGTTCACTTCCAGGATACAGTCCTGCGACTCGCGGCTGGCCGCTTTCTTGGATGCCCGGCCCGGCCTGCGGCGCCGCCATCGCGATCACGCTTCCATTCGCCCGCGCGTCATGTGATGATTCGGCGTGAGTCGGCAGCAAGAGGAGGCCGGACGATGACCATCGCCGCTATTCTGCAGAGTAAGGGGAGCGAGGTCCTGACCGTCGAGTGCGACACGCCGGTGCGAGACGCCGTCGCCCTGCTCGCCGAGCGCAAGATCGGCGCGGTGCCAGTGGTGAAAGCGGGCGTCGTCGCCGGCATCATGTCGGAGCGCGACGTCATCTATTGCCTGCAGACCGCCGGCGCCGCCGTGCTCGACTTTACGGTGGAGCGGATCATGACCGCGCCGGCGATCACGGTGACGCCCGACACGGAGATCATGAGCGCCCTGTCGCTGATGACCAGGCGCCGCATCCGCCATCTGCCGGTCGTCCGGGGCGAGGCGCTGATCGGGCTCGTCTCGATCGGCGACCTGGTCAAGTTCCGCATGGACAAGATCGAGGCGGAGGCCGCCGCGATGCTGAGCTATATCCAGAGCGTCTGATTAAATGGGGACAGTATATATTTATCGGGCCCGGGCGCCTGCGCGCGGCGCGGCGGACACACTGCGATAATATATACTGTCCCTATTTACGGAACAGGCCGCGCACCTCCTCGACGATCGGCCGCGCGAAGGCGATGAGGAAGCCCGCATAGGCCGCGGCCCCCGCGGCCACGAGCAGCGCAAGCCTCTTGCCGGTGCCGATGTCGGGCAAAAGCGCGTCGAGCCCGGCGACGACCGCCGCCATCGCCGCGCCTGCGGCGAGGCCGGGCGCGACCGCGGCGAGAAGCGCGCGCCGGCTGATCCCGAGCACGGGGCGCGACATTTCGACGGTGACCGCGAGCAGGGCGCCCATGCCGCCGAGCCAGGCCCAGGCGAGCCCCTCCGGGCCCCAGTTGATGCCCAGGGCGAAGCCGGCCGGGAGCAGGACCGCGCCGGCCAGGCCGGTCCTGACCGCCATGCCCGGCCGGCCGAGCGCGTTGGTCGCCGGCGCGAACAATATCTGCAGCGTCATCAGCGTCATCGCCGCGCAGAGGATTGGGACGAGGTGCACGGTCTCTCCCCATTTGGAGCCGAGGAAGGCCGTCACCAGCGGCCCGGCGGTGACCGCGAGCCCGAAATAGAAAGGCATGGCGACCAGCATGATCAGCCGCACCGACTTCAGGAAGGCCGACTGGATCATGTCCGGCCGCGCCTGGATCCGCGAATAAGCGGCGAAGGCGACCTCGTTCAGCGGCGGCACGAACTTGGCCGCGAGGATCTGGGTGAGGAAGAGCGCGGTCGTGTAGATGCCGAGCAAATGCACGTCGAGCGAGCGGCCGCCGATGAAGATGTCCGACTGGCTCTGCACGAACCAGCAGAATTGCACCGCCACCATCGCCATGCCGTAGCGCAGCATCGTGCCGGCGCCCTCAAATCGGAAGCGCGGCCTGATCTCCCACAATTTCGCCGCGATCAGATAGCCGGCCGCGCGCGAGAACCACAGGGCGCCCGGCGCCGCCACCAGCGTCCACACGCCGAGCCCCGCATAAGCGCAGCTCAGCGCCGTCACCGCGCTGATCGCCGCGGCGGCAAGGTCGATTCGCGACTGGCGCTTGAAATCGAGCCGGCGGACGAGCAGAGCGTGGCCCAGGGCGATGAACGGATTGGCGAGGAAGAACAGGGCCTGGACCCGCAGGAGATCGGCGACCAGCGGCTGGTGGAAATAGGCCGCGGCGAAGGGCGCCGCCAAGAGCTGCAGAGCGGCGAGACCGCCGTTCATCAGGATCAGCATGGCGAAGGCCTGGCCGATCTTGTGCTTGTCGGTCGTCTCGTCGCGGACCAGCGAGCTCGCGAAGCCCCAGCCGTTGAACAGAGCGAGGAAGGTCAGCACCACACCCGTCATCGCCACCAGCCCGTAATCGGCGGGCTCGAGCATGCGGATGACGAGGAAGGTCGAGGTCCAGGCGATGAGCTGGCCGAGCAGCTGGCTGCCCGAGCGCCAGATCACGCCCGCCTTCACCTGCTGGGCGAAGGCCGGTTCGTCTCTCCGGCCGGGAGGCGTATCGCCGCTCTCGCCGGCCCTGTGCTGCGCGTGCAGATCCATTGCCGGCCCGCTTAGCGCAAAGGGGTTAAGCGGCTATTGAGGATGGCGCGCCCATCTCTCTCGCGCGGGCTCTGGAAACTTTTGGAGAAATCGGGTTGACGGGTGAGAGAGTCCTACATATATGCCCCCTTCACCGACGGGGCGAGGCGACTTGCCCAACCCCGTTTGCGTCTCTCTTAACCGTCCACCGGTTTCCCGGGTCAAACTGGGGAGGGAAACGCGTCGGCTCTTTGACATTGTCGGTTAAGATGAAGGGACATGTGGGCGGCGGCTCCGGTCACCAGCGGCTTCAAGGCGCTGGAGGATCGGTAAGCATAAGCCGTTCCATGGACTGATCGTGCGGGGCTTGCTCCAGCGATCGGTTCTACATGTCTCGTTACATATCCACAGTATATGTGAAGTGCAGGAACGGCTCCTTGAAAGCCGGCCCTAATTGTCTTCGGGTTTTCCCTCGGAGGCGCCTGGGTCGGTCATAAACTTGAGAGTTTGATTCTGGCTCAGAACGAACGCTGGCGGCATGCCTAACACATGCAAGTCGAACGGGACCTTCGGGTCTAGTGGCGCACGGGTGCGTAACGCGTGGGGATCTGCCCTTAGGTACGGAATAACTCAGGGAAACTTGAGCTAATACCGTATAATGACTTCGGTCCAAAGATTTATCGCCTAGGGATGAACCCGCGTAGGATTAGCTTGTTGGTGAGGTAAAGGCTCACCAAGGCGACGATCCTTAGCTGGTCTGAGAGGATGATCAGCCACACTGGGACTGAGACACGGCCCAGACTCCTACGGGAGGCAGC